>ERZ772979.529-NODE-529-length-25965-cov-8.918410_pt1 | contig 25965 bp, 16 predicted proteins | sample MGYA00511130_ERZ772979 | MGnify/ENA primary metagenome ERZ772979 (study PRJEB29015, sample SAMEA2738103) | human oral metagenome | biome: human oral; feature: human-associated habitat; material: saliva | place: China | collected 2186 ... | reverse complement strand
TATTTCTTTGTGGATATCATATCCCCCATTGGGTTTGGGTGGGGGATTTTATGCCTATGCAAGAACCAAGAACCCTGGAAAAGTCCCAAATCAATGGATAAATACCAAAATGTCACGTCAATATATAAAAGTAGATCGCAAAGAATAATGCTGCGGAATTGAGGTTTATAAAGTTTGTCTTATAAATAATATATAACTTTGTAAACCGAACTTTATAAGAACACATGTTTCTTATTAAATGTAATTTATATGAGTATTAGTAAAGATGTCATCAAACAGTGTCTGATTAGTAAGCAGCGTGAGGTGGATGAGGCGGTACTTGTGGAACGCCCCATAGACTTTGAAGAGAATGGCAATTATGTGATAGTTGGTGTGAGACATGCGGGCAAGTCGTATCTGCTGTATCAGCGTGTGCGACAACTACAGGTAGCAGGAAAGGGATGGGCATGATCACCGAGATACCCCTATGGCTAATCATCAACACCTAACATCTATCACCCAACAATAGCTGTAACGCTCTGTGCTTTCGGTTGACTTAAGGTCTCTGTGCACCTTTGTGAAATCTTTTCTTCTGTGTAGTTCTGTGAGAAAAAGAATAAAGAGAGAACATGAGAGATAGCGGCCCCTCCCCCGAAGGGACGTGATTACCGAGATACCCCTATGGCTAATCATCAACACCTAACATCTATCACCCAACATCCAACAATAGCTGTAACGTTCTGTGCTATCGGTTGACTTAATGTCTCTGTGCACCTTTGTGAAATTTGTTCTTCTGTGTAGTTCTGTGAGAAAAGAATAAAGGGAGAACATGAGAGATAGCGGCCCCTCCCCCGAAGGGACGTAATCACTGAGGTTGCCCCTATGGCTAATCATCAACACCTAACAATTAACACCCAACACCCAACAATAGCTGGCACGCTCTGTGTCATTGGTTGACTTAATTATATTTCGTAAGAAAGATAAAGAAAACTCTCGAAAAACTTGACAAGGGGTATGTCTGTGTATTATCTTTGCAGACAGAAATCAGGAAGGCGATAGTATGGTAGACGTGATTAATCTACATACTGATGTCGTCTTCTTTTTTGTTTTATTCTTAAATCATTCTTTTTATGTTTACAGATTTTCCTAACATGCCCAAAGGCTGGGCAGTGTGCTTTATGCACGATTGTATGCATGTGGAACGGGACCTGCATTATTCTATTGGTAAGGTGCCTGTTTTCTATCAACGTTCAGCAATGGTTGTCGCCCTTCCTATGGGTTTGGGTGATAGCTGTAATATGTTTCATGCTATGAAGAAAGAACGAGAGGTATGGGAACTTTTACAACTCTTCGATGATGAAAAGTATTACCCAACTCGTAAACCTGTCAACTCGTAAACTCGTCAACTTATTATATATGAAAAATCTTAGAAGTGTTAAAGCTGAGAATCAGCATAACAAACGGTCTAATAGACTGAAGTATGATATAACTCGTCGTCTGCTCGACTATCTCGAACGGAAGTATGAGATGCGATATAATACGGCCTTGGGATGTGCAGAAATCCGAAAGGCAGGGAGTGATGAACCTTTTGTGCCTGCGGATGAACGGATGCGCAACACAATCGCTATCAAGGCGCGTCTTGATGGGATTGATGCGTGGGACAAAGACATCCGACGATATACGGAGTCGGACTTTGTCAAGGTTTTTAATCCTGTGGACGATTTTCTCAAAGGACTGCAAGGGCGATGGGATGGAAAGAATCATATTGAGGCACTGGCAGACTGCGTTCCTAATGATAACGCACGGTGGGCAGAATGGTTCCACACGTGGTTTCTTGCAATGGTGGCACAATGGATGGGGTTGGATGTCTCGCACGGTAACAGTGTGGCTCCGCTGCTCATCTCCCGACAGGGTTATCGGAAGTCTACCTTCTGCAAACGTCTTCTGCCTGAGGCGTTGCAGTGGGGATATAACGATAATCTAATCATAAGCGAGAAACAGAATACGCTGCGGGCAATGAGCCAGTCGCTGCTGATAAATATTGATGAGTTCAATGCCCTGTCAGCTAAGACGCAAGACGGTTTTTTGAAGAATGTCATGCAGCTTGCAAGTATCAAACTCCGTCAGCCTTATCGTCAGCAGCAGCTTACGTTGCCACGTGTTGCCTCTTTCATTGCTACGGCAAACGTATCGGATGTCTTTAGTGACCCCAGTGGTTGCCGTCGTTTTATAGCGGTTACGCTGACTGGCCCAATCCGCTTGCCCGACCGCATAGACTATGAGCAACTCTATGCACAGGCTGTTGCCGAACTTGAGGCTGGTAGACGATATTGGTTTGATGAGGCTGACACCCAAGAGATTATGGAGAACAACCAGCATTATCAGCAGCGCACTCCTGCCGAAGCCCTCTTTTTGGATTGTTTCTCTATCCCCAAGGACTTGACCAAGGGTGCCTACATGACTGCCGCCTCTATCTTCAGCCTACTTCGTCAGCGGTATGGCAGTCAACTGAACCTGACAAGCCTTTCCCATTTCGGTCGTGTCCTTGCCAATATCCCAAATCTCTACAGTAAACATTCTTCGCATGGCACAGAGTATTTGGTGGCAGTACGTAGTAGCCTTGACCAGTCTACCTCTCCCATCTTAAATCGTTAGTTACTGTCCGAATAAATTCTCAAAGTTGCTGTCACTACTGTCACACGCATATATTCTGTAAACCGCTTATAATCTGTTGTTTGTGTGAAGTGTTAAAAGTGACAGCAACTTCAAATAAAACTTTATTAGGTCTATTGATGTCTAAAACATAAATCATATTTTTAATAAAAAAGCCTCGTCCTTATTCTTTATATAGATTTTTTTGCTACCTTTGTAAGACACTATCTTATAGGCGTAGTGACTAAGAACCTGTTTATGGAAGAACATAAAGAGCAACATAAAACATCTATCCGTTTTTTCAACGATCGTGAAGTGAGGGCGGTATGGGACGATACACACAATAAGTGGTGGTTCTCTGTACTGGACATCATCGCTGCGATTAACGAGCAGGATGATTACCAAAAGACGAGGAACTATTGGAAGTATCTTAAAACCAAACTAAGGAAAGAAAACAGCCAGTTGGTTAGTGTTACTAACCAACTGAAAATAAAAGCCTCTGATGGGAAGTCTTATAAAACAGATACGTTTGATGCAAAGGGTGTAACCCTTTTAGCAAAGCATATCAACAATACCAAGGCTACAAACTTTCTTGACTGGTTCATCTATAGTGATAATACTATTGACGGACAGAGCAAGAAAAATGCTTATCAACTCTTTGAAAGTGGTATCTTAAAGACAGTAGACCCAGGTACAATCAAATGTTCACAGCAAATACACGCTTATCTCTTTGGAGGACTGTATGACTTTGCAGGACAAATCCGTACGAAGAATATTTCAAAAGGAGGTTTTACTTTCGCTAATTGTATGCACTTCCCTGAAACCCTGCAAACAATAGAACGAATGCCAGAAACAACCTTCGACGAGATAATAGACAAATATGTTGAAATGAAAATTCGTGCTAATGAGCACCATGTGAACTCGTTCACAAATGGTCGTGTGCAGCCGAATTTATGCAACGTTGCCCATCCTTTTATGGAGGGTAATGGTCGCACCACTCGTATTTGGCTTGACCTCATGCTAAAGCGTTCTCTCAAACGATGTGTGGATTGGAGTCAGATAGATAAAAACGAATATCTATCGGCAATGCGTGAGAGTGTTTCTGATAGTACACACATCAAGGCTTTGGTAAAGCCTGCACTCACCACTAAGATTAATGACCGAGAAATGTTCATGAAGGGTATTGATTATTCATATTATTACGAACAAAAATAAGAAATAATTAGTTATGGCACAACTAACGATAAAACAATCGATAAATAAAATTTATTATCAACAACCTGTAGTTAAGGAAGATATATTGAAGTTTAAAACAGCATTATCTGAATTCTATCACAAAATATTAGATAAACAGATAGAAGGGAACCAAGAAACTCACTTACGTGATTTTCTTAAATCCACATTCTATAAAGATTATGAAATTAACAAGCCTGAAGACAATAATATTGATTGGGCAATTCATCTAGGGAACAGAGAATCCTCCAATATCGGAGTTATTATCGAAGCAAAGCGAACTGCAAATCAATCTGAGATGATATCAACAATTGATTTAAACAGAAAAGCTCTACATGAACTTATTTTATATTTTCTTATCGAAAGAGTTGAAAAGAAAAATGATGATATAAGAAATCTCATCGCAACAAATATGTGGGAGTTCTTTATCTTCGATGGTCAATTGTTTGAACAATTATTTTATAAGAACAAATCTTTTCTAAAAGAATTCAAAAAGTTCAGAGATGGGGTAAAGACAGATAAATCGACCTCTCATTTTTATAATGAAATAGCTTACCCATATGTAGCAACTATTTTAGAGAAGATTGATTATACACATTTTAATTTAGATTCATTTGCCAAATCCTTTGATGATGAAAAAAAATTAAAAGAAATAATTCCATTGTACAAAGTATTCAGCAATATTCATATCCTGAAACTGCCTCATACAAATGATAGCAACACCTTAAATAAATCGTTCTATACAGAACTCCTACATATCATTGGCATTGAAGAAGTAACAGTATCAAGTAAGCGTTTTATTAAACGCAAAAGAAACAATCGTTATGCTGCTTCATTATTAGAAAATGTTATTAACAAGTTAAAAACAGACGATAGTCTCAGTGTCTATAATGAAAAAGAATTGAAAGCTTTTGGTTTAGATACGGAGGAACAGGAGTTTAATGTTGCATTACAGCTTTGTATCACATGGATAAATCGTATTCTATTCTTAAAATTATTAGAGTCGCAACTCATAAATTATAACAATGGAGATAAGAATTATCGATTTCTAACCATAGACAAAATAACAGACTTTGACGAGCTACATCGATTATTCTTTCAAGTTTTAGCTGTTGATTACGAGAAGCGAACTACGGATGTCAATAATGATTATCCCAATGTGCCATACCTCAATAGCTCATTATTTGAGATAAGTGCATTGGAACAAAAAACCATCAAAATAAGTGGTCTTTCACAAAAAGAGAAACTTCCAATTTTATCGAATAGCATTCTTAAAAAACAAGAGAAATATAGAAATGTTTCTGCACTTTCAACTATCGAGTATTTGTTTCTGTTCCTGGATTCCTACAATTTTGGAAGTGATAAAGCCGATGAAATAACTGAGGACAATAAGACTTTAATCAGCGCATCAGTGTTGGGACTCATCTTTGAGAAAATCAATGGTCATAAAGACGGGGCTGTATTTACACCTGGCTACATCACGATGTATATGTGTCAGCAGTCTATAAGAAATTCCATCGTTCAGAAGTTTAACGATATGTTTGAATGGAATTGCAGTTCTATCAAGGATATATATAACAAAGATTTAGATATTGTAAAAGCAAATGAGATTATTGACAGCATCAAGGTTTGTGATCCTGCTGTAGGATCAGGACATTTCCTCGTTTCCGCCCTCAATGAAATTATCTTAATAAAATTCGAGTTGGGAATATTGGTAGATGCTAATGGTAAAAGAATAAAGAAACAGGATTACACTTTTACCATTGAAAATGACGAGTTGTTAGTGAGTGATGCTGAAAACGAGAATCTTTTTGAGTATCATCCAAAGCAAGTTGAGAGCCAGAGAATTCAAGAAACTTTATTCAATGAGAAGAAAAAGATAATCGAGAACTGTCTCTATGGCGTAGACATCAATCCAAACTCCGTGAATATCTGTAGACTTCGTCTGTGGATAGAACTATTAAAGAATTCTTATTACACTGCTTCAAGCGATTATAAACATTTGGAGACATTGCCTAATATTGATATCAATATCAAATGCGGTAATTCTCTATTAATGAAACATACGTTAGCTGATAATATTAATCAAGTTTTAGCTAACACGACTCTGACTGTCAAGAAATACAAAGATGATGTAAAGGCATACAAAGCGACATCAGATAAAGCCAACAAAAAGGAAATTGAACATGATATTCAAATTATAAAATCGCAAATAACTTCTGGACTAAGCCGCAAAAGTCCTGTTTATAAAGAATGGGCAAAAGCCAACTTAGAATTACTAACTTTAGAAAATGATGCGTTTGAAAGCACGGACACAAGATTCTTGAGCAGAGTTGAGGCAAAAAGGAAGAATGTAAAAAAGCTCAAGGAGAAAGTAGATGACTTAAAAGAAAATCCGCTCTTCAGAGATGCTTTTGAATGGCGTTATGAATTTCCTGAAGTCTTAGATGCAACTGGTAGATTTGAAGGCTTCGACTGCATTATTGGTAATCCTCCTTACGGTGTGTCATTCAAGAATGACCTTCGCACAAAAATAGTGGGGCTGTGGGGACACCTGCCTGACTACGAAATATACTATTATTTTATAGAATTAGCACGACAAATTCTAAAACCCCATGGTACTCTTGGATATATCGTCCCGAATACTTGGCTCTTTAATATGAATGCGAGTATGTTTAGGAACACTGTACTCAATCATTGGAAAATAATAGAGATCTTAGATTGCTCACAGTTCAACATCTTTGAGTCCGTAACCGTACGCAATACAGTCTTCAATATGCAGTTGTCAGACACTGGCAGTGATGTAATTGGGTTTAGAAATACAAGCAACGCAGACAAATTCTCAGAACTTATTAATGAAGAACTTGAAATCATAGCCAAGGAAAAACTTTTAGATTTAAATCAAAATTGGGGATTGGCTTTTTCTCGCTCAAAAGAAATTATAGAACTGGTACACAGGATTTCTTCAAACCAACTAACAGTTGGAGAGGCCTTCAATTTATCACAAGGATATATCCCTTATAGGAGATCAGATTTAATTAAAGTTTATGGAACAGAAAAGGGTAATGCTATTATTGAAAATAGACTTTGGCACTCAAATGAAAAAATTGATGATTCATATATTCAAGAAATATATGGCAGAGATATTACAAAATTCAATTTCTATGCAAGCGGAAACTATGTGAAATATGGTAAGCACGTTGCTTGTTATGTTGATGAATTGTTTTTTAGTTCTGAGCGGTTGTTGGTTCGTGAAATAACAAATCCCCAAATCATAGCCTGTATTGTCAATAAGAAATATATAAATGATCCCCAACTGATAAACATTATTTATAAAGAGGTAAAAACTTTGTCGCTTAAGGTTTTGTGGGCTATTCTGAATTCGAGCTTAGCCACATTCTACCATTTCAACCACTCACCTAAGGCAACAAAGGGAGCTTTTCCTAAAATCCTTATTGCAGACTTAAAGAATTTTCCGCTGCCAGAGATTTCTGAAAAAGCTAAGACTGACTTAGAAAAAATGGTAGACGAGATAGCAGTAGAGAAGGAAGCAAACAATCAAAAACGTGTAGAGGAACTTGACGAGAAGATTGACAACTTTGTGCTTAAACTATATCATATTACAGACAATAATGAAATAGAGATGATAAAATCATCTATCAAAATTTAAAACCAAATATGAAAATCTACCATTATACAACAATAGAAACATTAGCCTTAATTCTAAAGAATAAGACTATACGATTTAGCCGATTAGATACTCTTAATGACTTGGAGGAAGGACATATTACTTCATGTGGCATAGATGTTGGCAAACTTGCTTATGTATCGTGTTGGACTGAAAATCCAAAAGAGGCAATTCCACTATGGAGAATATACGGGAAAAATAGTATGGGGATTAGAATAGCTTTAGAGAAAGATATGTTCAAGGATTATGAGTGGACGGTAGAACATTGCTAAGAGAACAATTCTTTAAATATACCAATTCATGGTAATGGTTCAGCGGGGAAATTTAAGATCCCCTTTAGTGATTGTTTGAACGATGGGTGCATGATGATTCCCTCCATAACCACAAAGAGCTTCTATTTTCCGATGCAATATGTAGAAGATATTAAGCCTTATATTGAAGCGTCTGCTTCCATCGCTCAAAAACACATTCAAAGCATCAATCATTCAAATATTGGGCAATATAAACATGAACGTTGGACATTTGAAGAAGAATCAAGATTTATTATTTATAAGCATCCTATTGATATATATGAATATTTAAAAGACTCTACAATGGAAACCATTTCAAGTGGATACATAAACAATAGGTTTGATGACTTAACATCTTATGATATGCATTTGAAAGATGATATATTCAATTGTTTAGAAGTTAGATTATCTCCATCTGCTGATGAAAGCCATAAGATAATAGTAGATAGCCTTTTAAAGGAATATGCTCCGAAGGCAATTTGCGAAGAAAGCGAACTTGAGACTAAAGTTAAATTTAAATAGAGATAACCCCCAAGATGTTTTCTAATCAGTACTACTCAAATTGAGGAAACATTTTTGTACCATATAAATATAATTCATTGATAATCAGTGTTGGATATATTTGAGGAGGAAAACTATAATAACACATAAACAAACCCGCAGCAACCATTTTGGCAGCTGCGGGTTGTTTTGCATATTAATAATACTCTATAACAACGTCAACTCAACGATATAATCAATATCAGTAGGGATGGTGTCGAGGTTAAGGGTGATACCATTACCAGTCTTTGTGAAGTTGACACGTTTGTTGGTGCCAAAGACGGTGGCAGACTTGATTTTGTAGTTGCCAGTAGGAATGAAGAGGCTGGAGTCCATACAGTTTAGGATGTGGATGTAGAGTTTATTACCACGTTGTGTACTTACGCCCCAGTCGTGTGGACCAACGATACCGCCACGAGTACCGTAGATGGTTTCACCATATTGTTTTAGCCATTTACCGATGGCCTGAAGGCGGTCGAGGGCAAGGGCAGGAAGGGCTCCACCTGGTTCCGGACCTATGTTGAGGAGGAGGTTGGCATTCTTTCCTGCAGCACGAACGAGCATTTGAATCAGTTCTTTTGGTGATTTATAGAGGGTGTCAGTGATGTTGTAACCCCAATGCTCGTTGATAGTCTGGCATGATTCTAAGGGTAGGCGGCCAATGCTCTGACCAGACAATCCCGCCTTGTTCTCACCCGGTAGGTCACGTTCGAAGATTTGGATATCCTCACCAGGGAAAGGAGTATGATGGTGGTTGTTAGCAACGAGGCACTGTGGCTGTAGCTTATGAATCATTGCATATTGTTCCTCCAGCTGCCAATCGAAAGGCTTTGCATCGCTGTCATGATCCCACCAGCCATCAAACCAGATTGCCCCCACCTTTCCATAGTTAGTGAGCAATTCCGTCAACTGCGTGTTCATAAACTTATAGTAGCTTGCCCAGTTAGCCTTCTCTTTTGGTCTACCAGTACCTGTACCTGTTCTTCCCACTGGATAGTCTTCACGTCCCCAGTCAAGGTGAGAATAGTAAAGATGCAACTTGATACCATTACGTTGGCAAGCATTAGCCATTTCTTTAATGATGTCACGTTTGAAAGGAGTACCATCAACGGAATTATACGTGCTGGTAGCCGTCTTAAAGAGTGAGAAACCATCGTGGTGACGTGTCGTAATGGTGATATACTTTGCACCAGCAGCTTTGATTGCTTTCACCCAAGCATCCGCATCAAACTCTGAAGGATAGAACGTTTTTGCCAACTTAGGATATTCCTTATAGTTGATATCCCTGTTGGTCATAATCCATTCGGTAGTACCCATCATTGAGTAGAGTCCCCAATGCAGAAAGATACCAAACTTCTCGTCTTGGAACTGTTCGCGTGCTTTAAGATTCTCAGCCGTTGGATGGTAAGTCTCTTGTGCCATACCGACATAACCTGCCAGCAGTGTTGCGATTAAAAGTAGAGTCTTCTTCATGTAAGAATTTATTGTTTAGATTTTGAGTACAAAGATAATAAAACTACAGCAGATAACGCCCCACTTCGTAAAGAAAGTGTAGGTAGAAGCATGGAGTAGGGTGATGTTATGAAGAAAACTTAGTCAGTTGGTTGTTGTGACGATGGATTCAAGAATGTATAAATATCTTCTTTCAATCTCAGGAATGGTTCGGCGTTCGTATAACCTACATTGCGACGGAGCATAGGGATAATCGCCTCCGTACTATGACCATAACTTGACAGTTCGTTGCGACGTTGCGTATCGTGTACTGCATTGCGATTAATCTCGTCTTCACGTTCACGCACAAGAAGGTCGCATACCCGCTTCAAGACTGGTACAACTATGTTATCAAAGAGATGATGACCTTGTATATATAGATATGTTGTTGTGGGCGTTACACCTAAGGAACGTAGTTCGTCTTTTAGTTTTAGATAGCTTTCCTTTGCGTTCGGATTCTCCTTTTGCAGTTGTCGCACACGCATCTGCACCTTATGACGCAGCCGTTGAATACTTTCTGTTGCCCCTTGCAGAGAGAAGTTACCAATCTCTACAACCCGATTAAAGTCGGAGATGGTAAATCGTCGATGAATACCTTGGCGATAATGCCAAATACTCCAGACAAAGAGGGGATGTATACTCTCACTGTATAGCTTTAGGAACTCTTCGAAGTTAAAAATAGAATGGTCGTTGAGCGTTACTGCTACTGTCACATCATGTAGGCTCGGTGCATAGCATTGTAGGTTTTCAATGGCGTAAGCATACGTATGGAAAACGTATGGGTTGTTGTTCACTTCATCGGATAGTGGGGTAGTTCCTTGTAGCAGATAATCATAATCAGCATCCACACAAGCAATCATGTTCTCACCAATATTCTGCGAAACGAGGTTCATTAATACCGACCGTTTGCCCTTGGTAAGGTTCAATCGCGATGGTAACATCACTTCAAAGTAGCGTTCCTCATTCTCAAAACCGCTTAAGACAGTGCGCCAAAAGAAGATATCGTCATACGCTTCTACATATGCGATAATCTTTCTTCGTGCTCGCTTACCATTCAATCGGTTCGCTGCATCAATATAAGCCGATGATAGGTTGTCGCTCAGTCTTTTTCCCATTGCTCCCTCCTTCAGACAATCATTTATCGGTTATGTCCGTAACCTCTGTTACACGGTCAATCCATCCGTTCATGATGACAGCTGGACTGTGGGTTGTGAGGATAATCTGAACATTCGGATTCAGTTCTAAGATGAGGTCGATTAAGCGTTTCTGCCACTCTATATGCAGGCTCACTTCCGGCTCGTCCATAAAGAGAACGTAATGTTCATTGTCTTCTACCAATACGGTCAGCAGGATAACCAAAATCTGCTTCTCACCACTTGACAGCTGATAAGGAGCCAGCTCCTCACCGAGTGATGAGAACTTTATCTCATTCTCCGAGCGAATAATCTTCTTACCAGTTTCCGTGAAGAGGTCGTCTAAGATGTCTTGAAAGCGTTTCTTAGGTTGAGAAATCTGCTGCGCCTTCTCGGCAGCATCTGCCTCACCACTTTGTAAGGTCTCGATAATACGGTTACCGATGTTTACCTGATAGTCAAGATACTTACGTTGAAGTTGGAAAAGCTGCCAATCAAGTTCTGTAACAAGATCGACGTTAATCTTGCTAATGCTATCCGAGTTCATCAGTGGACGGTCAAACGAGCGGATAATGTCATAACGTATCCACCGCGCATCATTAGGACTTACCTTCAGTCGGACACCTTTCAGTGAATGGCTGGGGAATTCACCACCTTGCGACAGACTGCGTATCACCTTATTAAGTATGGTACTCTTCCCGACACCATTGATACCACTGAGGATATTCACCTGTCGGTCCAGTGTCCAACGGATATGTTTCTTCCCGCTCCAAAGCGAGTCAATCTCAATCTCTTCTATGTAATCTGCGTATTTCTGCATACTCGTAGATATAGTGACAATCGTAGTGCAAATATAAGGAATTTTGTGTTAATGGCAATAAGAATGCTTTATTTTAATACAAATACCACGTTTGTGGTATGCTAAATAACATAAAGAGAGTATTTCACATATTGGTAAATGTCCGTACCTTTGCATCCGTAAACATTAAGTAAGAAATTAAATCTCAAAGAATATGGCAAAGATAGTAAACAAACTCACAGAACTTATCGGTAATACACCACTGTTAGTACTTAATAAATTCTCTGCAGAAAGAGGACTCAATACGCCTGTTCTTGCAAAGGTTGAGTATTTCAATCCTGGTGGTAGTGTGAAGGATCGTATAGCATTGGCTATGATAGAGGATGCTGAGGCTAAAGGACTATTAAAGCCAGGAGCTACAATCATTGAGCCAACCAGTGGAAATACAGGCGTTGGCTTGGCTTTGGTGTCTGCAGTGAAGGGTTATAAGCTTATTCTCACCATGCCAGAAACCATGAGTGTGGAGCGTCGCAACCTTGTAAAGGCTTACGGTGCTACTGTGAAGTTGACAAGTGGAAAGGATGGTATGAAGGGTGCTATTAAGGCTGCTGAGGAGTTGAGAGATTCTATTCCAGGTAGTATTATCCTTCAGCAGTTCGAGAATCAGGCTAATCCAGAACGCCACTATCTTACTACTGGTCCTGAGATTTGGCGCGATACAGATGGTAAGGTTGATGTGTTTGTTGCTGGTGTAGGTACTGGCGGTACGGTGAGTGGTATTGGTCGCTACCTCAAGGAGCAGAATCCTGATGTGAAGATTATTGCTGTTGAGCCAACCTCATCTCCTGTATTGAGCGGTGGCGAGAGTGGACCACATAAGATTCAGGGTATTGGTGCAGGCTTTGTGCCAAACACTTACAATAATAAGTATGTTGATGAGATATTCCAAGTAGAGAATGATCAAGCTATCCTTGCAGGTCGTCAGTTGGCACAACAAGAAGGTTTGTTGGTTGGTATTTCTTCTGGTGCTGCTGCTTTTGCTGCTACCGAGATTGCTAAGCGTCCTGAGAATGCAGGTAAGACCATCGTAACCTTGTTGCCAGATACAGGTGAGCGTTACCTCTCAACAGTGCTTTACGCCTTTGACGAGTATCCTCTTTAATAGTTTTCAAATTCCAAAATACTTTCCCAACAGACTGCTAATGTCCTTAAGACACGGCAGTCTGTTGTTGTCTTTTAGAGTAGATAAACTTTCCTCCTGTACATTGGTAAAGAATGTTTTGAGGTAGGAAAATTATTTACATAAGCCGAACTTATAACCTTATATAAACAAGATGGAATCACCTTACTCTCGTCTTTATAATCGTCATACTATCAGCACTTTATATGCTCTGTGGTAGAAGACGCCTAATAAGACTCTTGAAGGGCGTTAATAACACGCAAGAAGGGCCTGTTCTTCACGCAAGAAGGGCGTTGACTTGGGTGAAGAAGATGCTTGATTAGAACAGATAGGAGGAAAATTTATTACATTTACAAACACCCTCTTCCCCGTTCTTTCCTTTTGGAGAGAGTAGGGAAGAGGTTTCTTTATTACTTTTGTAAGAGGAAGGTTTGCTTCTGTCGTTCAATCTCTTTTCGTAACTGTTCGTCTGTTGGTAAGAAAGTCTTGTACTTTGCTGCAAACAACTGTTCGTTACCTTTTAAGATGGAGTAGCGTGCGATGTCTTTACTTGTTTCTGAGCATAAGACAATGCCGATGGTTGGATTGTCACCTTCCGTACGTTTTAATTCATCATACATACGTACATACATATCCATTTGTCCAATATCCTGATGTGTGATAGTTCCTATTTTTAGGTCGATAAGCACGTAGCATTTCAGAATGACATTATAGAATACTAAATCAATATGATAATCTTGTGTGTCGGTCCTGACCAGTTGTTGCCTCCCCATAAAGGCAAACCCTCGTCCTAACTCCATCATAAAGTCCTGTAGATGGCTGATAATTGCTGTCTCAAGGTCGGTTTCAGAGTAGGTACTATCTTGTTTGAAGCCGAGAAACTCTGCAACGATAGGACTTTTTAGAAGTTCAAATTTGTTAGGTTTTTGGGCTTTATTTTGTGGTTTTGGTTGGACATAATGACGTTCATAGTACTGTGTTGAGATGTTTCTGTCAAGTGTTCGGACGCTCCACATCTCCTTTGATGCTGCTTCAAGATACCATCGCATAGCAGTCTCGTCGTCTATGCGTAGGACCTTGATGATATGCGTCCAGGTTAGATTTTGCAATCGTGATTGCAAAATTGTAATGTCTTGAAAGATAAGATAGAAGCGGCGAAAGTATGCCAAATACCTTTTGCTGAATCCTCGTCCATACCGATGTGTTAGTTGGATAGAGAGATTGTTGATAATCTCTTCGCCATATTCAGCACGTTCTTTACCACTTTGTTCTTCTTCAACAATACGTTTCCCTATGTTCCAATAGGTTTCTATCATTGATTTGTTGACAGCGGCATAAGCCTGTTGACGCCCTTGTTCAATGATGCCACATACATCACTGAATAAGTTTGGTGATGTTAATTTATTGTTCATGTTTAGTCATTTATTATGTTGTTCTTAATAGATTTCATAGGTTTTATTGGTTATAAGGAAAAGAAGCTGATTCGATTTCTTTACCAAATGTTGTATTTTTCCTTTCTGGAAGTAGTCTTACCTTGTCAGACTAAGTCTTAGGCTCACACCAAAGTCGTGGGTGGTTGTAGGGTAACTGCCTGACGAGAGGAGCGGAGTATTAATCTGTAAGTCGTAGTAGAGGCTGGCAGTAACTAAGCGGCTTAAGGTGTAGTCGCTCAAGAAAGAGAATTTGAAAGCAGTATTACCACTTGAAGCTGCTGAGGTGAGCGAAGCAATGTCACGTGTGAGTGAGGCTTGCTGACGATAGCTCATGTCAAGACGTAGGTTGAGGTCACGGTTCAATCCGTTGTTCTGACGAGAAGAACTGTTGTCTTGCTGTGAGGAGTCTGATGTTTTTTTCTTCTTACTCTTAGCCACACGTCGTGTACCATTGTTGAAAAGATTGAAGTCGTTGATTCTATAACCAATACCGATAACCCAGTCTTTTGATGAGGCTTCATTCAACTGTACACTCGTCATCGAGAGTGATAACACACGTGTTTGGCGATATTCTAAGCGTGCAGTGAGGTTGTTCTGAAGGGTTACGTCAACACCTAACAGAGGCGAGAATGCCTCGTTGATACTCACCTGTGAGATGTTATACATTGAACTTGGGATCGGGTTACCCGTAGTTGCATCGGTGATGAAACCAAGTCCGTTCATGTATTCCTGCCATGTGCTATAGCTCTGATAAGAACCGATAGCAAAGATACTGCGGTAAGCATGATTGATGTTGACACTCTTGAAGAACTGTTCAAAGAATGGCAAGCGTGAAAGACCACTGTAACGGATAGACCAGTTAGGCAATAAACTGCGCAGAGAAGGGAAGATGTTGAGTCCGTTTCCACTCATGCTGGTGTACGCATTGAGGAAAGCAGGAACCATTACATCTGCACTATACTTATTAACAGAACCTACTGCAGGCGTGAAGTGTCCGCCACCAAACGAAGCAGGGTAGGTTGCATTGTTATATTGTGCCTCAACACGGTTGCGATAACTGTCGAGTGACTGTACGAAACGATTAAATGTTGAACTATGATAGCCGTTGTTGGCATTGCCCTGACTCTCGAAAGCAGTACCTAATGAAAGGGTTGTCATCGTGAGCGAACCGCTCTGTGTAGTAGGCGTACCCGTGTACATATACTGGATACTCCGTGAGGTAGTCTGCGTACGACTGGCAGTAAGGTCGACCTTGAAGTCCTTGAATGGTTCAAGTGTCATACGAATCTGCAAGTCTTCTGTGCGGTTCGTTACAGCAGGTGTAGCCACACTGTCGTTCATAAGCAACCAGTTGTTGTCACGTGCCTTACCGATATAATCATCATCAATAAGACCGAAAGCGAAGTCAAGACCTGGTGATAAGGCACCTGTTCCACGTGTCTGTCCAAAGGCATCACCCACCGTTGGCATAAAGCCAGGCAGTGCCATTGCATATTGGTCACGGTAAGAAATACTTGCCGAACGTACCATCATCAGCGCACGTGCCACACATTGTGCGGTCTTATACCATCCCTTATTATCGAGTGGTTCCTTAGGTGTGACGGTAAGTTTCATGCGGATGGCAGAGTCTGTACGATTAAAGACTTTCAACTGCGTATCACCTACCTTACGATATTTAATCTTGATAGCCTTTCCTCTTTCGTCTTTAGCCGAAACGATAAGGCGTTTTGTATTCTTACCATGTGAAACAAGGATAGCAGAATCGGCATTGATAACGATTTCCTTTTCAAAGCTCTTCTGGTTCTTTGGCAGTGCTTTCTTCTTGTCGTCGTCTTTATCTTTCTCCTTTCTTTCTTTTTCTTTCTTTTCTCTCTCAGCCTTCTTCTGTTCTGCTGTCAGCTTAGGACGAGTTGGGCGAGTACGGTTGAAGCGTTCGTTAGTCTTCTTTAAGAAAGGAATATGATTATAGAGTCGTTCAAAGTTGAAACTACTATTGATGTTCAAAGCACGGTTACTTGTGATGGTATTACCGAGCGAAGTACCATTATCAAGACTCGTTCCACGCACCCAAGTGTAAGATGCAGTATAATTCGCATCAGCATTTACCCAATCAAAGATAGGTAGCAGATTGAGTGGAAGCTGATAAGAAAGTGTGAAGTTCTGTTGGTAATCGAGTGGAGTACCGAAGTGCTTAATACTTGTCCATACCGAGTCTTTCCATGCCTGATAACGGTCGGCATAGAGGTCTTTATTGATAGGTGTGTAAGGCTCTTCAATCTCAGCATGTGTCGCACTTTGGAAGTTCATGTGGAGATTGCGTGTCAAGTCCCAACGTAGAGCGAAGTCACGATTCCAAAGGAACTGCTCGCTGAAGGTAAGAGGCAATAGACTGTTCTCAGTTGATTCCATATCACGTTCCTGCAACTCGTAGTAGTTGCGCACCATTTCAGTGTTGAAGGTTACGTTCTGTGGTAGCCAGTTCAGTCCGAAGCGTTTGAGGATTTCAAACCATTTCGACCTACTCTTGATAAGACGCTTGAAAGGTTCCCAAGACTTATATACTGGTGTCCAGTTATAGTTCAATGCTCCACGCCAGTTGTCTTCATTCTCATAGACCGTTGTCTCACCCGATGTGTGAGAGTGAGAGTGGCTATAAGAGAATGAGAAGTTGGCAGGGTCGTATGGCATAGGATGGTTCTTCGTCTGAATACCAACACGTACATTAGACAAAGAGAAGTTTGTTGTCAGTCGTTTCGTAACAGCAATAGACTCAATAGAGTCACGCTCTTGACGGTTTGCGGTACCATCAAGGGCATCCTTCAATTCCATATCCGTGTCGAGAGGATTATACTTAGGACGACTCTCGCTCTTGGTTACGCTGTAATATAATGGTGCTGACACCTTTGCCTTGTCAGGGAAGAACTTTCCTAATTCAAGGCTTGTGGTGACAGAAACATCTGTCTTAGACTCCTGCTGTCGTTCGTTAACACCCTGCTCCAAACCACCGAAGCCGTCAGTGCTGTGACTGGCATTGACATCCACAGTACCGAAGTCAGACAGCTGTAGGTTGAGTTGACCTCTTGCTGCCCATCCACCTTCGTTGTTAAACTCTCGTAGACGTAGCTCATTCACCCACACCTCTCCACTCTTCTGACTGCTGGAAAGGTTGCGAACACCAATAATCATCGTCTTCACTTCACCAAGAGTTGGGTTACCCATCACCGTTACTTTGTTAGCAGGATGATCGGTGTCGTATACAGAGAAAGCACGGTTATAGCTTGCTGTTCCTGAACCACGTGCCTGATTACGTTGCTTCTTCACGGAGGTGAGGAGCTTCAATGGTATGTCGAGCATGTTCTCTTCTGGCCATACAATACGTCTATCCTGACCAGTGTACATGTCATAATGACCTGGAGCAGACAACTTCAAAGGAATTTCATACTCGTAGTAGTTGTTCTTGTAATCAGAACCCAAACGGATGAACACAGCTAACTGGTTATCCGTAAGGTTAGTTGTATTCTGTTCAAAAGCGTTTGCATGTACGAACATCTGCAAACGCTTGTACTGACGAAGGTCGAGGGTTGTATTCTTATAGACAGCCTTTGATTCGCCTGTTCCAAGATTATTAACGACCATAGAGAGCGCTTGCTCATTCTCCTCGACCAATTGTGGCTGGTTAGGGTCTTGTCCACGACGAATACCAGGAGGTAATACATAGTTAACAGGAACCTTGTCGTTATTCTCTTCAAGGCTCACAGCACTCACTGACATCGTACCCGAGTTGCTGGCAGAGTTGGTAAGGTTCTGTTGATACTGACGCCACTTACCACTTACAAGGTCGAAGGTGCCAAAGCGGAGTACGATAGGCTTGGCAAAACCAGTGAGGAACATACGCATAAAGCGGATGCTGGTAAAGTCACTGATATTACCCACACGCTTCTGGAACTCCTCTAAAGGAATACGGAACTGATACCATGTGACAGGTTCAGAGCCACCCTTGCGCAGTGAGGCTGAGGCTACACGCTTGTCAACAATGAAGTTCTGACCTACGACAAGGTCTTGTGGACGAATACTAATATGATACTGGTAGTATTTCTCATATTCGTTCAGCGTGTAATCCTGATTGATATCCTCTACATCAGGCGTTGTTTTATACGAGGTGTCGTAACGCTCGTTGTTGTTGTCATTGTCTGGTGAGTTACCCTGTGGGTTGTTGATGCGCTTATATCGTTCAAGGATAGAAGCCTGCTTTGCATCCCAATCAGAACCACGGAAGTAGTGGTAGTCATCATTGGCAGGGTCTGCCCATATCGAATCGAAGACTGCCTGATTGGTATTAGCACGAGCAGCTGTAAGGAAGTTCTGATAAGAAGCAAACTGTTGTTCTTCTTCATCAGTCAATCCATTAAAGCCGACATCTTGTTTCGCACGACTACCCTTTGAGGTTGCGAAGGCGTAAGTAATCGTACTTTGTGTTGGTATTTTACCCCATTGCGTGGTTGTCCATGAGTGGCTGCCATCTACAGGCATACCACTCTCATAGAACTTCTTACCATCTTTCAGTACGTCTTCAGACACCTCTCCAAGGTTGATATAGAAGTCACCACCATACTGGTTCGCATTTGGTAGTCGGTTGGAGTAGATGAATGGGTCGAGCATCCAGAACTCTATATATTCGATGTTAGCAGTCTGGAAGTCATTTGTATCCAACTTACGCATCATACCGCCCCATGTCCCAGTAGGATTCGTGAGGTGTCCGTTAACGTCAATATTCGGATTGAAGTTATAAGGTCCACGCTCAGAAGGATAGTAAGCGAGGTTCAGAATATTCAATGTAGAGATAGAACCGCTGTAGTTTCTATCACGATTTGGGAACAATTCGGTAACTGGAATCTCACGTACATAATGGTTAGAGAGTTGCTCGAGGTCACTCTTAATGTGTCCAGGAGTCAAAGAACTACTACGACGAGTGAAGAGTGGGTCGATAGTGTACCATGCCAACAGACTTCGGTTGAAACCGCTGCGAAGGGTTGTCTTATCTGAATATTCAGGGAAGTCTGATGGTACACTTGAGATAATCCAAGAGGTTGGCTGACTTACGTCGATGGTTGTCTTTGATCCCTCAAAGTCATCGAGATAAGAAGCATTGTCCTGTGTTCCCTTACTCTGGCCAGCCAATAACTGTGCAAACTCAGCAGAGAAGGTGATATAAGAAGGCTGGGTTACGTGCAGGAATGGAATCTTGTTGAGCATATTTGTAAGCCATTGACTCTCTTTCTTCCAGTTGATGTTCAATCCCCAAATGGTGTTGTTGAGCGGTTCAGAACCCATATTCACCTTAGTTGTCAATGGTTGTTCAGAGAGGTGCATGAAGGTACCACCAATCTGGAAGTCCTTTGAGAAGTCGTACTCCCAGTTTACACCAATCATCGTCTTACGCTCCTGTTGATAAGCACTCTGGCTTTCCAATGATACATTGACTGCCGTACCTGCATCGATAATACTCTGATTAAGGATAGTCACCTCACCAGCACTGTAATCAACGCTATAGTCAGAACCCTCATTCAAGGTCACACCACCCGCAGTTACTATTACCGAACCCTGTGGAACGTTATAGGCTCCAAGGGAGATAACGTTGGCAGCCGAACCACGATATTGTCCAACAAGGACAAACTTATCTTTCTCGGCAATCTGTTTAGCGATAGTCTTCGTTGAATCGTAAAGTTGTTCGAAAACGTACTTATTCGCAATGGCGGTAGTGACTCCCTTATCCGTCAATGCCTTCCGAAGTCCGTTACCGAAAGGTTCAGCCATAGGGAAGAACACACGTCCGTTGCTGACAGTATAGCCCTCAACATAATCAAAATAACCATTGGAATGTGGATTGTTATTATTATCCAATCGGTCAGCATTGAGAAGTTTGATGAGCGTTTGGTTCTTTACTTGTGGTTCTGGGATGTATGAAATGTAAACACCTGTCGTATCACTCTGATACTTCACATCAAGGCGGAACTTATCACGCTCAATGTTAGAAGCGAGATAATACACGTTTTTCATCATCAAGTCCCAGTTTCCTTGCTTAGGATTATTGCTGGTGTTCTTCAATGACTTGACGAAGAGAGCCTCATTGATATTGGTACGGTCGCTGGCAAACTCACCCACCTGATAGGTTACACCACCATAGGTATATTCGTAGGCAATCGCCAAAACTTGATCAGTCTGTAGTCCGCTTTTCAGTGAGATATAACCCAAGGCATTGTTGACAGTGTATTCAGAACTATTGAGTAGTCGGGCATTTGCTAACTTTTCATAGTCGTTACCACCCACAAGACCTGCACCATCAAGAATACTCGTCACTTGGTCTATGTTACGAGCAGCAGGATAGGTCTGTGTAATAGTGGTGTATTCTGTATTGGCATTGTTCGTTGGTACGGGTCCGTTACCAGTTCCCCACAGGTCGGTACGGCTAATCTTCTTGTTTTCACCAAGGTCGGTCAGTGCAACGATGTTACGGGTATTACTGGTTGTTCCGGTCTTATTCGTCACCCACACCTCCACACGATTAATCGTCACACCTGTCTTGAGGTTAGGCAATGACTTCATTGCCGCGTCATAGTTGTCGCGGAAATATTGTGAGAGGAAGAAGTGGTGATTCTCTTCATAGTCTGCAGCATCAATCTCAAATGGTGTGAGCTGTTTGCCACCACGCGAACTAACGCTCTTGTTAGAACTCTTCTTTTGTGATAAAACGGTCTGTAACTTCAGTTTACCAAACTGCATATCGGTACGAATACCAAAGAGGGCAGATGCTCCCTGTACGAGAGAGTTGTTTGAAGGGAAGGTAACATTACCACCCTCAACGAGTTTGATAATCTCGTCTTCCTTTCCTTCATATCTTAGTTTGAAGTTCTGTGTATCAAAGTCGAAGGTTGCATCAGTGTTGTAGTTAAGGTTCATGTTCACCTTATCACCCACCTTACCATTCACGTTGACATTGATTTTCTCATCAAAGTCCATTGCCGTTGTCTTACGATTACGGATAGGAAGTGATGGATTATCAATGTTCTTGATGTTTGCACCGAACTTCAATTCAGCCGAACCCTGTGTCTTAATACGTACACCACCAGGACCGAATATCTTTTCAGCAGGACCCAATGAGAAGTGCATATCAGTAAAGTCAAACTTATCCTTACCCTTCTCCCTAAGTATCTCTTGATTCTTTGAACGGTAGTAATCGCTAAAGCTACGCTTCTCCGTCCACTTCCGATACTCCTCTGGCGTCATCATGATTGGAGCCATCACGTAAGTCTTACCAATCTTATAACCAATGACATAGCGGTCGAGTGAGTCATTATACTCCACAGTCTGTCGCATATTCTCTGGTCGGATGAGGTCGGTAGAGTTCTCCTTGAGGTCGTCGTATGTAATCGGGGTTGTGCGCTGCACCTTCCAACGAGGGTGTAGCAAAGAGTCAGGAATAGTCTCCTCATCGATCTCCACTTCAATAGGCTTCGCTTTCTTAACCGTATCTGGTGGTGCCACCCTATAGACGAGTTTAGCAATCGGTGCAAAACCAAGTGCCGAGCGTCCCCAACTCAACAGTCCGATACTGCCGAGAAGTGTGATAATAAGGATGGATATGTAATACTTTCTTTTCAAGAAGAATAGTTGATTGGATACCTCCCCAAGCCCCTCCAAAGGAGGGGATATGTTGGAGTAGGTGGATAGTTCTAACCGATGCTAAACTCTAACATACAGCAAAGTACAGTTGTAGGCGGTAATCACGCCCCTCCCTTTGGGGGAGGGGATGGGGGAGGGGCCAGTTGTGGGGCCAGCTGGTTGGTTCGCTTTTACTTAATCATCTTCAACGCCAACTTAACAACCTGTTCCACTGGTAGGTCTGGTTGTTCAGCGAGAATACTGACAACAACCTTTGCAGATGGGGCAGGAGAGAAGCCCAACATCGTCAATGCGCTGACGGCTTCGTCCTTGATAGCAGCGTTGACAGCTGGTGTGTTAGGCTGACTGCTAACGTGTAATTCGTCAGCAATACCGCTTTGCATAATCTTGTCCTTCAAGTCAACGATGATACGTTGTGCTGTACGGAGTCCGATTCCTTTCACCGTCTTCAACATCTTCTCATCACCATTGGCAATGACATTACAAAGTTCTGCAGGTGTCAACGATGAGAGAATCATACGAGCGGTATTAGCACCGACGCCAGAGACGGTAATCAACAGTCGATAGAGCGAACGTTCCTGTTTGTTAGCAAACCCGTAGAGCGTATAGTTGTCGTCCCGTCCACCTGTCATAATAGCCTCGTGTACATAAAGTTTCACTGAGCTCTTGCCTTGTATGGCGCTATAAGTGTTGAGCGAAATGTTCAGTGCATAGCCCACACCATGTGCCTCGACAACAGCCAAAGCAGGTGTCAGGTCAGCCAATTCGCCCCTGATGTATTCAATCATAATCTAATAAAAATAATCCTTACCGTGGTAAGGGGTTTTGTATATACAAGATTAGTAACGTAACAGGAATATAAATTATTGTATTGTTAAGGTATAAAATAGAAAAAGAAAGTGTACCGTACCCACCAACTACCAACTGGATTGTACCACAAAGGACGTTGACGGGGAGGGAATAGTTGATGGGCAAGTAATAAAGCCATTATCCTCCTTACTATATAATATTGTTAAAAATGTGGCTAAAACGATACTTTTCACAAATAAAACGTTACTTTTGCAAGACATAAGAGAGCTAAACTTTATAAAAGTAAAGAAAAATGAGAAAGATAAGAGCAGCCGTTGTAGGCTATGGTAACATTGGTGTTTACAGTGTTCAGGCACTTGAAGCAGCAAAGGATTTTGAGATTGCAGGTATCGTTCGCCGTCAGGGCGACAAGGACAAACCATTAGCACTGACCCCATACGAGGTTGTTGATGATATAACTAAGCTGAAGGATGTTGACGTGGCTATCCTTGCTACACCAACACGCAGCTGCCCAGAATATGCTGAGAAGATTTCTGCTTTGGGTATCAATACAGTAGACTCTTTCGATATTCATGGTTCTATCCTCGACTATCGTACCAAGCAGATGGAGAACAACAAGCGCTCCAATACCGTTAGTGTTATCTCTGCTGGTTGGGACCCAGGCTCAGATTCTGTCGTACGTGTCTTGTTAGAGAGTCTTGCACCAGAAGGTCTTTCTTATACAAACTTTGGTCCAGGTCGTTCAATGGGCCACTCTGTGGTAGCCCGTAGTAAGAAGGGAGTGAAGGATGCACTCTCTATGACGATTCCTCTCGGCGAGGGTATCCATCGTCGTATGGTCTATGTTGAGTTGGAAGAGGGCGCTAACCTTGAGGATGTAACAAAGGAGCTTAAGGCTGACGATTACTTTGCTCATGACGAGTTACACGTCTTTGCCGTACCAAGTGTGGCTGCTTTGAATGATGTTGGTCATGGCGTTCACATGACTCGTAAGGGTGTTAGTGGTCAGACCCACAACCAGCATTTCTCTTTCGATATGTCTATTAATAACCCTGCTCTTACTGCACAGGTGCTTGTTAACGTGGCCCGTGCAAGTATGCGCCTTGCTCCTGGATGCTACACAATGCCTGAGATTCCTGTCATTGACATGCTGCCAGGTAGCCGTGAGGATATTATTGCAACTTTGGTTTAAGGCTATTTGGCTTATTAGCCCTATTGGCCCTATTAGCCCAATTAGGCTAATAAGCCCAATAACCTTCCCCCCTAATAATGGCAACCACATGTTGGTTGCCATTATCTTTTTATGTAATAGATGGATGTGCAAAGGCTTTTTTTTGTACTTTTGCAGGTAATATGAGAACTTTCCAACATAAAGTAACGGTAAATGACATGGGCGCCATCGTGGTTTTTGGGCTTGGTGCCTTCTTCTGTCTGTGGCATCGTACGAACAGTGTGATGGTCTTATTAGGCTTTCTACTTATCATTGTGACGCTCAGAGCAGTAGACCGTGCCATTCACTCTAAATATGTGTTGACAGATGAGGCTACGCTACTGGTGATGACAGGACGCATAGGACGCTCCAAGCGGGTCATCCTCTCTGATGTGAAGAGGGTTGAGAAGCGACCGTTTGCCTTTCGTCTGGGCTATTACGCACTGTTAGAGATGACAGATGGTAGTGTTGTCAGCGTACAACCTGATAATGTCGACAGTTTCTTGTCAGCACTGGAAAAACGAATAGAAAAGAAAGATAACAAGGTATGAGATTGAAATACTTATCGACACTGGTCGTCGGTGTCGTGTTGAGTCTGCCTACACAGGCACAGGTATATTTGGATAGTACAGAGGTTGCTAACGTTCTTCATCCTAAGGCTGTGGTCGTCACACAACCGAAGGTTGCCGCTTTAGATACTGATGATAGTGGCGAGGAAGAGGAAGATACAGACAGTATTATCCCTGCTTTCACCACTGATAGCCATCTTAGTTGGAAGGAGAATATCACACCCCGACTGGATGGAATACTCCGAAGTGCGCTTTTAGAGACCGTACAGACAAGTGTTATGGTATGGGACTTGACGGATGATGTCCCTGTCTATCAGTTTCGTGAACGTCTTCACATGCGCCCTGCTTCTACGATGAAGTGTGTTACAGCCATTGCAACTCTCGATAAGCTCGGTGCTGATTACGACTTTAAGACACGTCTCTATTATACTGGTGAGATTGACGACTCTACCCAAGTGTTGCGTGGTGACCTCTATTGTGTTGGTGGTATGGACCCAATGCTCTCCTCATCAGACGTGACTGAGATGGCACGTGCCGTACGTGATTTAGGTATCAAGACGATAGAAGGTAGTGTCTATGCCGACCTCTCTTTTAAGGATCGCGACCGTTTGGGTAAGGGTTGGTGTTGGGATGATAAGAATCCTACTCTCTCACCTTTGTTGGTTGATGGTAAGGACGAATTTATCTATCGCCTCTCTCGTAAGTTAGAAGATATGGGTGTATCGGTGAATGGTTCTACCGGCGAACGTCAGTTACCAGCTGATGCACAGTTGCTAACGACACGTACACATTCTATTCGGCAGGTGCTCCATCGTATGATGAAGGTGAGCGACAACCTCTATGCCGAGTCTGTGTTCTATCAATTGGCTGCCAGTGGTGGCACACGATGGGCGAGTGCGAAGACAGCACGCCAATATGAGAACAACCTTTTCAGCCGTATTGGCTTAAACCCTCGTGATTATAATGTTGCTGACGGTTCTGGTTTGTCTTTATACAATTATGTCAGTGCTGAACTCGAGACGAAGCTCTTGCGTTATGCCTATCAGCGTCCAGATATCTATGAGGCCTATCTTGAGGCACAGCCGATAGCTGGCGTAGACGGAACACTGCGTAGTCGTATGCGTGGAACAGCCGCTGCTGGTAATGTAAAGGCGAAGACTGGTACGGTGAAGGGTGTCAGCTCGTTGGCAGGTTATCTCACTGCTTCTAACGGTCATCTGCTCTGTTTCTCTATTATTAATAATGGTGGACTCAGCAATGGACCTATGCGTAATCTCC
>ERZ772979.505-NODE-505-length-26922-cov-15.791752_pt1 | contig 26922 bp, 27 predicted proteins | sample MGYA00511130_ERZ772979 | MGnify/ENA primary metagenome ERZ772979 (study PRJEB29015, sample SAMEA2738103) | human oral metagenome | biome: human oral; feature: human-associated habitat; material: saliva | place: China | collected 2186 ... | reverse complement strand
GCCAAACCGTGAAAATGAGCCTGATTGACCAAAGCCGCGAAGGTTTGCAAAACGACAAAACCGTGTTTGACAACATCGCCGAAGGCCGCGACATTTTGCAGGTCGGACAGTTTGAAATTCCCGCCCGCCAATATTTGGGGCGTTTCAATTTCAAAGGTAGCGACCAAAGCAAAATCGCGGGGCAGCTCTCCGGCGGCGAACGCGGACGTTTGCACTTGGCGAAAACTTTGTTGAGCGGCGGCAACGTCTTGCTGCTGGACGAGCCGTCCAACGACCTCGACGTGGAAACCCTGCGCGCGCTGGAAGACGCATTGCTGGAATTTGCCGGCAGCGTGATGGTCATTTCGCACGACCGCTGGTTCCTCGACCGCATTGCCACGCATATCTTGGCTTGCGAAGGCGATTCGAAATGGGTGTTCTTCGACGGCAACTATCAGGAATACGAAGCCGATAAGAAACGCCGTTTGGGCGAAGAGGGCGCGAAACCGAAACGGATTAAATATAAGCCGGTAACGCGTTGATTCTTTCCTTTAGTGATGAAAGGCCGTCTGAAAAGCAAAACAGGTTTTTCAGACGGCTTCTTATCAAGCAGAGAAAAGAAATAAACGGCAGGGCGGCAAACAGGCCAAGAGGCCGTCTGAAAAAAGCATATGCCCAAGCCCCCTGCCCGCTTCTGACATAAAGCAAAACCATATCGCATACATGCCGTTATAATGCCGCCGTTTTCAGACGGCCTGAAAGAACCTCCCCACACACAGAGTATCACCATGAAAAAACTCCTCCTCATCGGCGCAATCCTAATGCAACCCGTTTACGGCGCAAAACTCCCCGCCTCCGTAGACAGCGAATTGCAGGAACTGGCACGCTTCTGCCGCCTTTTGGGCGGCCGGCCGCACGGTTTCCAACAGGCTGTCGAACGCGCCGACCTCAACGGAGACGGCATCACCGACTATGTCCTCGACGATAGCGAACTGCACTGCTACGGCGCGAGCGGTTCGGTGGGAATGTTCGGCAACCGCAACGGCGGCGGCGTTACCGTTTTTCTCGGCCGTGCGGATGGAAAAGCCGAAAAAGCATTTTATTACAGCGCGTTCGGTGCAAAAATCGATTATGTCGGCAAACAGGCGAAACTTTACCTCGGCATGGCGGGTACATACTGCGGCCAAACGCCCGAAAGCGAAAAACGGGACGGCTACGAAAAATGCAGCCGACCGTTGAAATGGAACGACAAATCGCGCCAGTTTCAAATCGACATGCAAACCAAGCGTACCGCCCTGCATTGGTGGTAACCCGTCTTTCAGACGGCCTGAAACGCACGGTTTATGCTACAATCGCGCGTTAAATTTTCTTTACTGAATTCAGGAAAAACCATGAGCTTGAAATGCGGCATCGTCGGCCTGCCCAACGTCGGCAAATCCACCCTCTTTAACGCGCTGACCCAATCGGGCATCGAAGCGGCGAACTATCCCTTCTGCACCATCGAACCCAACGTCGGCATCGTCGAAGTACCCGACCCGCGCATGGCGGAGCTGGCGAAAATCGTCAATCCGCAAAAAATGCAGCCCGCCATTGTCGAGTTCGTCGATATTGCCGGTTTGGTTGCGGGCGCGAGCAAAGGCGAAGGTTTGGGTAACCAGTTCCTTGCTAATATCCGCGAAACCGACGCCATCGTGAACGTCGTGCGCTGCTTTGACGACGACAACATCGTCCACGTCGCAGGCAAAGTCGATCCGATTGCAGACATCGAAACCATCGGCACCGAATTGGCGCTTGCCGACCTCGCCAGCGTCGAAAAAGCCATCGTCCGCGAAGAAAAACGCGCCCGCTCAGGCGACAAAGACGCGCAAAAACTGGTCGAACTGTGCAAAAAACTGCTGCCGCATCTGGACGAAGGCAAACCTGTCCGCTCCTTCGGTTTGGACGCGGAAGAACTTGCCATGCTCAAGCCGCTGTTCCTGCTGACCGCCAAGCCTGCCATGTATGTGGGCAACGTTGCCGAAGACGGTTTTGAAAACAATCCGCACCTCGACCGCCTGAAAGAATTGGCTGAAAAAGAAAACGCGCCCGTCGTCGCCGTTTGCGCCGCGATGGAAAGCGAAATTGCCGAATTGGAAGATGATGAAAAGGCCGAATTCCTCGCTGAAATGGGCTTGGAAGAGCCGGGCCTGAACCGCCTGATCCGTGCCGGCTACGACCTTTTGGGCCTGCAAACCTACTTCACCGCCGGCGTCAAAGAAGTCCGCGCCTGGACCATCCACAAAGGCGACACCGCCCCACAAGCCGCCGGCGTCATCCACACCGACTTCGAACGCGGCTTCATCCGCGCCCAAGTCATTTCCTACGACGATTTTGTCTCACTCGGCGGCGAAGCCAAAGCCAAAGAAGCCGGCAAAATGCGCGTGGAAGGCAAGGAATATGTCGTGCAAGACGGCGATGTGATGCACTTCTTGTTTAACGTATAGACCACCCGACAGGTTTTCAGACGGCCTATTATGGGCTGAGGCCGTCTGAAACCAATGGTCCTACTGTTCGGCCGTCGAGAGAGTTACCCATGAAAAAATCCATCCTCTGTATGGCATTATTTTTTACCGCCGCAACCGTCCAAGCGCAAACGCCGCAGCAAATCGTACAAAAGTTTTATCCGAAATATTCGCAAAAATACGGCTGCTACCGAGTAAATGTAAAAGACAGGGGCGAATTTTGCGTGCGCCAAACCAAAAGCGAAACTCGGCAAACCGTACAAGGGAAACTGACCTATCTGTTATTTACCGGCGATGTATTCGATTTTGAAAAAGGTGAGGCGGACGGCGCGCATGTCCAGTCCGGTTTGGCGGGCGTATTCGTCTTAAAACCGACGGGAAACAACTGGAAACTCCTCGCCGCACAGCCGTATGGCTGGGCCGGTTCATTTGGCAATGCACCTGACGCAAAATATTGGTCGTTCCACGAGTTTGGCCAAAACAAATGGGGGTTTTTAACCCAACATTCCGATGTTCATCAAGGCTATGCGGGCACAGCCTATCTACTGTTTGTCCACGATGGTGCAAAAAAAATCATAGAAAGCGGTATCAACGCCGATGCAGACAATGCGGGCGCATTGGGTAACTGTGCCGAAAATCTTTATGAAGACCGTAAAAACACTGCTGCCGAACGGCGCAAATGCCTGGGCAAACTGTACAGCCTGTCTTCCAAAATCAAAATATTGAAAGATGGCCAAACAAGCGCGGGCTTTTACCCGTTGCAACTGACCGTGTCCGGCTTCGACGGTGCAAAAAAATACCGCAACAAAGCCTTTGTCTCCACCTACAATGCCGCCAAAGGGCATTACAGCATCCCCAAAGGCTATCCGCTGGCAGATAAGGAATTCTAATTTTTCAGACGGCCTCCCCGTGCTTCAAGGCCGTCTGAAAACGGGTTTTTCGCAGGCCGCTTTCCGACAACCTTCCGCCTTCCGAAAGGATTAACATGAAAATCAGCAGTTTCGGCGAAGTTTTATGGGACGACTTTCCCTCCGGTAAAGTGTTGGGGGGAGCACCGTTGAATATATTGATCCGCCTGGGCGGGCTGGGTGCGGAATGCAGTATCATCAGCCGTAAAGGCAACGATGAATACGGCGAACAGCTCCTGAGCTTAATCGAAGCCAAAAATGTGGCCGTTGATTTGATTCAAACCGATAATGAACACGCCACCAGCTTGGTCAAAGTGATACTTCAGTCAGACGGCAGCGCGTCTTACGACATCGTTTATCCCTGCGCATGGGACAAAATTACCGTTACCGAAGAAGCCCTGCTCCGCGTAGCCGAATCCGATGCCTTCGTATTCGGTAGCCTGTCCACTCGGGACCCGGTATCCCGCGCGACCTTGTCCGAATTGCTGCCTGCCGCCCGCTTCCGCGTTTTCGATGTCAATCTGCGCAAACCGCACTACGACACAGAACGGGTACGCGAACTGATGAAACAGTCCGATTTGGTCAAACTCAACGACGACGAACTCTACGAATTGGCCGAAGCTTTCGGTTCGCCATACCGCAGTCTGGAACAAAATATGCGCTATTTGGCCGGGCATACCGATACCCCGCACCTCTGCGTTACATTAGGCGCACATGGCGCGGTGTATCTGAATGGGGGCCGAATCCATGCTCATCACGGCTACCGCGTTAAAGTAGCCGATACGGTCGGTTCGGGAGACAGCTTTTTGGCAGGCTTTATTTTCAAACTGCTCTCCGGCAGCCCACCCGAAGAAATACTGGCCTTCGCCTGTGCAATGGGCGCTTTGAACGCCTCATTGCAGGGTGCAACGCCCGATTTGCCGTACGATGGCATTATGCAACTGGTGCGGCAACAATAAAACCGCCCTATCCGATTAACCTTCCGATAATACTTTTCAGACGGCCTGCATGATTCAAAGGCCGTCTGAAAAAAGCACTACTCAAGGAATATCAGTGAAATCAGTCATCCAAGACCTACAATCGCGCGGCCTTATCGCGCAAACTACCGACATCGAAGCCTTAGACGCTTTGTTAAACGAACAAAAAATCGCCCTCTACTGCGGTTTCGACCCGACCGCCGACAGCCTGCATATCGGACACTTGCTGCCCGTGTTGGCATTGCGCCGTTTCCAACAGGCGGGTCATACGCCGATTGCTTTGGTGGGTGGCGCGACCGGTATGATCGGCGACCCAAGTTTTAAAGCCGCCGAACGCAGCTTGAATTCTGCCGAAACCGTTGCCGGCTGGGTAGAAAGCATCCGCAACCAACTGAAACCGTTTTTGAGCTTTGAAGGCGAAAACGCCGCCATTATGGCGAATAACGCCGACTGGTTCGGCAGCATGAACTGCCTCGATTTCCTGCGCGACATCGGCAAGCATTTTTCCGTCAACGCCATGCTGAACAAGGAATCCGTCAAACAGCGTATCGAGCGCGACGATGTGGGCATTTCCTTCACCGAGTTCGCCTACTCCCTACTGCAAGGCTACGACTTTGCCGAACTGAATAAACGCCATGGCGCGGTTTTGGAAATCGGCGGCTCCGACCAATGGGGCAACATTACCGCCGGTATCGACCTGACACGTCGTCTGAATCAAAAACAAGTATTCGGTCTGACCCTGCCGCTCGTTACCAAATCCGACGGCACCAAATTCGGCAAAACCGAAGGCGGCGCGGTATGGCTGAACGCGAAGAAAACCTCGCCGTATCAGTTCTACCAATTCTGGCTGAAAGTTGCCGATGCCGATGTGTATAAATTCCTGAAATACTTCACCTTCCTGTCTATCGAAGAAATCGACGCCATCGAAGCGAAAGACAAAGCCAGCGGCACCAAGCCCGAAGCGCAACGCATCCTCGCCGAAGAAATGACCCGCCTGATTCACGGAGAAGCCGCCCTGCAAGCCGCGCAGCGCATTTCCGAAAGCCTGTTTGCCGAAGACCAAAGCAGCCTGACCGAAAGCGACTTCGAACAGCTCGCACTCGACGGCCTGCCCGCATTTGAAGTTTCAGACGGCCTCAACGTCGTCGAAGCCCTGGTTAAAACCGGCTTGGCCTCGTCCAACAAAGAAGCGCGCGGTTTTGTGAACAGCAAAGCGGTATTGCTCAACGGCCAAGCCGCCGAATCGAACAACCCGAACCACGCCGCCGAACGCCCCGACGATGCCTATCTGCTGACCGACGCGCACAAACGCTTCGACAAATATACTATCGTACGACGCGGCAAACGCAACCACGCGCTCTTGGTTTGGAAATAAGCCTTAAATGACAGAGGCCGTCTGAAAAACATTATTTCAGACGGCCTCATTCGTAGTCGGCAAGAAAAACATACCCTTTCGGCCGTTTCGCGGTAAAATCCGCCTGCCCTCAATTTGACAAGATTTAACATTATGAAAGCCAGCCAATTTTTCATTTCCACCCTGAAAGAAGCCCCTGCCGAAGCCGCGCTTGCCAGCCACAAGCTGATGATTCGCGCCGGTCTGATTAAAGCCAACGCGTCCGGCCTTTATACTTGGATGCCGATGGGGCTGCGCGTGTTGCGCAAAGTCGAAAATGTCGTGCGCGAAGAAATGGCGCGCGCGGGCAGCGTGGAGTTGCTGATGCCGGTGGTGCAGCCTGCCGAGCTGTGGCAGGAATCCGGCCGCTGGGAATTTTACGGTAAAGAGTTGCTGCGCCTGAAAGACCGCCACGACCGCGATTTCTGCATGGGCCCGACCTGCGAGGAAGTCATCGCCGACATCGTGCGCAAAGAAATCAACAGCTACAAACAGCTGCCGAAAAACTTTTACCACATCCAAACCAAATTCCGCGACGAAGTGCGCCCGCGCTTCGGCGTCATGCGTGCGCGCGAGTTCGTCATGAAAGACGCTTATTCCTTCCATGCCGACTACGCCTCGCTTCAGACGACCTATGATGCCATGTATGACGCGTACTGCCGCATCTTCACCCGTCTGGGCTTGGAATTCCGTCCCGTCGCCGCAGACACCGGCAGCATCGGCGGTACCGGTTCGCACGAGTTTCAAGTGTTGGCGGAAAGCGGCGAAGATGTCATTGCGTACAGCGACACTTCCGATTACGCCGCCAATATCGAGCTGGCACCGACCTTGCCGCTCAAAGGCGAACGCACGGCTGCTCAGGCAGAGCTGGCCAAAGTACACACGCCGAACGTCAAAACCATTGATTCATTGGTTGACTTCCTCAGCATTCCGATTGAAAAAACACTGAAATCCATCGTGGTCGAAGGCGAAAACGAAGGCGAAATCGTCTTATTGCTGTTGCGCGGCGACCATGAGTTCAACGACATCAAAGCCGAAAAACTCGCAGGCGTGAAATCGCCGCTGACCATGGCAGATCCTGCCGCCATCCGAGTGCAGTTCGGTGCAAACGGCGGCTCGCTCGGCCCTGTCGGCTTCACAGGCAAAGTCTATGCCGATTTCGCCACCGAAAAAGGCGCGGACTGGGTTATCGGCGCGAACGAAGACGACTACCACTATACCGGCTTCAACTTCGGCCGCGACGCCGCCGAGCCTGAATTCGTCGATTTGCGCAACGTCGTCGAAGGCGACGAAAGCCCCGACGGACAAGGCCGTCTGAAACTGGCGCGCGGCATCGAAGTCGGACACGTTTTCCAATTACGCGACAAATACACCCAAGCCATGAACGTGAGCTTCCTCGACAACAACGGCAAATCGCAAATCATGGAAATGGGCTGCTACGGCATCGGCATCACCCGCGTCGTTGCCGCCGCCATCGAGCAAAACAACGACGAAAAAGGCATCATCTGGACCAAAGCGATGGCGCCGTTTGAAGTCGTTATCGTGCCGATGAACTACAAAAAATCAGACGCCGTGCGTGAAGCCGCCGATAAGATCTATGCCGAACTGCTGGCGGCGGGCGCAGACGTCCTCCTCGATGACCGCGACGAACGCGCAGGCGTGCTGCTCAACGACTCCGAGCTTCTGGGCATCCCGCACCGCATCGTCATCGGCGACCGCGCCTTGAAAGAAGGCAATGTCGAATACGCCGAACGCCGCGACAACGAAGCGCAGACTGTACCGACGGGCGAAATCGCCGCGAAAGTGCTGGCAGCGTTGAAATAATATCGGCAAATGACAGAAAGGCCGTCTGAAAACCCAAAAACAAGTTTTCAGACGGCCTTTTAATTGAGTTGCAAGCCGCTTAAGCAGCCACCACGGGATCTTCACGGCGCAGCAGGGTAATCAATGCGCTCAAGCGTTGTTTCATTTCGCGGCGGTCGGTAATTTGATCGATTGCGCCTTTTTCCAACAGGAATTCGGCACGCTGGAAGCCTTCGGGCAGGGTTTCGCGTACGGTCTGCTCAATCACGCGCGGGCCGGCAAAGCCGATTAAGGCATTCGGTTCGGCCACCACGATGTCACCCAAAAAGGCGAAGCTGGCAGAAACGCCGCCCATGGTCGGGTCGGTGAGTACGGAGATAAACGGCAGGCCTTTTTCGTTCAACAGGTGCAGTGAGGCACTGGTTTTGGTCATCTGCATTAAAGAATTCAGGCCTTCCTGCATCCGCGCACCGCCCGATGCGGCCACGCAGATAAAGGTGCAGTTGTCGGCCACCGCACGGCGCACGCCTTTGACGAAGCGTTCGCCCACTACGGAACCCATCGAACCTCCGATGAAGCGGAATTCAAATGCGGCAATGACGACCGGCAGGCCGTTCATTTTTCCCTTCATTACCACCAGCGCGTCGTCTTCGCCGGTGGCTTTTTTCGCGGCGGTCAGACGTTCGGGGTATTTTTTGCTGTCTTTGAACTTCAGGATGTCGGTCGGCTTCACATTGTCGCCGATTTCCTCGCGGCCTTCTTCGTCGAGCAGCAGATCAAGCCGTTCGCGCGCCGACATGGCGTTGTGGTGGTTGCATTTCGGGCAGACTTTGGCGTTTTGCTGCAACTCGGTGGCGTAAACCGTGGCGGAACAGGCCGGGCATTTGTGCCACAGGCCTTCGGGCACGGCGGATTCGCCTTTGCCTTCACGTTTGATTTTCGGCGGGAGGATTTTGTCTAACCAACTCATGGTTTGCTCCGTTTTTCAGACGGCCTCGATATCCGGCTGAAAGTTTAGATGATTCGGAATACGGCCCGCCGCAATGCGGGCCGGAGGGGAATTCAAGCCGCACATGGTAGCCAATGGCGGCTGTTTAGGCAAGTTTTGCGCCGATGAAACGGCAGTTTTTTCGGCATGGGCGGTGCTGTTTACAGGCAAATCGGACGGTAGGCCAAACAGGTATCGACCACTTCTTCCGCAGTCGGCGCGTAGCCGGCCAAACCACCGTTGCGGGCGTTCCAGCCTTCGGGGTAGAAAAACAGGCTACTGCCTTCGGGGTGGGGGACGTTGCGGTCGAATTGTCCCATCAAATCGCTCAGGACTTCATCGTCTTCTTCCGTCAGGATGCGTTCGGCCAAATCCATCAATTCATCGCGCGTCATGTTTCATGTTTCCCAACTGTGCCGCCCTGCCCTTTCAGGCGGCCTCAACCGCCTGTTTCAGGCTTTTTACCAGTGCGCCGACGGCTTTTGCTTCGCTTCCGGCGTTGTTTTCGATTTCTTTCACGATGCGGCTGCCGACGATGACGGCATCGGCCACCGCGCCGATTTTACGCGCGCTTTCGGCATCGGAAATACCGAAGCCCACGCCTATCGGCAGGCTGATGTGGCGGCGCAGGACGGCGATTTTGGCCGCTACTTCGTCGGTATTCAGCTGTGCGGAACCGGTTACGCCTTTGAGCGACACATAATAGACAAAGCCGCTGGCGAGTCTGCCGATTTCGGCCATCCGCTCTTCGCTGGTGGTCGGGGCGACGAGGAAGATGGCATCCAAGCCGTGTTTCTGCAGTTCTTGTTGCAGCGGGGAAATGGTTTCGACAGGATTGTCCACGGTGAGCACGCCGTCCACGCCCGCCTCGGCGGCGGCACGCGCAAACTCAGCATTGCCCATTTTGTGTATCGGGTTCAGGTAGCCCATCAGGACGACGGGGGTGTCGTTGTCGCGTTCGCGGAAACGGCGCACGGTTTCCAATACGTTTTTCAGACTGACGCCGTTTGCCAGGGCGCGTTCGGCGGCGCGCTGGATAACGGGGCCGTCGGCCATCGGGTCGGAAAACGGGATGCCCAGTTCGATGATGTCCGCGCCGTTGGCGGCCATTTCGTGCATGGTTTCCAATGTGGTTTCAAGGTTCGGATCGCCGGCGGTGATGTAGGGAATCAGGGCTTTTCTGCCGTTGAGTTTTTGAAAGGCGGTGGTGATTCTGCTCATGTTTTACTCTTTTGGAGTTGGTCGGTTTTCAGACGGCCTGCATTCCTATTTGGAAACAGGCCGTCTGAATGTTTATTTTTTGGCGTTTTCCATGGCCTCTTTCTGACCGGCTTCCACCAGGCAAGATACGCCTGCCGCCGCTTTGGTTACGCCGTTGAGTTTGGAGAATGGGACGGGTTCACCGATTACTTTCTTTTTCATATCCATTTTCCGTACGGTCTGTTCGGCGCATTGGGTTTGATAAAACTCGGCCTTGTCGGCATTTTTCATATATTCGCCCAATGTTTTTGCAGGGGTTACGGCAAAACCCGCACCGGTTTGATAAGTGGCCGCCATGCTGATGGAAGCGATTTTTTTGTCTTTTTTGCCGCCGTCTACGAAGATGTAGGCTTTGTCCAAATCATCGTAATCCGAGCCGTACAGCATATAGCCGTTTACTGCTTCCAGTTCTTTCATGTCTTTAAATGAAGGCTCTGCGGCAAATGCGGCCGGGGTCAGTGCCAACAACAGGGTATACATCAGTGTTTTTTTCATTTTTTTTCCTTGCGGTTTTTAATATCTTCATTTTCAGATGGCCGGTATGGCAGAAGCCGTCTGAAAACGGAATTTTAGCAAAATAAATAATCTTATTTTTTGTTTTCTTGATTTTTCTTATAGCTTTCTTCAGCCATACACGAAATATGGGCAGCCATTTTGCCGACACCGTTGAGCTTGGCAATCGGAACGGCTTCGCCCAATACTTTATTGGCGGTATCCAATTTGCGGACGGTTTTATCGGTGCACTGGCTGTGATAAACCTCTGCTTTATCTCGGTTACCCAAATAATCTGCCAAAGTTTTACCCTGAACTACGGCAAACCCGGGATAGCCGCCAAATACACTCACCAGATTGATGGAAGCGATTTGGCCGTCTTTTTCACCGCCGTCCACAAAAATATAGAATCCATCCCCACTCTTAGATTCCCCACCGTAAGTTGTATAGCCGTCTACGGTGTCGAGCTTTTTCAAATTTTGAAAAGAGGGTTCTGCGGCAAACGCAGCGGGAGCCAGTGCGCACAGCAGGGTGCATATTAAAAATTTGTTCATATTTGCCTTTTCTGCTTTGAAAGTATGTTTGTTTTCAGACGGCCTGCATTCCCGTCGGTAAACAGGCCGTCTGAAAATCGGATTTTAACAAAATAAAAAATCCCGTTTTGGTTTTTCAGGCTTTTTCAGCCTATTTTCCCAAACACGAATAATCGGCCGCCACTTTGCCGACACCATTGAGCTTGGCAAAGGGGACGGGTGCACCCAATGCTTGATTGGGCGCATTCATTCTGCGGACGGTTTTATCGGCGCATTGGGTTTGATAAAACTCTGCCCGATCGCTGTTTTCCGCATATTCCTACAGCGTCTTGCCCTTCACTATGGCAAATTCCGCTTCTCCGCCCAATACGCTGTTTAGATTGATGGAGGCGATTTGTCCGTCTTTTTCTCCGCCGTCCACCAAAATATAGGCTTCCTGCGTGAGTTCGGACTGCGTACCGTAAGCCGTATAGCCGTCTACTGTTTCCAGTTTTTTCAAATCCTGAAAAGACAGGCCGGCGGCAGACGCGGCAGATATGGATGCGGCCGCCGCAAATAATAAAATCTTTTTCATTCACTCATCTTTCCAAAAAAGCTTTTCAGACGGCCTTTTATCATCCGGCCGTCTGAAACATCTTTTCCGCGATACGGTTTACCGCCGCTTCCAGCGCCGCCGTTTCGGCAGCCGTCCAATGTTCGCCGCTGCTGATAATCTGCCCGTAAACAAAATCGCATTTGAAGCGGAAGGGTTTCTGCACGGGCAGGAATGCGAAGCAGAAAATATCGGTTTCGGGCGCGAAAACTTGTTCCAGCAATACAAAGTCAGGCGCATTCTGGAGTGCGGCTGCAAGGGCAAGGCAGCGTCCGACATCGTCGCCCGCAAGTTTGCAGTAAAACAGGTCGTGCATTTTTGTTCCGTATCGTGCAGGCTGCCTGAAACATCGGCGTTTTTTTCTGCCGTTTTTTGCATTTACACCGTAAAAACAGCGGCCAGTATGGCTTGGTAAAAATAGCCCCAGTTTACGATGGCGCCGATGATGCCCTCTATTTCAAAATGGTGCGTACCCACCATGAACGGCAGGGCAATGAATAATGCAAACAATCCCAACCGTATCAGTTTAAGCTGTTTTTCATTAAACCAATACCGGCTTATTTCTATCAAAATCAGGCCGACATTGATGCCGATAAAGAATACGGATGCGATCAGGCTGACAAACGGGATGATGACAAAACGGTAATAATCCTGCCCCGATTCATCGTCTGCCGCTGATTTGCCTTGCGGTTTGGCACGCAATTCCATTGCTTTGGCCGTTACTGTGTTTAAAAAATATTCGGCCAATTCCGCCTGTTGGGCCTGCGTGGGTGTGTCTGTGCCGGGAATATAAAGCGGAACGCCTTCCGCATGCAGTCGGCGGTATTTCAGGATATCCGGATGCCTGAAAAATTTCTCCGATGACAAACCGGGTAGCAGGCTGGCCTGAAATCCCAGTTTTTCACTCATGCCGTCAAGCCATTTCTGTTTGGCTCTGTTGCTATGTCTGACGGCATAGCCGTATTTTCGTCCGGCTTCTTTGTATTCGTAAAAAGCTCTTTCCAATTTGTCCGTTATGGGAGACAGAATCCCAAAATTGTATTGGTATAAATAGAAATTGTTGTTGCGGGTAAGGCATTGCAGATAAGCGGACAGGATGGGCTTGATTTGGGCTTCATCCGGCTTGGCCTGATGGGATACAAATGGGAAGAAAGCAGTATCCACGGCAGTATAGTTTGGATAAGCCCCCGTTTCGCGGCGGCACGATTGCGCGTGTTGAAGCAATATGCCCTGTTGTTGTTCTCGGGATAACCATTGGGATTTTGCATAGTCCGGTACGCCGTCTGAAACGGGCCGGACGAATTCATGTTTGAACAGGTATTTAAACTTTGTCCAAGTGGAAAATTCCGTTTGCATGCCTGCATGCGGGTAAACCATTGTGGTTGTGGCGGCAAATGATAACAGTGCATCCGCCCTGTCTTCATAGGTGGAAGAACGGACGATTTGTTTGACCAGCATATTTTGGGCAAATGATGCGATTGGGACGGTAACTATGCCCAATATCGAGATACACAGCATGGTTATAATGCTGTAAAGGATGGGGTGTTGATAAGCCTCCTTGAAATTACGGTTGATACCCCGTCGCAGCAGCCACCACGAAATCCCCATGCCCGACAAAATTTTGCCGTACAGTTCCAAAGCGGCAAAAGAAAGCGGTGTAAACGTCCGGCTCATGCTGTCAAACAGCCAGAAATTGAACTTCAATAGAAAAGTCAGGAATATGCCGTGTACGATAATGACGGCGACAAGGGCTTTTTTCATGTTTGGACGGTTATGTAATTAAACATATGTAATTAAAAGGGATATAAAAATAGTTAAACTTACTTGCAGCTTTTTTGGCTGAAGCAAGTTGCAAGGGATAAGATAAGGTATTTACAACAAGCCTGATTGCAGAAAATCGGCCGCTTCACGGTAAAACGTCAATACGGCCTCTATTTTTTAAAGTAACTGATCTGATTCCATTCCATCATGCCGCCGAATGCGCGCGCAGCTTCGTGGCAAAAAATACCATCAGCCCGCCCAGCAGCAGCGCGCTGCCCATCGCCAGATGGATGCCGTCCAGCATCGCCTGCTGCGGCGTGGCGGCGGAGGATAATTTTTCGCCGATTTGGGTGGTGCCGACAAAAAACGCCGCGCCCACCGCGCCTGCAATCGGGTTCAGCGTGGTGATGATAGCGGCACCGTGCGCATTCAGGTGTTTGGGCAGCGCGTTCAAGCCGTGCGTTTCACCGGTAATCGCAGCGGAGGCGGACACTGCCATCAAAGCGAACATGGCCGATAACACAACGGTCTGCGTATCCGTGCGCAAAAATGCCCACAAGATGGCCAGCGCGCCCACCATCAGGCACGAAGCCGGCAGTACGACAAAACGCCCGCCTTTTTTATCCAACAGCCTGCCGAACAGCGGCGCGGCAACGGCTTGGGCAATGCTGGCCGGCATCAGAATCAGCCCCGTGGCCGTGCCGGTGAGCAGCAGAACCTGCTGGGTGTACATGGGCATGAGCAGTTCCAAGCCCAAAAACAGGAACGAAGCGGCAGACAGAATAATCACGCTGTAACGGAATTGGGCGTATTGGAACGCGCGCAGGTTCAAAAGCGGCGTGGCGATATGGAACTGGCGGCGGACAAACCAGGCAGTCAGCCCCAGCGATGCGGCAAGCAGGGCGGCAAACGCAGCCAGCGGCATCGTGGCGAAATTGCTGCACGCATACACCAGCATGCCCAGTCCGAGCACGGACAATATAGCCGACAAAATATCGATTTTCGGGCGCGTGACGGTGGTTAGGTTCACGTTCAAGAATTTCATCACCAGTAGCATGGCGGCCAGCATGAACGGGATGGTGAGGCCGAACAGGAAACGCCAGTGGGTGTGGTCGATGATGATGCCCGACAGCGTGGGTCCAAGCGCGGGGGCGACGGTAAACATCATGGTAATCACGCCCATGGCCGTGCCGCGTTTTTGCGGCGGGTAAATCGCCATAAAGCCGTTGAACAGCAGGGGGACGAAGAACGCGGCCGAAACCGCCTGCACCATGCGCCCCGCAATCAGCAGCGGAAACATGGGCGCAAACGCGCAAATCAACGAGCCCAACAGGAAGGTGGCCTGCGTGAGCAGCAGCATTTTTTTGGTGGGCAGCCATTGAATCAGGTTGGCGGTGATGGGGGTGAACGCGCCCATCACCAGCAGAAAGCCCGTGGTCAGCCACTGCACGGTGGTTTTGTCCACGCCGAAATCCTTCATGATGGGCGTGAGCGCGACATTGAGCAGCGTGTCGTTCAAATAGCCGAAAAACGCGCCGATAAACAGGGTGGCGATAATGGTTTTGGCGGGAAACTGCGGGTTGTCGGAGAAATATTCGTTTTGGGTGCCGGTAGATTCGGTATGCGCACCATGCATATTTTTATCCTATTAAAATCAATATATTTTAGGTTGGCTTAAGGTTTGCAGGCCGTCTGAAAAAGCAGCCTGCACCCCGTCAGTTCTTCATCGACTGCACCGGCGCGGGAATGCGTCCGCCGCGGTTCACGAACACTTCGCAGCTGCCTTCCTTCACGGGCATAATCGGCGCGTAGCCCAACAGGCCGCCGAAGTCCACGCTTTCGCCCACGCCTTTGCCGGTAACGGGGATGATGCGCACGGCGGTGGTTTTGCTGTTAATCATGCCGATGGCGGCTTCGTCGGCGATGATGCCGGCAATCGTGGCGGCGGACGTGTCGCCCGGCACGGCCACCATGTCCAGGCCCACGGAGCACACGGCGGTCATGGCTTCCAGCTTGTCCAGCGTCAGGATGCCGCTTTCCGCCGCCGCAATCATGCCTTCGTCTTCCGACACGGGGATGAACGCGCCGCTCAGCCCGCCCACGGCAGAAGAAGCCATCATGCCGCCTTTTTTCACCGCATCGTTCAACAGCGCGAGTGCGGCGGTGGTGCCGTGTGTGCCGCAGACGGTCAGGCCCATGGCTTCCAGAATGCGGGCGACGGAATCACCGACGGCGGGCGTGGGCGCGAGCGACAAATCTAAAATGCCAAACGGGATGCCCAGCATTTTCGCCGCTTCCTGCCCGATGAGTTCGCCCACACGCGTGATTTTAAACGCGGTTTTCTTCACGATTTCGGCGATTTCGGTCAGGTTTTGGCTGTCGCAGTCTTTTAAGGCAGCCTGCACCACGCCGGGGCCGGACACGCCCACGTTGATAATCGCGTCCGCTTCGCCCGAGCCGTGGAACGCGCCCGCCATGAAGGGGTTGTCTTCCACCGCGTTGCAGAACACAACGATTTTGGCGCAGCCGAAGCCTTCGGGCGTGATGTCGGCGGTGCGTTTTATCGTGTCGGCGGCGAGTTTCACTGCGTCCATGTTGATGCCCGCGCGCGTGCTGCCGATGTTGATGGAGCTGCACACGATGTTGGTGGTTTTCATGGCTTCGGGAATGCTGTTAATCAGCACGCGGTCGGCGGGCGACATGCCCTTCTGCACCAGCGCGGAAAAGCCGCCAATAAACGATACGCCGATGGCTTTTGCCGCCTTGTCCAACGTTTGCGCGATGGAAACGTAACTGTCCGCGCCCGTGGCCGCCGCGATTTGGGCGATGGGCGTGACGGAAATGCGCTGGTTCACAATCGGCACGCCGTATTTGGCAGACAAATGTTGTGCAGTCTGCACTAAGTCTTTGCCGATGCGGGTGATTTTGTTGTAGATGTTTTGGTTTAATTGATTGATGTCCGGCGAAATGCAGTCGTGCAGGTCGATGCCGATGGTGATGGTGCGCACGTCGAAGTTTTGGTCGGACACCATGCGGATGGTTTCGAGGATTTCGTTGGAATGGATTTGGGACATTTTGGGGTTTCCTTATCTATATCTGTTGGTTGTCGGTTTCAGGCTACCTGAAAACGGAGTTAGACTTTCAGTCTGACATACATACGTTCTTGTGTATCTTCGGCTGTTTTCCGCATGTCATAATCAAATATGTCGGTATATTTTTTTACTAGGTCGGTGAATTTTTTACAGCCGTAATTGCGCGGGTCGAAATCAACTTGCAGACGCTTCCAAGTTGAACCGAATGCAGTCATTGCCATCCACTCGTCGTCAGATTGCTCAAAAACCTTGCGTATGATGTCCAAGGGCAGGGAATTTTCGGGATGTTCGGCTGAAATTTTCGGCTCTGTTTTTGCGGTGGCTTTTTGAGACGGCGTTTTTTGCGTATTGGGCGTTTCCACAGCAGTTTCTGTCATTTCGGGTAACAGGTTTTCCACGTAGATAAACCTGCTGCACGCGTTGCGGAAGGCTTCGGGCGTTTGCTTTTTACCAAAGCCGTAAACGGTCACGCCTTGTTCTTTCAGGCGTATGGCCAATGCGGTGAAGTCGCTGTCGCTGGATACGAGACAGAAACCGTCAAAGCGGCCTGTGTAAAGCAAATCCATTGCATCGATAATCATAAAGCCGTCTGTGGCATTTTTTCCTGTTGTATAGGCGAACTGCTGCATGGGTTTGATGGCGTGTTCATTGATGACGGCTTTCCATTTACCGTTATCGCCGACAAAGTTACCATAGATGCGTTTTGCCATTGCTTCACCGAATTTAGCCGTTTCTTCCAAAATGGCGGCTATTGTTTGTGCGGAAGCATTATCGGCATCAATTAACACCGCAAGCCGTGCTGATTTTTCTTCGGCAACGTTAAAGCTGATTTTGTTTTTAGACATACTGTTTCCCTTTTTTGAAAGTCAGAATTAAGAGAGCCTGCATCAATGCGGCGATAGACGGCAAAAACCGTGCGCTAATATGATTGTCGGCTGTAGCGGTGGGCAACGGTGGTAATGCTGCCGCATTCGGCGGGTAGCCTGAAAGCTGATGGGTTATGGGTTTCTTTGTTTCTACCGGATAGTTTTCGAATTGCCTGAACAGATTTCCGCCCTACCGTCAGGCCGTCTGAAACGGCTACATGCCCAATATGGCATTTCCGTTGCTGCTGTTCTGTTTCAGCCACGCGGCCAAATCCCGATAGCTATGTTCGGCAGCCTGTATCCTTTGGTCAAATTTGCTGACAAATTGCTGTATGTATTCGTCTTTGTTTTCCCAAACCAGGGTTTCTATATTTTCGCCGATATGGATGTAACGATTGCCGGCTTTTTCGGAATACCATTCGGGTTTGTCGAAATCCTGCGGCGAGCGGACGGTGTGCAACAGATCCGCCAGCCGCAATAATTGTTCGGCAAAAATTAGGCTGTCGGCTTGCTTAACATCGGTAAACTCGAAAAAGTCGTAACCGGGTATGTACTCACGGGATAAGGTATCGAAAAAATCTTCCCAAAGCGAGTAATAAACATACACGGAATCTTCCCGCCAGCACTTACCCGCATAGCTGCCTTGGCAGATTTCAATATAGTTAGTGCCGCCCATTTTTTTAACGGCGGCGTGGTTCAGTAACCATGTTGGATGTGTTTTCATCAAAACTCCCTTTTGGTCTTCAGACAGGCTGCTTTTCCCTGCCCAACCGCCGCCGCAACATCAGCCGCTTGACGAGCAAAAACACGGGAAACGACAGCAAAAACGCTAAAAATCCGTGTCCCACGCTCCACACTTTGAACGACACAGGAATCACTTTATTGTCGGCGGCGATTCGGTAGCGCGCAGTCATAAAGGCATTAGCATCCAATCGGTTGCTGGCGTAAAACAGCTCGAATGTGTCGGGCGGCAGGCGGGTCAGTTGCAGATAGATGCCTTCGCGGTCGCGCAACACGGTGTCTTCGCGCACCAAAGTTTCTCCGCTTTTCCATTGGTTCAGCGGCCGGGCTTGGATTTCGCCCTGCGCGTTGCGGACGGCCACGGCAAACATCGGGCTGATTTCGTCGCCTTCGCCATACGGCTGCGCCGGACGGTGGCGTATGCCCCAGGCTAGAGCCATAAAAATGGCCAACCACAGGGCGAAATGCAGGGTAAGACTGACGGTTTTGGCGATTCCGGTAACGAAAAATGTGCGTGCGTCCATATCCGCCTTCAAACCGCCCTCCCCTTTTTCAGACGGCCTTTAAATCCTGTGCATGGCATTAAACAGCTCTTCGTCCTGCATGCGGATGTCCAGCGCAAGCGTTTTTCCCGCCTGTGCGAAAACGTCCAGCATTTCCTGCCGCGATTTCGGGCATTTGGCTGTGTCTGCCAAAATAATCATGGTGAAATAGTCGTCCATCAACTGCTGGCTGATATTCAGGATATTGATTTGGTTTTCGGCCAAAAGTTTCGAAACATCGTAAACGATGCCGATGCGGTCTTTACCGATAACGGTAATAACGGAATGAGACATGGGGAATCCTTGGAAAATGTTTCAATACGCAGGGCCGCACATCTAAAGTACAGCCCTATTTTGAAGGGCATTGACAACCCAAATAAAGAAGTTTAACCAGTAAACAGGTCGTCTGAAAAAACGACCGTACAGAAGGCGGGCACACTCTATCTCTTTCACTGCAAAAAGGCAAATCATGGCCGCAAAAGACAAAATTGTAGACAATCTTTCATTTAAATAAAAATGCCTTATTTTGCCATTAAATTTCTAAAAAATGAATTATCAAACATTATTCGTGCTTGAAAATTGAATTTTATAAAATCAGTTTTTAAATTGTAGACATTTTTTCATTTTATTTTTTCATAAATCAGCCAAAATCAGACGTAAAGAATTTGTCAAATGTAGACAATCGCACTAGACTGCACCGCATCGTTTTCCCGTATCCCACATTCCCACATTGCAATACTTAAAGTTAAGGAAACTGCCATGAGCGACTTGAACAGCCTGTTCCAAACCATCAAACAACGCGACCCCAACCAAGCCCCCTTCCATCAGGCGGTGGAAGAAGTATTTATGAGCCTGCAACCCTTCTTGGCGAAAAACCCGCAATACACCAAACAAGGCCTGTTGGAGCGCATCGTCGAACCCGAGCGCGTGGTCATGTTCCGTGTTTCCTGGGTGGACGACAAAGGGCAAGTCCAAGTAAACCGCGGCTACCGCGTGCAGATGAGCTCCGCCATCGGCCCTTATAAAGGCGGCTTGCGCTTCCACCCTACCGTAGACTTGGGCGTATTGAAATTCCTGGCCTTCGAGCAAGTGTTCAAAAACGCATTGACCACCCTGCCCATGGGCGGCGGCAAAGGCGGCTCTGACTTCGACCCCAAAGGCAAATCCGATGCCGAAGTGATGCGTTTCTGCCAAGCCTTTATGAGCGAGCTTTACCGCCACATCGGTGCGGACACCGACGTACCTGCCGGCGACATCGGCGTGGGCGGCCGCGAAATCGGCTTCTTGTTCGGCCAATACAAAAAACTGCGTAACGAATTCACATCCGTCCTGACCGGTAAAGGCCTGACCTGGGGCGGCAGCCTGATCCGCCCCGAAGCCACCGGCTACGGCACGGTTTACTTCGCACAATCCATGCTGCAAACCAAAGGTGACAAACTCGAAGGCAAACGCGTGGTGATTTCCGGCAGCGGAAACGTGGCGCAATACGCCTGCGAAAAAGCCATCCAACTGGGCGCGAAAGTGCTGACCGTATCCGATTCCAACGGTTTCGCCCTGTTCCCCGACAGCGGCATGACCGAAGCGCAACTCGCTGCTTTAATCGAGCTGAAGGAAGTGCGCCGCGAACGCGTCTCCGTATATGCCAAAGAGCAAGGCTTGCAGTATTTTGAAAACCAAAAACCGTGGGGCGTAAAATGCGACATCGCCCTGCCTTGCGCCACCCAAAACGAACTGGACGGCAAAGACGCGGCCACCCTGCTGGCCAACGGCGTCATCTGCGTGGCCGAAGGCGCGAATATGCCGTCCACACTGGAAGCGGTGGAAGCCTTCCTGAAAGCCAAAATCCTGTATGCGCCGGGCAAAGCATCCAACGCGGGCGGCGTGGCCACTTCGGGCTTGGAAATGAGCCAAAACCATATCCGCCTGTCGTGGACGCGCGAAGAAGTGGACAAGCGTTTATTTGACATTATGGCCAATATCCACGAAAACTGCGTCGCCAACGGCACGGAAAACGGCTATACCAATTATGTGAACGGCGCGAACATCGCCGGATTCAAGAAAGTGGCCGATGCCATGCTGGCACAAGGCATCGTATAAGTAGGATTGTGTGCCTAAGTCATCACAAAGGAGAGAAACGAGGCCGTCTGAAACCTGACTTTCAGACGGCCTCAATCATGATTTGCATGTAAATTCGAGTTAAACAGGCTTGTCCAATCATGCCGATATTTATAACATGCCGCCCGACAGCCTCGTCTGTCGAAAAAACAATATTGTTACAGGAGTGAAATACATGAAAGTAAAAGCCCTATTGGCCATCGTTGCCTCTTTGTCCCTCGCTGCCTGCGCCGTACCTGACGAGGCTCCCCGTCATGGCGGCCACGACCACGGTCATTCGCACGGCCATAACCACGACCACGGCCATGCCCATCAGCAACAAGGCGGCATCGATGCCTCTTTTAACTGCGAAAACGGCTTGTCCGTACACGTCCGTAGCCTGAGCACCGACAGCATCGAATTGAATTTGGATGACAAACACGCCGTACTGAAATCTGCGGTTGCAGGCTCTGGCGAACGCTATACTTCCAACACAGGCCTGTTCGGCAAAGGTGCGGAATGGCATCAAAAAGGCAGCGAAGCCTTCTTTGCCTTCACCGACCCATACGGCAACAAAGTGGAAACATCTTGTAACGCCCGCTAATCGGATACCGGCTGTTTAAAGCCGAAAAGGCCGTCTGAAAAATATCTTTCAGACGGCCTTTTTTCGTTTTGCCGGCCAATCACCCTGCCCCGATGCCCGGGATGCCGCACTCAATCCGCCCGGCGATTTGAATTTGGGAAATAGCCGCAATGGCAGCCCAAACCGTTTATAGGATAACCGATTGGAGAGGCCGTCTGAAAACCCGTTTCAAGGTTTTCAGACGGCCTCTCCATTACCTGCGCCGACTGCTTAGAACTTATAGGTGTATTGCACGCCCAGGATGTTGGCGTAATTTTTAAACGATGCCGACGATGCGCCTTTGCTGTCCACATCGTTGCCGGTGGAAGCTGCCGCGCGGTAAACGGTATCGTTGATGTGGATGTGGCTGTATGCCGCATCAAATACATGGCGTTTTTTATAAGCATACTTCGCACCGAAGGAATACCAGATGCGGTTGCCGTCGGGCAGCGTGTTCAGACGGCTGTCCGCGCCGCGTACCGGGCTTTGGTCGAACGCAATACCGGCGCGCAGCTGCAACGGCTCGCTGTATTGGTAAGACGCGCCGAGGGCGGTTTTGTAGGTGTTGCGCCAGTTCGGCGTGATAACCGTGCGGTCGGAGCGGCCGTTGACGACGGATTTGGTGTTTTCAAACACCAGCTCGGCACGGTTGAAACGGCTGTGGCGCGTCCAAGTCAGGTCGGCGAACAGGTTGGTTTTATCGGTTGCGCGATACATGCCGTGCAGCGACAAGGATTCCGGCGTTACGATTTTGACGCCGGCCTTCTCGTGCGGCTTGTAGCCGAAAGCAGTGCCGATAAGCGCATCGTAGGCACTCTTTCCGCCGAATGCCGGATGGGGCGTTGTTACCGCCCTGCCGTCAGCCTGCCAATCGGCCGTACCTTTCAGGTTGTGATTGACTTTCGAGCGGTAGTTCACACCGACGCGGGTACGCGGATTGATGTCCCACAGCCAGCCCAACTGGTAGCCGAAGCCCCAGTCTTTGCCTTTGACTTCCGCATGGCCGTCTGAAAGGCCGTTGTGCGGCCCCAAGCGGCCGGAAGCGTTCCAATCCGCATATTTGCGCAACTCGGCGGAAGAATATTGGGCAATCAGACCCGCGCCGAACGCATGGTTTTCACTCACTTTGTAAGCGACGACAGGCTCGACGGCGATGGTGGTCAAGCCCAATTTATTGATGTTGTGCCGCAACACGGAATCTTCCTGATATTCGGTGGAAGAAGCGAACGGCACATACACGCCCAAACCAAGCGTCAGGTCGGGATTAACGCGGTAGGCACCGTAAAGATGGGGCGCGAGCACCACGTCTTTGGTGATTTTACCCTCGGTTTTCCCCTGCACGCGGCCACCCCGTACAAACGACGCTTCCGCATCGTGATATTCGATGTGCGGGGCGACGATATTGGCGGCAGCCGTTATCTCGCTGCCGTTCAATTTGGCCAAACCGGCCGGATTGTAGAAAATCGTGGTGGCATCGGCGGCTTCTGCGGCGGCGGCATTGGCCGTTCCCTGCGCGGTAACCGACTGTGTACCGAAATGGTAGCCCGAAGCCTGAGCCAGAGGGGCCAGTGCGGCAGCCGTCAATACGGCAATTGTTTTCACAGCTTTCATATTTTTGACGTAAGTTAATCCAAAAGAGGCGCATTTTAACAAACAGTCTGCCGACAAGTCATCCGTCTGCCGTACTCTTTACCCATGCATATAACCAAGCGCCATAACCGTGCGGCAAACGGTTCTTTCACTTTTCAGACGGCCTCCGCTAAAGTGGCCGTCTGAAAAAACAACCCTCTCGAAAGGAGCCCATCATGCCGACCAAACACCTAGCCTCCGCCCTGCTCTTCACCGCCGCCCTCTCCGCCTGCACGCCCGACAACGGTACGCAAAATACCGCTTCCGGCAGCGGGGACAAAACCGGCAGCGTCAAACTGCTCAACGTTTCCTACGATGTCGCCCGCGACCTCTACAAAGACTTCAACCCGCTGTTTACCGCAGAATACAAAAAACAGCACAACGGTGCGGACATCGCCGTCCAACAATCGCACGGCGGTTCGAGCAAACAGGCACTGGCCGTGGCCAACGGCCTGAAAGCCGACGTCGTTACCATGAACCAAGGCTCCGACATCGAACTCTTAGTTAAAAAAGGCCTGGTCAAAGCCGACTGGCAAAAAGCCTTCCCCAACAACGCCGTCCCCTTCACCAGCACCACCGTCTTCCTCGTCCGCAAAGGCAACCCGAAACAAATTAAAGACTGGGGCGACCTGGCCAAAGACAACCTGAAAATCGTCATCGCTAACCCCAAAGTAACTGGCAACGGCCGCTATACCTTCTTGGGCGCATACGGCTACGGCCTGAAAGCCAACAACAACGATGATGCGAAGACGCGCGAATATGTGAAAAAAATGCTGTCCAACGTCGAAGTTTTCGAAAACGGCGGCCGTGCGGCCACCACCACCTTCGTCCAGCGCAACATCGGCGACGTACTGATTACCTTTGAAAACGAAGCCAACCTGTCGGCCAAACAATTCGGCAACGGCGAATTTGAAATCGTCTATCCGAAATACTCCGTCCGCATGGACAGCCCCGTCGCCGTCGTAGACAAAGTAGCCGACGAACGCGGCACCCGCCAAGCCGCCACCGAATACCTGAACTACCTGTGGAGCAAACCCGCGCAGGAATTGGGCGCGAAACTCTACCTGCGCCCTGCCGACAAAGACGTGCTGGCCGCCCATGCAAGTGAACTGCCGCCGATGGAAACGTTCAACCCCAACGACATCTTCGGCACATGGGATGAAATCATGAGCAAATACTTTTCAGACGGCGGTGTATACGACCAACTGACCGTGAAAGGCAAATAAAGAAAAACGAAAAAACGCAAAGGGGCCGTCTGAAAACCACTTTTCAGACGGCCCCTTTATTACCGCATTGTCCGAATCGGCGTATACTCATCATATATTTGCCAAACAGGGAGCACCATCATGAAAACAACCGTGCAGAAATCCGCCCTCGTAACCGCCCTGCTCCTCCTCACCGCCTGCGCCGGCGGCCCGGGCGGAAGCTCGATCAGCCTCGGCATCGGCGGTTTCGGCAGCCATATCGGCTTGGGAACCTCCGTCAATATTCCGATAGGCAGCCGCACACCCGCCGCAGACAAAGGCGGCATCAACGTTACCGAAGAACAAATCATCACCCATTTTGCCGCAGACGGCACCGCTTCCGAACAAGCCGTCAAAGGCGGCAGCTACCGCAGGCTGCTCAACGTACTCGGCGGCGGCAATTATCTGGTACAAGATTTTTACGGCGACGGGCAAAAACGTACAGATCCGATGATACTGCCCAAAAAAGCCCTGTTCTCCGCCGATGCACACCCCACAGACAGCGCATACACGGTTTACGACCGCAACGGCAATCCGATACGCCGACAGGTTTACCGCAACAACCGGCTTATCGGCAACTGACCGCGATACCGGCCAAACCTCGAGAAAGGCCGTCTGAAATCATGTTTCAGACGGCCTTTTTATATCGTTTCAAGCAAAGACGAATCAGAATTTGCTTTTGATATCGTTAATCAGGTTTTCAGCTTTTTCTTTCGCATTGTCAATCAGATGCTCGGCTTCTTCTTTACCTTTTTTCAATACGTCGCCAGCTTTTTCCTCGATTTCGGCAGCAGCTTCTTTCACCTTGCCGATTCCTTGCTGAACAACGCCTTCTGCTTGAAGTTTGGAATCGTTTAATACTTCTCCCGCAGTTTCTTTCACTTTACCGCTGATTTGGTCTAATTTTCCACTCATGACCTTTTTCCTTAATTTCATATTGATCGAAGTGCCACTATATCCTAACCGTTATCCAATAGCAATCTTAAATGGAATACCGCCTGAAAACCTGCTTTCAGACGGCCTCATCCTCAAGTTCAACGTTGCATTTCCTTGGCTAAAACCAACATACCTGATATTTACAGGATACCGTCTTCCTGATTGTATTTGATCATGTCGTTTACCGCTTGGGAGAGCCATGCCCAGCAATCGGGGAATTCTTGACGCTGTTCCCAGCCGGGGCTGGAGAAGTCGTGGATAAGCTGGACTGTGCCGCCTTTGCCGATTTCGAAGCAGGCAGTGTCATCGCAATCGCTGCGTGTGGCGAAGGGAATCAGTTTCCTACCGGGATAACGGGTTTGCAGGCCTTGGTATAGTTCGGCGGCCTAATCGCTGTCAAGCAGATGCCAAATATCGAAATCGACCAAATTCAGTTCGACGATTTTTTCAAATGATTTTGGATATTCAAATTGGGGAATATCGAGCGTATAACTTTTCATCGGTTGATTCCTAGTTTGAGGCCGCCTGAAAAATGAAACTGGGCGTATTGCTTTTCGGGCGGCCTTTGCCACGCCTCACTCAATCTTTACCCGTTTCAACCTCAACGCATTGCCCAACACCGAAACCGAGCTTGCCGCCATTGCCGCGCCTGCGATGACGGGATTTAAGAAGCCGAGTGCGGCGAGCGGGATGCCCAAGATATTGTAGAAGAAGGCGAAAAACAGGTTTTGCTTGATGTTTTTCAAAGTCGCCTGCGACACCAGCAGGGCATCGGCGAGTTGGTTGACCGAATGCTGCATCAGCGTGGCGGACGCGGTGTGCTCGGCAACGTCTGCCCCGCCTTTCATGGCGAAGCTGACGTTGGCGGCGGCGAGTGCGGGCGCGTCGTTGATGCCGTCGCCGACCATTGCCACGGTTTTGCCGGCGGTTTTGAGTTTCTGCACTTCGGCGGCTTTGTCGCGAGGACTCATGTTGCCGAAGGCGTGTGCGATGCCCAGTTGTTTGGCGACGTATTCGACCGTGCCTTGGTTGTCGCCGCTCATGATGTAAACGTCGATGCCATGTTTTTTCAGACGGCCTATGGCTTCGGCGGTATCGGCTTTCAGCGCGTCGGCGAGTGCGAATGCGCCGATGGGTTTGCCGTTGGCGGAAACGGCGACGATGCTTGCGATGCGCCAGACGTCGTCTGAAAGGTTTTCAGGTAGCCTTAATTTGGCAAAATCAAGTTTGCCCGCTTTCACCAAACCCACTCCTTCGACTTCGGCGGTAATGCCTGCGCCGACGACGGTTTGCGCATTTTGTGCGGCGGGGATGTCCAAACCACGCACTTGGGCGGCGGAGACGATGGCGCGGGCGAGCGGGTGGGCGGCGTTTTGTTCGACAGCGGCGGCGATGCGGTACAAAGCGTCTTCGTCAAAGCCGCTATCGGGAACGCAATAAACGGCGGCAACCTGCGGCCTGCCTTCGGTCAGTGTGCCGGTTTTGTCCAATACGACGGCATCGACGTGGGCGGCTTCTTCCATCGCCGCCGCGTCTTTAAACCAAATCCCGTGTTTCACCGCCTTGCCCATGCCGACCATAATCGCGGCAGGCGTTGCCAAACCGAGCGCGCACGGGCAGGCAATCACCAAAACGGCAACGGCGTGCATCAGCGCCACCGTCCAATCGCCCTTAACCAGCCAAGTGGCGATGAAAGTCAGAAGCGCGATGCCCACAACGGCAGGCACGAACACCGCCGCCGCCTTGTCCGCCACGCGTGCAATCGGTGCTTTACTGCCCTGCGCTTCGGACAGCGCGTTCATCATGTCGCCGAGCAGGGTTTGGCTGCCGAGCTGCGTGGCGCGGTACACCACGCTGCCTTCGGTCATCAGCGCGCCCGCTAACACTTTGCCACCCGCCTTTTTCTCTTCGGGATTGGATTCGCCGGTGAGGTGGCTCTCGTCCGCCCAGCCGCTGCCGCTTTCGATAA
>ERZ772979.503-NODE-503-length-26985-cov-13.972447_pt1 | contig 26985 bp, 29 predicted proteins | sample MGYA00511130_ERZ772979 | MGnify/ENA primary metagenome ERZ772979 (study PRJEB29015, sample SAMEA2738103) | human oral metagenome | biome: human oral; feature: human-associated habitat; material: saliva | place: China | collected 2186 ... | reverse complement strand
TTCCGTTACAGATTAGAAATGCACCGACTAAGTTGATGAAGGACTTGGAATATGGTAAAGGATACGACTATGCACATAATCATCCTGAAGGATTGACAGCCATGGAATGTTTACCCGACTCGTTGCGGGGGCGCGTGTATTATCGCCCGACGGAGCATGGATTGGAGGGACGTTTCAAGGCACGGTTTGAAGAAATAAAGGCATGGAAAAAAAGATACGGCAAAGGGAAGAAATAATGAGTAAGAAAGTTATTTTCGGAAAAGATTACAGCACAAACGAGTATGCAAAAATCTTTTTTTATTTATGCATAGGCGGATCGGCAGCTATAGCAGAATGGCTTATGTTTTACTTCTTTGACGGGTTTTATACATCCTTTTTCGATAATTCAGCTTTGAGAATTTCCGTTTCAACAGCTACCGCATTTTCGTTGGCTACTGTATATCACTATATTCTGGGGAACATCTTTGTTTTTGAAAGCGGTCGTCGTTATGAGCGAAAGAAAGAGTTGACCCTCGTTTTTGTTGTCAGTATTATCGGGCTATTGTGGAATTTACTTCTCATGTGGATATTTACATCGGGACTTTCCATAGAGCCCGTGCCGGCAAAGATTATAGCCAGTGCCGTCGTAACCGTGTGGAACTATCAGTCGCGAAAAAAATGGATATTTTAAAAGAAATCTCGCTCAACGTTTTGTTGGCGGGATTTTTTTGTAAGTAGCGGAAAAGCATCATATATGTAAAGAATGCAAAAATGGATCTATACATATCAAAACCGTATTTATTTTTTAAAAATAATAAATACATTGTAAGAGAACAGGACATATGTGACAAAGAAATAAAAAATAAGAAGGAACTCTGTTATAATGCAAGTGACCAAACCAACAAGATAACAGGAGATCCTTCTTATGAGACCTATTATAACCGAAGAACTGAGACTTCGTAAACGGATATGTGAATTTGCCATTAAGTATGGAAACAATGCAGAGGCAGCTCGGCGTTATCATACAAGCAGACAACAGGTGCAACGGTGGTTAAAAAGATATGACGGAACCCTAGATTCGTTGCGTCCTTAGATGAGTATATAAAGGCAAATTGTGAATATCCGGGGAATTGGAACGGAGAAATAGAGAGAATTGAAGAAAATGAAGATATCATTATTTTAGCTTGTCGAGTTTTTCCGACAGATAATAGTGAGTCTTTTCATGTAGTAAGTTTTATTCATCTTGAGGATAATTTGATTATTGATACGGATGAATATTGGTCTGATGATGGATTAGCATCAGAATGGCGTAGAAAAATGAAAATTGGAAAACGAATTAGGTAAATTGGTTTTGAGGAGATAAAATATTGATAGAAAGTAGACCTGAGTTTGATAAAATCACATCGTTTGATGAGTTTAAAAAATACTATTGGTATCGTGAAGAACTTTCAGAGATATGCAAGTCATTATCATTAGAATATAGAGGCACAAAACAGGAACTCAATTATATTATTGCGCAGTACTTTAAGGGCAATTTGATTAAAAAAACATCAATAAAAAATGAAAAGAAACAAGTAGAAACTATTACCTTAGATACGCCATTGCTTGAATGTGGGTTCTCCTTTAACACACAATTTAGAGAATACCTCTCAATTTTAACAGATGTTTCACCATTTAAATTTACTGCTGATATGGCTACTGCTTGGAGAAAAGTAAAAAGCGAAAATGATTTGCGTTTTACAATTCAAGATATGCTGAAAGTTTATTATGGAAAATCGGATTATGCCAAGTATGATAATTCGGTTTGTCAATGGAATCAATTTTTAAAGGATTTTTGTGCAGATGAAAATAGTTGCAACTATTCAAATAAATTAAAAGTAGCCGCTATTCTTTGGAAAGAAGTTAGAAATTCAAGAAATGAAAAAATTTATTCAAAGAATCTTTTGACTGAATATGCAGATGAAATAAAAAAGTATTGTAAGTAGAATATTCTCAGCTTGTAATTGAATAAAAATTAACACAGTAACAGTAAATCGAAAAAAGGTTTACTGTTTTTTCTTTGTCTAAAAACGGAAAGGAGGACTTATGGAAGAAGAAAAAAGAGAAATAAAAGCACCACCTAATAAACAGTTAATTATGGATATTGGAAAGACAAAATACACTGTAAATCTATATTTCAAGCAAGGAACAGGTGAAACATATAAGGATAAAATCTTAAAGTTAATCAAGAGAGAAACAGAGAAGATATAGATTTATCAAAGAAATTTTGTTTATGTCCTTGACAAATCTTCCCAAAAGGGTCAATTCCAGTTGGACCTCGGTGCATGGAATGTAAAATCTTCCGTTGATATGAGCAATTTTGACGCAACGACGATGCCGGCTGCCGGTGCAGGAACGGCATATACGGGTACGAAGACAAGTGATTCCAAATGGAATTTTACGGGCGGTTTGTCCTACGGTCTTAGCGACAAATGGGGTCTTGAATATGCGTATCATGACTTAAATACTAAAAAAGACGGCATTAAGGGTACGGACGGAGATGAACATGAAGTAAATCTGGTTTACTCTCTCAATAAAAACTTTGCCGTATATGGCGGTTGGAATCGCATTAAAAACTCTAAAGATTCTTTCAGCAGAACGAATAATATCGCTCAGCTCGGTCTGATTGCCAAAGCTCCTTTAGCTAAAAATTTCGACATTTACGGTAAGGCAGCCGTAGGTACAAAGCATACGACTATTTGGGAAGCGGGTCTCGGCTATACGATAGGCAAAGATTTCGACTTAACGGCAGGCTATCGTTATGTAAATACGCGTCTTGCCGAAAAAGGCCAGACAGCTCTCGGCTTCACTAATACGAATTCGTCAAGCGTTACGAACCCGGCAGTGGCTACGAGTGATGCCAATATTGCCTATAAAGGACCTTTCGTAACCTTATCTTATCGTTTCGGCGGCCATAAGAAAGCGGCTCCCGCACCGGTTGTGGCAGAACAGCCGCGTCGTCAGGTTGTGCAGGAACAACCCGGCCACGTATATAATGACTACTATCTCGAAAGTGTTCACTTCGCCTTTGATGTAGATACGCCTATTGCCTACGATCAGGGCAAGCTCGATCATTTTGTAGCCGTAGCGAAAGAATATCCGCATGATACGTTCAAACTCGTAGGTAATACGGATGCTCGCGGTACGGATGCTTACAATGACGATCTCTCCAAACGTCGTGTTGTAAATGTAGCTAGATACGCTGTCGATCACGGTGTAAATCCGGAACAACTCGAACTTTCTTATGAAGGAAAGAACGATCCCGTTGCAACGAATGCCACCGATCAGGGCCGTGCAGACAATCGTCGTGTAGATATTTGGCATCACAGATAAATAAAGAATTTACCCGCAAGGGCCATAACAGGGAATCGGCATAATCGATTCCCTGTTTTTGTTCCTGTGTCGCCTTGTCTTACGACTATGAATAAGGTATAATATTCTAGCATAAAAGTATTGGTGCGTGACAGCCTGTCGGGGCTTGTGCAATGGAGACCTATGAACCTCGTCAGGTCCGAGAGGAAGCAGCGATAAGTAGTCATCTTCGTGTGCCACGAGGTAACCCGGCAAGCTGTTACACACGAGTGCTTTTACGAGAAGGCGGTAAAGCAGCGGCGAAGCCGCTTTTTTTCATATAAGGGGAACGACTATGTCCTACATTGCATTGTATCGCAAATGGCGACCGAAGACATTTGAAGACGTTGTCGGTCAGAGTCGAATTATGAAGACTCTGCAACAGGCCGTGGAAAATGATAAAGTGGCTCACGCCTATCTTTTTTCCGGCCCGCGCGGAACCGGAAAAACCAGTACGGCTAAAATTTTTGCGAAAGCTCTTAATTGCGTACACGGACCGACATCGCATCCTTGTAATGAGTGTGATGTATGTAAACACATTACGAGTGGTGAATCTCTTGATGTGGTGGAAATCGATGCGGCATCGAACCGAAGTATTGAAGATATTCGCCAGTTGCGAGAGACTGTAAAGTTTATGCCTACGGAAGGGCATAAAAAGATATACATTATCGACGAAGTGCATATGCTTACGACAGAAGCGTTCAATGCCTTGCTGAAGACGTTGGAAGAACCGCCGGAACATGTGGTCTTTATCTTGGCGACGACAGAACCGGAACGAATACCTATGACCATTCTTTCTCGTTGTCAGAGATATGATTTTCGGCGTATTACGGCAGACGACATACAGAAACGGTTGGCCTATATTGCCGACAAGGAAGAAATAGATTTGAAGCCCGACGCAGCTCGGATGATTGCCGTTCGAGCCGACGGCGGTATGCGCGATGCCTTGAGCCTTCTTGACCAGTGTGTAGGTAACGGTGGGCGGTGTGTCGATGAAGAGATTGTACGGGACTTATTGGGACTTGTCGGCAAAGATTGGTTATTCTCTATGACGGCGGCCCTTTTTAGCGGTCGTGGAGAAACTCTTATTGAAGGTATTGATGAAGTTGTACAGGCAGGGAAAGAAGTACAAAATGTATTAGCCGATATGGTCATGCATTTAAGGGCTCTTATGCTGTATCAAGCGGCTCCCAAGTCTGAGACCTTAGCGGCTTATGCGGACGTAGAAAAGGAATTGGCTGCGCAAGCCGAGTCCATAGAACCGGCACGGATATTTGCGGTCTTGAATATTTTGCAAGAATCTTTATTGCGGGTTAAGACCTCCCCTTTTCCTCGAATTGCCGTAGAAACGGGTTTGCTGATGGCTGCTCAAAACGAATCGGGGAGCGGTGACTTGTCGGTAAGGGTCACGGCTTTGGAAAAACGGGCGTATGCTGTTCCTCAGGATGTTATGGATCGCCTTGTGCGATTAGAGCAGGGCATTGGGACGAAATCCGAGATTTGTATACCTCAGACTTCGGTAAAAACACAGGTCCATAGACAAGAGCCTAAATTACAACTTACGGAAGCGGTGACGGTGCCCGAAGCGATAGGAGCCGTAAAACCGTCTGTGGGAGAGTCCAAACCGAAGGCTGAAGAGGAAAAATCGAAGGGATCGGCAGTTGATATGTCATCGAAAGGACGGCAAGTGCCGGTTAACGATGCCGAATATAATCGAATCTGGAGTAGCGTTTGCGCTGTCTTGGACAGGGCTAAAAAGAAAGCTGTTTTGTCGTGTATACGAAACGGGCGAGTCGTTTATATCGGAGAGACTGAGTTTATCCTTGCCTTGCCGACAGAATTTATGGTTAAGCGAGCCAATCGAGAGGACTATTATACTTGTGTAGATGAAGCCTTGGCTCAAGTTCTCGGTAAGGGATACCATATGCGCAGTTACCTTGAAGGGGACAGCGAATTGTCGGCATATGAAAAAAAAAAGACTGATTCGGATATAAAGTCGGATCTCACTCCTACAAAAGACACGGAGAAGGAACCGGTGCTGATTGAACAAGTTGAAGGCTCACACGAACCGGTGGCTATTGAACGGCAAGATATACCGCAGGGAGAACGAGAAGCCTTGGCGGCCGTGCTTGATTCGGTAGGGGATTGTCGTATTTTCGTAGAATATAAAGATACATAACAGAGCACTCGCTCACACCGGCGAGTGCTCTTACGTTATCCGGGTGTCGTTTTCATAAAGAAAGTACGTGGAAGAGGCCGCATATATTCTTTGTTTTTATGACAGAAGCGGTGAAAATATAGTATAATATAAAGGATTGTAAAGTTTTAAAAGGAATCGTTCCTAATTGGAATGACCGAAATAGGGTGTAAAATATATTCGCTTACTATAAGGAGGAACTATTATGTTCGGTGGCGGCAATATGCAAGGTATGATGAAAAAAGTGCAGAAAATGCAAAAAGATATGAAGAAGATGCAAGACGAATTAAAGGTACGTACTGTTGAAGCGACTGTCGGCGGCGGTACGTTAACTATTGTCATGAATGGCGAAAAAACGGTGGAAAGTGTTACTATCGATCCGTCCGTGATTGATCCGGAAGATAAGGAAATGTTGGAAGATTTGATTGTAGCGGCTGTTAATGAAGCCGGCAAGAAGGTTGATGACATGATGGCTCAGGAAATGAGCAAAATCACGGGCGGTATGAATTTGCCGGGTATGTTCTAATGGATACGCCTTTGGAACATTTGGCGGAACAATTTCGACGCTTGCCCGGGATCGGCATTAAAACGGCTCGTAAATTAGCGTATTACATGATACAGCAACCGGATGAGAAAACGGAAGCCTTTATCGATGCGGTTCGGAAAGCGAAAGAACAGATGCATTTTTGCTCCGTATGTTTTAATTTATCATCTACCGATCCGTGTACTTATTGTACGGATGAACACAGAGATCATTCGGTCATTATGGTAGTGGAAACACCTCAAGACGTGGCGGCTATTGAACGGGCAAAGGATTATCACGGGTTATATCACGTGTTGCACGGTGCCCTATCTCCTCTCGACGGAATCGGACCGGAAGATTTGCATATCAAGGAATTATTGCAGCGTTTGGGCGACACCCGGGTTCAAGAAGTCATTATTGCTACAGATCCCGATGTAGAAGGTGAAGCGACGGCCTTGTATTTGGCACGATTGTTGAAAACGGCAGGGGTTAAGGTGACAAGAATTGCCAGAGGACTTCCCATGGGTGGCGATATTGAATTTGCCGACGAAGCGACTTTAGCCGGGGCCGTAGCCAATCGCCGGGAAATGTGAGGAACTTCGTGTGGAATACCTATATATCGGTGCAGGTATTGTTCTGCTGCTTATTATAAATTGTTTTATTTTAGCACCTATTCGTAGATTGGCTATTAATACAATGATGGGGCTTTTTTTGCTTCACCTGGTCAATACGTACGGATCTCTGGCAGGCTTGCACCACGTTAATGTTACGCCCCTTACGGGACTTATTGTAGGTTTTTTCGGCGTACCCGGAGTGGTGGCGGTAACGTTATTTTATTTGGTTATTTAAGGATGCGATAGGATGAATGTGAAGCATGCATTCGGATTGTTGGGAGCTTTTCTGCTTTCCGTAAGTTTGTTAACCGGTTGCGGCAACACTATTTCCGCTAAGACGGAAAAGGTGACTAAGTCGCCACATCCGGTGGCTTTGACTTTAGATGCGAATATTACGGCCTTACATTCGGCGGAAATTATGCCGAAAGTATCGGGAAAATTGGTGTCGGCACCCCCGGCTGTCGGTCAAGATATTAAGGCCGGAGAAGTAATTGCTCAAGTCGACCCGACGCCGTATCAACAAAGTTTAAGCAGTGCTGAAGCGGAGCTTATGTCGGCATCGGCATCGTCGGCACCGGTATACGAAGCTCCGGCCGTCGATACGGGAGAGCGGGCAAAGCTTGATGTATGGTATCAGATGGGTGCCATTTCACGTGTTGAATATAATCAAATGCAGTCACGGGCAAACGGCGGCGGTACGTACAGGGCGGCGCCGGCTGTGGATACGGAGAAATTGGCCCAGTTACAACAAACAATTCAAACAGCGAGAGAAATGCTGAGTAATGCCACTATTTATTCACCCATCGACGGTCGGGTTACCGCTGTTGCGGAAAATTCGTCTGTAGCCGTTGCGGGAAATGTGTTGGCGACAGTTCAGCAGTTGACGCCACTGGTGGCTACTTTCGCCGTACCGCAGGACTATATCGATGCGGTTCAAGCTGCACGGACGGCAGGGACCTTGAAAGTACAGGTCTTGACGCCGGGAGGTGAAACAGAAGCGGGGGAACTTACCTTCTTGTCGACGGAAGTTGACGGAGCTACCAATGCCTATTTGGCAAAAATTACGTTTAACAATAATAAAAATCTCTTCGTTCCCGGAGAGTTTTACCATATTCGCCTTTCTACACCTCAGGAAATCAATCAGATTACGGTGCCTAAAGAGGCGGTTAAAACCAAAGACAGCGGAGATTTCGTATATGTTGTAAACAGTGACGGAGTCGTTGATGCCAGAGCCGTTTTAACGGGAGATGAAGAAGGCGGACGAGTGATCGTTCTCAGCGGCCTTAAAGAGGGGGATACGATTGTATCCGACCCGCCGGATTCTTTGGAAATAGGAATGAAAGTATCATCATAAGAGCCAGTCGGAAGGAATGTATATGAAGGATACAGGACATTACGAAGCGAATCGGGAAAACAGCCTTTTAAAATCGTTGGAAAAAAGTCTGGATGTATTGGATTTGTTTGTAGAGTGTAATACGGGCATGACTTTGAAAGAGATTGCCGGTATGACGAAGCTCAATACCTCTACGGCCTTTCGCATTGTCAACACGTTGGAGCGTCGACAGTATTTAACTCGAAATGAAGATTCGAAGCAGTATCGTTTGGGACCCAAGGCCTTAGCCCTCGGCTATTCCTCACACTGGACGGAAAATATCGTGACTTTAGCCAAACCCTATCTGCGTAGATTGCAGCAAGAGTTTAATGAAACGGCCAGCATTTATGTTGCTGAAGGGGACAGTCGTATCTGTTTGGATCACGTGGAAAGTACCCATTCGTTGCGCCGTGTCATCCCTTTGGGAGAGTCGTTGCCTGTATATAAGGGAGCGGCAGGCAAGGTGTTGGTTGCCTGGGCTAACAAGGACGAACAAAAGCGTATCAGTGAAAAGCACGGCGGTTTGTCGGAAAGCGAACTGTCTATGATTCGTCATAACGGGTACGCAGTTACACAAGATGAGAGTGAACACGGTCTGTTTGCCTTAGCCGTGCCCATTTTTAACTTTGAAGAACAAGTGGTTGCTTCGTTGACGGTAGCCGGGCCGTCTATGAGATTTTATGATTCTATTCGGCAAAAAATGCTTTTTACTATGAGTCAGTATGCATCTGAAATATCCTATGCCTTAGGTTGTCGCAAGAAGAGATAGAAACGGATTACGATGTACGGTGAATATCAGATAATTGCTGAGATTGTTATAATGAAACGATACAAACGGTTTTAGCCTGTCGATTATAGGTCAGGCACTTTAGCAAGGAGAGATTATTATCATTCAGTTTAGAGAATTTACTATTAACGATAAGCCCGTATTGGATTCATATTTTCATGAAAAACGGTACGAACAGGCCGATGCCACCTTTATGACATTGTTGGCTTGGCAATACCCGTACGACATCCAGTGGGCTGAAGAAGATCAGGTCTTGTATATTCGTTCGGGACGCGGCAATCAGCAATTTTGGTTGCCCCCCTTTTCGCGCAAAGACGGTGGACTTGTTGCCGGCTTAGAACGAATGAAAGAATGGTTTACGGCACACAAGCATCCCTTTTTGATGAAGGGGGTTACACAACCGGTAGTCGACAAGTTGAATATGCTGTGTCCTGACTGCTACACAATTGTGCCTGACCGTGATAATTATGAATACGTTTATTTGACACAAGATTTGATTAACTTGTCGGGTAAAAAATTCCGGCAGAAAAAGAACAACTTGAATCATTTCCGTAACCAGTATATGGGATATGAATATCTTCCTATTACGGAAGATATTTTTGAAGAATGCCTGGATGCGGACAAACGGTGGATGGAAAATCGTATCGATCGCGATACGGAAGATGAGGATGAAATGAAAGGCGAACGCCAAGCTATTAAGACCATCTTTGATAACTGGGATGCCTTAGGTGCAAAGGGTGGAGCCATTCGCATTTTCAATAAAATAGCCGCCTTTTCTATAGGAGAAATGCTCAACGATGATACGGCTATTATTCATTTTGAAAAAAGCGATCCTAATATCCGAGGTCTTTATCAGGCAATTAATCATGAATTCGTTGTACATGCATGGAGTCATACGACGTATATTAATAGAGAAGAGGATATGGGTATTCCGGGGTTGCGTCAGTCAAAGGAATCATACAATCCCGACCATTATGTAGAAAAATTCAGTGTTACGTTGGCTAAATAGAAAGAGGCGCATATGGAATTTCGCTTGGCCGGTCCGCAGGACCGAAATGTGGTGGAAGACTTGTGGGCATATTGTTTCGAACCGAAGGAACACCCGTTCTTTCGTTGGTATTTTACTAATATGTATGAGCCCGAAAACGTACTTTTGGGGATTCAAGACGATGCTGTCGTATGTTTGACGCATTTGAATCAGTATGAATTAAATATTCGCGGTATTCGTTTTCCCGTTTCCTATATTGTCGGCTTGGCTACTCATCCGGCTGCTCGCCGTAGCGGTTTGGGAGGAAAGCTGTTAACCGCATCCTTGAAGGAAATGCGGCGGCGCGGTCAGGTTGTGCATATCCTTATGCCGTCTAAGGCCGGTTTTTATCAACAATACGGTTATGAGCTGTATTGTCATCAATGGCGTGAAACGATGCCCCTTGACTCCTTGAGACTCTTAACGGATCGAACGGTTCGTTTTGCCTTTGTCGATTCAGCCGATCGATGGCCTTACTTGGATAAGGTTTATCGGGCATATACATCGGGACTTTCCGGCTATGCCTATCGCGATGAAGCTTCGTGGCGTCGTCATATAGAAGCACAGTTGGCGGAAGGAAATATTTGTGTTGTTTTTGACGGGGAGGACCCTGTTGCTTATGCTTTTTATCAACTGGGAGAGTCGACAATTCAATGCGGAGAATTCGTATATTCCGATTATAAGGGTAAAAGAGGACTCCTCGAGTACTTCTATAATCATCGCTCGCAAGGCGAACAATTGCAGTGGAATGAAGGAATGAAAGACCAGTCATATCGGTTCTATCCGGACGGTAAAAAGGGCCATGAAACAATACCCTTCATGACGGGCCGTATTGTCGATGTCAAAGGTGCTTTGGAAGAGTTGTCATACGATAAAAAGATTCAAGGACGTGCGGTATTTTTTGTGGAAGACCCTTTGGCCGACTGGAATACGGGGACCTTTTCCTTAACTGTGAAAGAAGGTAAAGCCGTCGTAGAATCGGTAAAAGAAGGGGCAACGATACGGATGACTATCGGTGCGTTAGCTCTTCTGGTTTTCGGTACACTTGATGCGAAGGCTTTGGCCTTTTATAATAAATTGACGGCGAGAGAGGAAGACATAGATTTCTTGGATCGCCTTTTCCCTAAAACGGAAACATATATTAATGAATGGTATTAAGGTTGTCGGCTATAGCCGGCAATATTAGAGGAGATTAAGCATGAAATCGGTAACAAAATTTATGATTGCAGCATTAGTAGTAGCGTCTTGTAACGGGGGCGTTTGCACATATGATGAAACTCAGGCGGCAGACACGACGGCGACGCAAGTCCGAATGACGGCAACCGTGCCGGAAACTGAAGGGGCATTACCCTTATCCGTTAAAGATTCGGAAAAAATTACAAGTAACGATACGGATTATATGGACATGATGCTTACAGGTACCAATAGTGATACGACGCTCAGCTCCCTTTTTGCTAATATGACAAAGCAACCCGGTAGTAAACTCATTCCCCTTAGCGGTCGAGTTGCCAAGGCCCCGTCTACGGTTCAACAGGGGTATCCTCTTTCTTACGTACGGGCCATTGACGAAAACTCTGCCGTAAAACAGGAATTGCCGGACGGCAAGGTTTTTATAGCTACCTCGGAAGCCCTTTTGATTCGTAAAAAAGAAGCTCTTAAAGTATTTGAAACAAAGCCGGTTGCCTACATTTATAACCCGAAAGACGGGGCTGTAGGACGTATGAGTTCGGAAAAAACCGTCTTGGCGAGAGACTACTCTTCACCGGATGAAATAGAAAAAATACCCTTGATCGCTGTAGCCGCCGATTCACGTGAACACATGCTGGTTGTTTATCTTAACGATAAGGCAAAAGTTGTTCCCGTAAAGGCGAAAAAACACTATTTTGTACGCGACTATGCGGAACAAATAAAGCCTCTCTAAAGGAAGTTCATTTATGATACACGTAACTGACGGCGCTATGCGCTATATAAATAAAAAAGGAAAAAATATTCTTATTCGCTTCGACTATCAATCAAATACGGGGAACTGTTGAGTCGGTGATGCCTTAGGGGGTAGATATATTCCCGTACTTCAATTGGTTGACTGCTCATTAAAACCCGATTGCCCGCATGAAGACTTTGGCGGTATTACCGTCTGGTACCCGCCGACTCTTCGTCCCGTAGCCGGTAAAGATGTCGTGACTATCTGTGTTAAATCCTTTTTTTGGATTAAACGACTGGAATTGGAGGATGCTTTGGTTCTGAACTCCAAGCCGGGGGGACTCAATCCTAGCATACATGACATGGGTGCGTAAAAAACCCGATGGGACAAAGTAGAATACTTTGCCCCATCGGGTTTTTTTGTGTCTATTAATAAATTACTCTGTATGATGAGAGTTTTGTTCATATCTAAGTCGTTTTCTAACGAAGGTTGATGCCGTTATACCTAGACTCTTTGCTGCATCACGTACATTACCGTACTGTTCATAGGCACTTTTAAGGTAATTATATTCGATGGATTCTAGAGTTTCTTTGAGATTTTCTGGTAGTGGAGTTGCTTTTTCTTTTGTAGACAAGGGCTTTTCGTTTAAACCACCATGTACATGTATGTGTAAATCGTGTGGAGTTATTTCATCTTTTGTACTTATAACAACAGCACGTTCAATTACATTTTTTAATTCACGAATATTGCCTGGCCAATTATATTCATGAAGCAATTGAAGAGATATAGCGGTTAACGACTTTCTAAAACCATATTTTTTATTAAGTCGCTCTAGGAATGTTTTTGCTAAAGGGACTATGTCATTTTTTCGTATCCGTAAAGGTGGAATATAAATAGGAAAGACTGTTAAGCGATAGTATAAATCTTCTCGAAACTTATTTTGTTGAACGAGTTCTTCCAAGTTTCGATTTGTTGCGGCTATAATTCGAGTATTTATTTTTATGGCCTTAGTGCCTCCCACACGAAGTATTTCTTGCTCTTGGATGGCTCGTAATAATTTTACTTGCATATCCTTAGGTAATTCACCTACTTCATCAAGAAATAAAGTTCCCTTGTTAGCTAACTCAAATAAACCCATTTTTCCAGTAGAGCTGGCGCCGGTGAAAGCCCCTTTATCATAACCAAAAAGTTCACTTTCTATTAATGCAGGGGGAATGGCTCCGCAATTTACTTTTATAAAACTATTATTGGCACGTGTACTATTTTTATAAATATAATGGGCAAGCACTTCTTTTCCAACACCTGTTTCACCAAGTAAAATTACAGTTGTATCTAATGGGGCAACTCTTCTGGCTAGAAGTAAAACGGATAATGATGCATCGTCCTGTATTATTAGTTCCTCGGTATGAGCAAGGTCTTGAAGATGTGATAGTTCTAATTTTAAACGTTCTACCTTTTCTTCTTTTTTTCGGACGGCTTGTTTTAAATTGTAAATTTCGGTTAGATCCCTAACGTTAGTTACAATCATGATTAAATTTCCGGATTTGTCAAAAATAGGAGAACTGGTAATCAATGCTTGCTTTTTTGTTTTAAAGTATTGTTGCAACGTTACTGGTTGCTTTGATTCTTTAACGATTAATGAACCAGATTGAGAAATTATTTTTTCGTTAACTAGATCTTCCATATTTCGACCTAATAAATCTTCTTTACTTAGACCTGTTATTGTTTCATAGGCATGATTAATTTTTATGACTGTTGCATTTCCATCCGTAATAAAAATTCCATCGAAGGATTGCTCAATAATATCATTTAATCGTTCTGCGGCTTCTGAATTTGTAGAAAATATAGAGGATTTTACCATTGTATGATCACCCTATTCATAAATAAAATATTCAAATTCACTTAAAATTATTATAAAAATTGAGTGAGTTTAAATCAAATAGAAAATATTGTTGTAGGAATTATAAATAGTCGCTAGCTAAAGTAAGCAGTTATCGGCATCATAATTAAAAGGAATTAGTATCAAGTAAGTCTTTTTCTAATGATTTGTAGTCTGTTTTTCCAGACTTTGTTTTAGGGATATTACGGATAGAAATAACTTTAATAAAAATAGGATGCAATTGTACCGCATTAAGCGTTTCTTGAATAATGTCATCTTGTGTGGAGGGAAGTGTAGAAGTGATATAGACCAATAACTTTTGGTCAGTCCCCGTGCAGGCAATATCTATAGCGGAAAAACATTCTTTGAGATGACTTTCTATTTCATCTAAATTTATGCGTTTTCCCTGAATTTTTACAAACCTTTTTCTACGACCGACAATATAGAAGAAACGGTCTTCATCAAAGTAAGCAATGTCACCAGTTAAAAGCGATTTATTCCAATCATCACCACGAGATAGGTCATCACGAGTTTCTGCATAACCAAGTGCAACATTATCTCCCGAATATACTAACTCCCCTTGTTGGTAGGGGTTCAAAATAGTGAGGCCATTATCGTCAATGAGTGTAAGTGCACCGCCAGGAATGGCAATGCCGATACTACCGAGTTTACTAAGTGCATAAAAATAGGGTAGATAGGATATTCTGGCAGTTGCTTCAGTTTGACCATACATAATGATAAATCGTTTTCTATTTATTTTTGCGTATTCTGCGAATTTTTGTTGTAATGATACAGTTAGTTTTCCACCAGCTTGAGTTAAAAGCTCTAAGTAGGGCAAGGACATAGACGTAAACTTTAAGCGTTCAAGGCATTCATATGTGAAAGGAACTCCAGCTATAGATGTGATTTTATTTTTTTTCACGTATTCCCAAAAGTCAGTAGTAAAAATATCTTTTTGGGTTAAAAAAATTGTCGCACCTACATTTAAATGGCTGTTTATTATTGATAATCCAAAAGTATAGTGCATGGGAAGTGTTGTTACTGGTCTACTTTGTTTTGTAAGTTCTAAATAGGTGTCTATAGATTCGGCATTAGCCTGAAGATTTTGATAGCTTTGCCTAACTAATTTAGGGCTACCCGTACTACCTGACGTTGTTAACAATAATGCTAAAGAAGGGTTCATATCAATAGAGCGTAATGAGTGTTTATAGATTCCATAGTCATATAGTTGATAAAGAGAGAGAGAAGATACGGATTGGCTAGGTTGGAAAATCCAATTAGGTTCATATATTTCGATAAATCTATTTTTCAAATTAGTAGGAAGCATATCATCTATTAGAATTGGAACAATCTTATTATGCAAACATATTATATATGACAATAGGGAACCAATAGTGTTTTTACAATAGATAATAGCTAATGTGCGAGGAGATATAATTTTTCTAAGCACGGTTGCCTGTGATAAGGCGTCCCTATATGTACAGCAATTCTGGAATTCATCGGTACAGAGAATACTATCTTTATGAGGACTATTTAAGTCAAAAAACATAAAATCACCTCTTATAGAATAATGTCGGATTGACACTCAATTAGATGAACTCCATCCCAAACTATATCCATAGATGTGGCCATTCCGAAAGGGACGATTCTTTTAATTGTGGGTAAGGAGGATTTAAGTATTATATGACGAAGGATTTCTGGGGGATAGTTGGTAGTAATTGTTTGAACTCGATTATCTAAATATAATGTGATATCACTAATATTGGGCATATCTAATTGAAATACTTGTCCACAATTTAGATTTATATCTGAGATGTTCGAGATATAGTTATTGAGGGTATAGACATATAAATAGTTTCCCCAATGGCTAAAACTTGAAATTTCTTTGTAAGCAGCAAGAAGTTGCCAAGATGAAGTATATTTATTGCTAACTTTATATGGGGTTAGGTCGTAGTTATATGCTTCAGTTGAAATGTTTTGCCATAATTTTTGTTTTATCTCTGATAAGTTGGTTAGGCTAGAATAATTTGTCCAAATAATTATACGAGGACTCGCACAAGCATTTTGATCAAAGGTATAAATATCAGCGTATAGTCTGTATGCAAACAGATTGAAGCTATCTTTAGAGAGTTGGGATAAGTTATTTGCATCAATTACGGCAATTGAATACTTGTTACCAAAAGCGATATCAAAACTCGTTGCAGGAATCTCATATGTTCGGATTTTGTTAATTGTAGAGTCACTGCCCCAAATAATTCTGCCATCACATGTTTGTGAGAGTTTCGCTGAATAATCGGTGGTTTTATTGTATGTAATAAATGCATTCTCTTTAGATAAAAAAAGAAACTTTTTCTGGTTCCAAAGAGCATAGAGTATTTTTAAATACGGGGTAAGGTCTGAAATAGCTTTTTCTGAAATACGTATAATAGCACTATTTCCACTTAAAAGTGCAATAAAGAAATTATATAAAGCTAAGAGCGGAATGTTGGATGGAGGAACTATAAAGATGAGACCCTTACCCTTTCTTTTTGAAAAATAACTAATATTCTGTTTGATGGCATTGAGGTTTTGTGGTCGGAGCCAATAGGTTAAAGATATGCATTCAGGTATATTCGATAACTGCGGGTCGGTTTTTAGCTGCATGCGGTATATTTCTATAAATTCTAGAATGGTTCTATCGAATATCGCTCGACTAATGTGGTTAGATGGGATTGTACCGTTCAGTTGAATTCTGTGTGTCTTATCAATGTTGTACATCGCTACACCCCCTAAGTTCTGAGTGTTTGATGCGGCCAGATATGGAAAAATATTTACCTAATCGCCCGCAGGGACAATTGTCAACACCTAAAATTTTCCCCAAATCTTCAGTAAGGATAGAATGTCCCGGATAGGAATAAGCTAACGGTGACAGGGTTTGAATAATGCCTTCTTGTTGTAAAGGTAAAATATTATGAGTAAGAGCATCTCTGATAATAATATCTGAGTATATGCTTGCATGTAAATGACCATATTCACATTCCATAAATATAGAACCAGTCTGTTCTGACATCCCATAGTAGTTGTAAATTTTTTTTGTACCTAAGTTATGTGATAGAGTCGTTCGAAATGTAAGGGAATCTACGGCTTGATCTGCAAGGCGTTTCCAGCCACCTCCGTGTATTAAGATCGCGTTTGAAAAATTGGATATTAAGTGAGAAGGAAAAGATAAGGAAAAAGTTGACCAGATTAGGGAAGTAAATCCAAATATTAGAAAGGGGGCATGACCGTATTTTTGTAAAAAATCATAAATTATATTAAAATCGGGCTCTTCGTTAGAGGCCTTTAATGCAAAGACATGTTTTTTTGCAAATATAGAGAAGCCTAAGATTGCGGCACCTCTGGCTGAAAACAGGTCTCTATCTTTAAAAATATTAGGACTATCAATAATCAACATTGGTATTCTATTTTTGCCAAGGAAGTCTTGGACAATACTTTGTAAAGCTTGTTGTTGTAGTTCAGCAGTTTTACAATCTAGGAATACTTTGGATACGGATTGTCCACTAGTTCCAGAAGATGTAAGAGTCTTAAATATAGCGTTAGTGGGGATACTTTTTAACTCTTGCATTTTAAAAAGTTGGACCGGAAGATAGGGGATAGATTCCAAGGTGGTGGGCGAATGTGGTTCCCAGAACGAGCTCATTCGATTATAAGTTGGACATTTAGTTTTATGATATTGTGTTAGTTCTTTCAAGAATGTAGTATATATTTTCTCCTTTTTCTCTTGGTTCCAAGAGTAGGGGGGAGAGTTCTTGAATATATTATAGTCCATAATTCACTCTGTCCTTTGAAGTTAATCTATAAGACATTCCATGCCCCGGATAAATTAATGCATGAGTGGGTATATTAGCTAATAATTTTAGACCTATTTTGTGATATTCTTCAGAATTTCCACCTGGTAAACGGGTAATAACGGGCTCATCCTTAATCAAATAATCACCGGTAAAGAACATATTATTGTCCCAATCGATATAGCAACTTCCAGGAGTATGGCCGGGGACCCTATATATGTTTATTTTATGGTTTTTCCAAAAGAATGTATATCGATCTTCGAAACAAATATCAGCAGGTTTACATGTGAACTTGGGGTATGTTACTAAAGTTTTTCCTTGACTTTGAAAATATAGGTAAGATTCCATAATTCGAGTCATATTAGCGGTTGGATCTTGGATTCCTTGACTGCAGTGTGTGCTAGCGATGACTGAAATAGGATATTTTTCTCTTAGCTCATTTAATCCACTTATGTGATCGCAATGTTCGTGAGTAAGAATAACTAAGTCGGGCTTGGAATGATGCCTTATGAGATAGGTATCTATTGAGGAAAAGATATTAGGGTCAATAATTATAGTGTGGTTATGCTGGGTTAATATATAACAGTTACTAGTAGTAAGCTCGTCGGTTATGCAGTGGATTTGAGGACAAAGCGGGATAATCATCAGATTGTTACTCCGTATTCAGCTAGAATTTCCATTCCTTTTTCATAGGATGAAAAAGCTAGCATATCCGGAGTTTCAATTGAGATGTTGAAAGCGTCTTCAATGCTTTCCATTAATAACATATGACCTAAAGAATCCCAGAGGGGAATTGAGCGATATTTTAGACCGGCAAGTTCGTTCTCCTCTAGCTTAAAAGTACTCATAAAAATTTTATTATAGATTTTTTTATTATTCACAAAAAACACTCCTTTTATTTAAGCTCTATTTTTTAATTGGAATTTACAGTTACAAATTAAGTCGTTACCCATATCGGTACACTTTATAAATAAACAGGCGGACGTGCTTATATACTGTATAGATAAAATAAGTTCTCCGTCGATAGGCAGTGACTTGTAATATTGGACTACTTTCTTTGTAAGTGAAGAAGTAGTTAAATTCAACTGTTTAAGCACGACTGAATATATCAACGCATCGATTAAATGGGTACGAAATTCGAGAATCGGGAGGTCGGTATTTAAAATACTTACACTCTTAAAGTATTCTTTTAAAGACAGTTTAACTGTAATCAACTTATTTTTTATCGGAGGAACCTCTGCAATGGGCATTGTTTCTACCTGTTTCATATATGCAGCAAGTGTAGAAAATTTTCGGGGGGAATCTATGATAAAAACTTTCAATTTTGCAACGGGGAGATTATTTACCGGGCAATGAGCGGGACAACCGCATATGAGGGCCCAAATATCACAGAAGATATTTGTATCATAAGAAATGTCCCAGCTTGAAAAATGTCTTAATAATTTTTGTGTTTCTGCTACTCGATCATAGCGACTATTGCAGCCTCCACAGTACTTTATGCCTAATCTCATAGGGATTGGCTCCGTTCTTTATTTAGGAGTTTTTTAGCCATTAAAAGTAAGTCAGGATTAACCTCATTAACAAGGATAACTTCTTTAATATCAGGGAAAGCACTTCTTACTTTCTCTGATATTATTTCTTCTGTAGTGGTTTTAGCTGAAGGACAATTACAGCACTTTCCTGTTAAACGGAACTTTAAAATATTTGATTCATAAGAGAGTATGATAATATTTCCGTGGTGTTGTGATAATAACGGCCTAACCTCGCGATTTAAAACATCTTCAATCATAGAAATATTTAAATTCATAATTTATCACTCCTTTATTAATATGAATGCAAAAATAGTGCCAAGTAATCAAAAATATATAAACTTATTTTGCCTCTAGATAGTGGAATGTTTAAAGTATATGTATGTTTTTTTACCCTGCAAAGAATAAAATGAACAGGAAAATCAATACAAACTAATAATCATAAATAAATACCCGTAGGCAGGCTAAAAATGAAACAATAACATAGATATGCGTTTCATTTTTGGAACAAGAAGGGCTAATTCCCCAATGCCCTTTTTAATATATTGAATCCGTAGGCCCATTATCAATATAAAATAAATCATTAAATAGGTAACAATATGGAATAGAGATAGAAAAAAGCAAGTAAAAATAGTTGGCACGGTATTTGCTTGTATAAAGATAACCGTTGTATCTTTTAATATATTTTTGAAAGGATGAGGAATTATGGCATTGATGACAGGCGAACAGTATGTTGAAAGTATGAGAAAGTTGGATTTAAAGGTGTACATGTTTGGAGAACAAATTGAAAATGTAGTAGATAATCCTATTTTAAGACCGTCTTTAAATTCTGTGAAGATGACATATGATTTGGCACAGAAACCGGAATATCAGGAACTTATGACGGTTGAGTCCCCGTATACGCATGAAAGAATTAATCGCTTTACACATATTCACCAGAGTACAGAAGATTTGATGAATAAAGTGAAAATGCAACGGCTGTTAGGACAGAAAACAGCGGCTTGTTTCCAACGGTGCGTAGGTATGGATGCATTTAATGCCGTTTTTTCAACAACATTTGATATCGATAAAAAATACGGGACAAATTATCATGAGAATTTTATGAAATTCTTGAAATTTGTACAAGAACAAGATTTAACTGTTGATGGGGCTATGACAGATCCTAAAGGAGATAGAGGACTTGCCCCTCATCAACAAGAAGATCCCGATTTGTTTTTACATATAGTTGAACGGCGGGAAGATGGCATTGTAGTTAGAGGTGCGAAAGCCCACCAAACGGGATTTATTAATTCGCATCAAGTTATTGTTATGCCTACAATTGCAATGGGTGAAGATGATAGAGATTACGCAGTGTCTTTTGCGTGTCCTACTGATGAAAAAGGTATTTTTATGATTGTTGGTAGACAATCTTGTGATACTAGGAAGTTAGAAGGTTCAGCGATGGATACTGGGAATCCGGAATTTGGTGGTACAGAAGCTCTTGTAGTTTTTGATGATGTATTTATCCCTAACGATCGAATTTTCTTAAATGGAGAATTTGAATATGCAGGTGTACTTGTTGAACGTTTTGCCGGATATCATAGACAATCGTACGGAGGGTGCAAGGTTGGTGTAGGAGATGTATTGATTGGAGCAGCAGCTGTTGCTGCGGACTATAATGGTTGTCCTAAAGCTTCTCATATTAAAGATAAGATTATCGAAATGCAACATTTAAATGAAACTTTATATGCTTGTGGAATCGCTTGCTCAGCCTTAGGAACCAAAACTGAATCTGGTAACTTTTTAATAGACTTACTTTTGGCTAATGTATGCAAACAAAATGTTACTAGGTTCCCGTATGAAATTGTAAGATTGGCTGAAGATATTGCTGGTGGTCTTATGGTTACGGCCCCGTCTGAAAAAGACTTAGAGGATCCTAAAATTGGGCAGTATGTGGATAAGTATTTGCGTGGTGTAAATACTGTTAGTACAAGAAATCGTCTGAAAATTTTGCGTTTGATTGAAAACCTTTGTTTGGGCACGGCTGCAGTTGGTTATAGAACGGAGTCTATGCATGGAGCGGGGTCACCTCAGGCACAGAGAATAATGATTGCACGTCAAGGTAATCTTCGAATGAAGAAGGCTTTGGCTAAGAGCATTGCACAAATTGAAGAATAATTTATTTTGGAAGATTTGTGGCTATTTAGATGAATAGCCACAAATCTTCATCTATAAACTAACTGTAAGGAGGTAGATGGCTTATGCAAGAATGGATGACCGAATATAAGTCAAAAATTGTGACGGCGGATGAGGCTGTTAGTCATGTTAAATCTGGGGATTCGATTGTCTTTGCTCATGCATGTGGAGAATCCCAGGTATTAACTAAAGCCCTAGTTAATCAAGCAGATCGTTTAGAAAATGTAGAAATTATACATATGGTTGCTATGGGTAGTGCTCCTTATTGCGATGTTGGGATGGAAAAGCATTTTAAGCATAATGCTTTATTTGTCGGGGGATCTACTCGAAAGGCCGTGGAAAGAGGCCAAGCTGATTATACCCCGGTATTTTTTCATGAAGTGCCGAAGTTATTTCATGAAAATCTTTTGAATGTGGACGTTGTCTTTTTACAGATAACCCCTCCTGATGAAAATGGAGATTGCAGCTTTGGCATATCGGTTGATTACACGCAACCTGCGGCAGAGATGGCTAAATTAATTATTGCACAGGTAAATAAAGAGATGCCCTATACTTATGGGAATAAGATTAATATTCGGGATATCGACTATTTGGTTCTTTATGATGAGCCGCTTATTGAATTAAGACCGCCGGCTATTGGCGATACTGAAAGGAAAATTGGAGAATATGTTGCATCACTTATTCAAGATGGTGATACTCTACAACTTGGAATTGGGGCTATCCCGGATGCAGTTCTTTCGTTTTTAGGAAACAAACAGAACCTAGGAATTCATTCTGAGATGTTTTCTGATGGAGTAGTAGATTTATTTAATAAAGGGGTTATTACCAACACTGAAAAGTCTATTGATAAAGGGAAGCTTACGGCATGTTTCTTGATGGGGACAAAAAAGCTGTATGATTTTGTAAATCAAAACGAGGATGTTCTAATTCGCCCGGTAGATTATACTAACGATCCGTTTGTAGTATCTCAAATCGATAATATAGTTAGCATTAACTCGGCAATGCAAGTAGACTTGATGGGGCAAGTAAATGCAGAAATGATTGGTACGAAACAGTTTAGTGGAGTTGGTGGGCAAGTAGATTTTATCAGGGGCGCATCCAGAGCTCGTGGTGGAAAGGCTATTATTGCAATGGCTTCAACAGCTGGTAACGGAAAGATGTCAAAAATTTGTGCCACATTAGATTTTGGGGCTGCCGTAACTACATCTAGAAATGATGTGGACTATGTTGTCACTGAATTTGGTATTGCTGCATTAAAAGGTAAGACGCTAAAACAGAGAGCTAGAAGTTTAATTGAGATTGCCCACCCTGATTTTAAGGTTGGTTTAATTGAAGAGTTTGAACGAAGGTTTGGATGTAGTTTTTAGCAATAAGACCATTTTAAACGGAGGTGTATTTATACTATGTTTGGGCCTATATACAAAAGACAAAGTGGAGATATTCAGCCCGGAATTAATTTACATGTATTTGGACTGGTACTTCGATTACCGTTTATCCATTATCGGTTCGAATGGCCGGATTATGTACAGGGATTGTTGCTGTGTGCAGTTTGTTTAGGGATTATACCTGTTTTGCAAGAATACTTGGGAATGCCTTTTGAGGTTGCCATAACAATTGTTATTATGAATGGGTTTCTTTATTGTTGGCATGCGCATCTTGGAGACCCGGTAGTTCCCGGCTGGATTACACCGGCGATTCCGTTACTGTTGCTTTGGTTACAGTCCTATCCGGTAGAAGGTGTTGAACGCATGCATGCTTTAATTGCATTTGAAATGGAGTTGGGGATAGTTACTTTCATATTAGGAGCAACTGGACTTGCGAAAAGAGTGGTGGATTTGGTACCGGATGCATTGAAGGCCGGAATTCTGATTGGTGCGGGAATCGCAGCTGTTAGACTAGTATTTAATGCTGGTGGTAGTTTTGATAAGTATCCCTGGACTATTGCCATAGCTGTTGGGTTTGCTTTTTATCTTTCTTTTAGCAACCATTTTAAAAGTATTATGAAATCCAATCGGGTCTTCAGAGTCGTGTCTGACTTAGGTCTTCTTCCGGCAATGTTATTGGCAGTTATTGTTGCACCGTTAGTGGGTGAATTACCGTGGCCTACAATTGAGTGGGGCTTTACTCATCCTCAATTTTACGAAGTCATCACTGAATGGAGTCCGTTTGGATCTCGTGTAGGCTTTCCTGGATTAATGTATTATGTTGATGCCATTCCGTTGGTTTTAGCGGTTTACGTTGTCTTGTTTGGAGAACTAATTCAGGCAGATGCCTTGATTGATGAAGCTCGTGAATATCGAGATGGAGACGAAAACATTCATTTTGATGCCAATCGGAATAACGTTATTGTTGGAGCTAGAAACACAGTTATGTCATTGTTCGGCCCGGATATTTCTATGTGTGGCCCCTTATGGGCGGCTATGCAAGTCGTTATCTGTGAACGCTATAAACATGGACGAGAAGCAATGGATAGCTTAATTGGCGGCGTTGCATCTTTCCGGCTAGGCACTTTTACGGGCTATTGGTTGTCTCCGATTGTAAGCTTTGTTAAACCGGTATTGCCTATAGCATTAGCATTAACCATGTTAATTCAAGGATATGTGGCAGTGCGAGTGGGTGTTTTAAGAGCTAAAACCTATAATGACTTGGGTGTTGCAGGTGTTATCGGTGGAGTTTTAGTGTCTCGAGGAGCTGCATATGCATTAATTGTTGGGTTAATTTTATGTGCACTTGTATATGGAAAAAATATGTTTAAGCGGAAACTGTCTGAGTATAATTTAAAAGCTGATCCGTTATTTAATATCGCAGCTAAACAAGAAATTGAATCGGAACAGCAGGACGAATAATATCATTAATATGGGGAAAACTGCCATGAAGCACATAGAGAATTTGTTCAAAAGATTAACCCGTTTTGATAGAAGAGATCTTTGTAAGGGTTTTACGAAGAGGTATCTTATGAATATCAGCACTAATGCTGATAATGAAGCTGTAAAGAAGTTTTTTATGATTTGTGCCGTATCTGCTTATGACGGTGTAACTCATTATTTAAATAATAATGATACAACACAGGATTACAGATGGAGACGAAGCATACATTTCTCTGAAGTGAAACAACAGCTTTCAAATGGCCTCAAGGCATATATGTCTTGTTTGCTTCTTTTATTGGGAGGGCAAAAAGGCCTAATTCAGGAAAAAACGGGATTATCTGAGAATGAGGTCTTAGCTCGTTGGGAGAAATTTTTTGAATATGATGAGTACGATAAGATTTTCTTTAATAAACTTTTGATTTGCATGGGAAACAATCCAAAATCAATGGCATGTGTTTGGAAAGAAGTGAATAGCGTTCTTTCAATGTGTATTGGCTCTAGGCAGAAAGAAGAAGTCGATTTTGTGGTTAGAAGTGAAGCGATGCTATCCGATTGGATTAGTCGTGATGCGTATAACGTTGTTGAGCGATTGTTTAGTTGGAGAAATGTGAATAGCTAATCATTAGAGTTGATAATATTACCTGTGTTTTGGAGGCCTTAATAATGTTTTTTATTACAGAAGAGGCAAAAAAATATATTTTAAAAACAGGGAAAGACATTGTAATTACATTCACGTTCGAGCCTTCTGGCGGCGGTTGTTCTTGCGTTGGAGATCGAGTTTGGGGAACCTACGTGCCGATTGTTGAGTTGAGGAGTCCTGCAGAAATTAAGAATCTAAGCCAAGTAAGTATCAATGGTGTAAAAATTTGGTACCCTAAAAACTTGAAATTGAAAATGGGGAATGAATCAATTCGTATTCAACTTAAGTCTTTTTTATTGAGCAAATGGTTGGAAATTGAAGGCGCACAGAGTATCTCAGTTCGACCTCCTCAAGAATAGGTGGAAGAAATTAAAGCTACCCGTTACGTAGCACAGTTATTTTGTAACGGGTAGCTTTTTAAATATTTCTATTATGGGTGCTGATAGGTATGAAATGATTGGCATTACTAGTGGTACGCATCCTATTTGGAAGAATTTTCAATATATAAGAGAGAGCAAGAGATTATACGTATACTTTATTTAGCTGTCTGAACTTGCTATAATTACTTGAGAATAATTAATGAATAGCGAGTGGAGGGTGATTGTTATGAAACTACGTAAGGTAACGTCGGTCGGCTTAATTGCAGGTCTTTGTTTTTCGGCTATTACGGGATTGGCTGCGGGAACTCAATTTGCCGACCCGAGTGCGGTTATCAGTATCGGTGGGGCAACCGGGACGGAAGCGGCCGGGCGGGTTCGTGTAGATGCGACGGCAGGGGCCAGCATTATGATTACGCCGGATCAAAATTACGGACCTCTGTCTTATCCTGAAAGAGAAGGAAGGCGAGTACCCGATAATTTGAAACCCGATTCACCTGCGACGGCTCGTGTTGTCATTCGCGGCGAACGGACAGACTTCGGCTTGAACACGAATACGTCTAAAAACGGAACAGCTGTAGGGGCGGGAGCTAAAGCTAAAGGAAACTATGCAGCGGCATTCGGCAATAAAGCGGCTGTTAAGGCGGAAGATGGATTATCCTTGGGCCATGGAGCCTCCGTTACGGCAGATAACAGTGTGGCACTCGGGGCGGGCAGTATTGCCGATACGGTTAATACAGTATCCGTCGGCAGTGACAAGGGGATTCGAAAGATAACCCATGTTGCCGACGGGACCGTGGCCTTCGGCTCGAACGACGTCGTAACGGGCAACCAATTATATGCGTTGACACAGCAAGTTGCGGAATTGCGTAAAGAAAATGAAGCATTAAGACAAGCTCTTGAAGCCTTGAAAAATGGAAAGTAAAATTTATTAGAGAAATGCCCTCCCGGTCAGGTAACTGATTGGGAGGGTGTTTTTGTACGCCCAATGAGCATGCCCCTTCCCAGTTAAACTGGGGGGTGGCAAAAATATTCTTATAGAGAAGGAAAGAATCTCCCCGTGGTGCAATGATAGCGGTCTGGCAACCACATTATTGTACAAAGAGGAGGTTTTATGTCAATGAATGACGTACAAAGCTTATCACATAGCAAATGGAGATGTAAATATCACGTTGTGTTTGCACCCAAGTATCGCAGACAGATTATACATAAAAATTAAGAAGTAATATAGGAAAATTTTATGCACAAGAAACTATGTAGATATATTAGAAGCGGAATGCTACTTGGAGCATATTTATATGTTGATAATCATACTCTCACATATGAGTGCGTCGAGTTTCATGGTGTATTTGAAGAGTAGACGTACATGATATTTGATAGACATACCCGCCTTAAGTACAAGTATGGGAATCGAAGAGGTTGCTACGTAGAAACGATAAGCCGGTAGAATAGGCAGAAAAAAGCTTCGAGTAGCGGGCTGCCTGTAATAGAGTGGTCGTCGGAGTATTCGGTATACTCTCTTTAGGGAGCGTTCACTAGAGTGGGAGTCTTATAGGGCTGTGCGAGCTATCCGTTTAATAAATGGTTATGATCGATAGACATAAAAGATGTATTTTATTTGTATAAAATGTGTGCAAATGAAAACAAAACAGATATCGGTTATTATTATTAGGAATTGAATAAACTGGAGGAATAATGATTAAGCCTTGAAAAACAAAGTATATTAACATTTTTATTCCTGGTAAGAATAAAATAATTTTTTAAAAATATATATTGACAATGAATATCATAGTATTAAAATGAAAACATAACGTATATACTATATAAAATAGTAGAGGGGACTGGGTAGTAATGAGAAATAAGAGTATGCGTATTTGTGCG
>ERZ772979.500-NODE-500-length-27062-cov-71.151257_pt1 | contig 27062 bp, 23 predicted proteins | sample MGYA00511130_ERZ772979 | MGnify/ENA primary metagenome ERZ772979 (study PRJEB29015, sample SAMEA2738103) | human oral metagenome | biome: human oral; feature: human-associated habitat; material: saliva | place: China | collected 2186 ... | reverse complement strand
CTCGCTGACCCGGAGCGACGACGAGGCCGTGGCCGCTTGCGTGCGCGCCCGCGGCTGCGCGAAGGGGCAGGGGAAAGCGGAGGGTGCCCCGGCCTCGTCGATGGTTGCGATCCGCGTCGCTGACGACGGGCCCGGCATCCCGCCGGAGATTCGCGATCGCGTGTTTGACCGTTTCGTGCGGGGCGACTCCTCGCGAACGCGCGACGGGCACGGGTCCTCGGGACTGGGCATGTCGATCGTCGAGTCGCTGGCTCGCGCGATGGGCGGGTCGGTGCGGCTAGTTGACAGTGAGAAGGGGACTGTTATCGAGGTGATGCTGCCGGCGGCGTGACGAGGCGCGGGCAGGCCGACGGTGCCGGACGCGCCCCGGCCGCCGGCGCCCGACGAGCGCGCGGCGGGGCGTGAGCGGACCCCCTGGCCCGCCCCGGCCTCGCGCGTTGTGTGGGCCTGCTCGCAGTCGCGCGTTCAATGTCACCCCAGATCAGCCGTTCATATACCGGAAGTTCCCAGCGTGATCGCGCCAGCGCCGTAGGATTGACACGGTGGCGTATGCTGCCCGAATGTGTGCAGACCAGCATGTACAGAAAGAAATGAGGGTCCAGTGGCACTGATCGTGCAAAAATACGGCGGTTCTTCCGTGGCCGACACCGAGGCCATGAAGCGCGTCGCCCAGCGCATCGTGGACACGCACAACGCGGGACATCGCGTCGTCGTCGTCGTATCAGCGATGGGCGACACGACTGACGACCTCCTCGACTCGGCGGCCGCCCTCACCGACAATCCGCCCGAACGCGAAATGGACATCCTCCTGTCCGCGGGCGAACGCATCTCCATGGCCCTGCTGGCCATGGCCGTCAACGAACTCGGCGTCGAAGCCCGCGCGTACACGGGGGCCCAAGCCGGCATCAAGACCGACAATCACTTTGGTGCCGCCCAAATCATCGGCATGGTCCCCGAGCGCGTCGCCCGCGCCGTCAAGGATGGCCAGGTCGCCATCGTCGCCGGATTCCAGGGCATCTCCAAAGACGACGACGTGACCACCCTCGGCCGCGGCGGCTCCGACACGACCGCCGTCGCCCTGGCTGCCGCCCTCCACGCCGACGTGTGCGAAATCTACACGGACGTCGACGGCCTCTTCTCCGCCGACCCACGCATCGTCCCTAAGGCCCATCGCCTGCGCACCCTCACCCAGGAAGAGACACTGGAAATGGCCGCGCACGGCGCCAAGATCCTCCACCTGCGGGCCGTCGAATTCGCCCGCCGCTACGGGGTTCCCCTGCACGTGCGCTCCTCGTTCTCCGAAAAGAACGGCACCTGGATCTCTGACTCCCCCGCAAACCCCGAACTCAAGGGCCTCGTGCCCGACGCCGCCTTGAAGTCCCCAGAGGAAAACGCCATGGAAAAGCCCATCATCTCCGGTATCGCTCACGACCGCTCCCAGGACAAGATCACCGTCACCGGCGTGCCGAACAGTCCCGGCGTCGCCGCCCGAGTCTTTGCTGTCGTCGCCGAGGTCGGTGCCAACATCGACATGATCGTCCAGAACCTGCCGATCTCCGACCCCACGAAGGCCAACATCACGTTCACCCTGCCCGACGGTGACGCGCAAAAAGCCCTCGACGCGCTGGAAGCACACCACGACGAGATCGGTTTCGACGAGCTGCGCTACAACCCGAACATTGGCAAGCTCAGCCTCGTCGGCGTCGGTATGCGCACCAACCCCGGCGTCTCCGCGCGCCTCTTCTCCGCCCTGTCCGACGCGGGCATCAACATCGACCTGATCTCCACCTCCGAGATCCGCATCTCCGTCGTCACCCGCCTCGAGGACCTCGACCGCGCCGTGAAGGCCGTCCACACGGCCTTTGGCCTGGACGCATCCGAAACCGAGGCCGTCGTCTACGGTGGCACAGGCCGCTGATCAGTCATCGACGAGGCCCGGGCTGCTTCCGCTGTTTCCGCGCGGTTCCGATGCTCCCGGGTTTGGTGGCGGGCCTCGTTCCCATAGATTTCACCCAGCGTTCGCCCCGTCGTATGGGCGCGCGCATCAACACAAGGAGAACACCATGAGTGGTTTTAATGTTGCCGTCGTCGGCGCCACCGGCCAGGTCGGCCGAGTCATGCGCACCTTGCTGGAGGAGCGGGGTTTCCCGGTTGAGACGATTCGTTTCTTCTCGTCCGCGCGCTCGGCGGGTTCGACCTTGCCGTGGAAGGGACAGGACGTCGTCGTCGAGGATGTAGCGATGGCCGACTACTCGGGCATTGACATTGCGGTGTTCTCAGCGGGTGCCACGGCGTCGCGCGAGTACGCCCCCAAGTTCGCGGCCGCCGGCGCGGTCGTCGTCGACAACTCCTCCGCGTGGCGTAAGGACCTTCAGGTGCCGCTCGTCGTGTCCGAGGTCAACCCCGACGATGTCGATAACCGTCCCAAGGGCATCATCGCGAACCCCAACTGCACGACCATGGCTGCCATGCCTGTCCTCAAGCCTCTCGTGGACGCGGCGGGTGGTCTGACGCGTCTCTTCGTGTCCTCCTACCAGGCTGTCTCCGGGTCGGGTCGCGCGGGCGTCGCCGAGCTGACCGGCCAGATCGAGGCCGGTGCTGCTCAAGACCTGGCAGCGCTGGCCCTGGATGGTCGCGCCGTCACCCTGCCCGAGCCCGGCGTGTATGTCGCCCCCATCGCCTTCGACGTCGTGCCGCTCGCCGGTTCCATCGTCGACGACGGAAGCGAGGAGACCGACGAGGAGCAGAAGCTGCGCAACGAGTCGCGCCGCATCCTGCACATCCCCGACCTGGCCGTGTCCGGCACGTGCGTGCGCGTCCCCGTGTACACCGGCCACACACTGACCATTCACGCCGAGTTCGCCGGCGACATCACGCCCGACCAGGCGCGCGCCCTGCTGGCGAACGCCCCTGGCGTGCGCGTCGTGGATGTGCCGACCCCGCTCGAGGCCGCCGGCCGCGACGAGGTCCTCGTGGGCCGCATCCGCCAGGACCAGGCCGTCGACGGCAAGCGTGGCCTCATCCTGGTTGTCTCTGGCGACAACCTGCGCAAGGGCGCCGCCCTGAACGCCGTCCAGGTCGCCGAGGTCGTGGCCGCTCGACTGCGCTGAGTGGCTGGCCGCTCGACGGTGTCGAGTGCGAAATAGTTGCGGGAACGCGCGGCGGCCCTGGCGGGCTGCCGCGCGTTTGCGTTGCGTGGTTGCTTGTGGTGCTTGTTGCCTCGCTGGTGTTCCGGGCGCCGTCGGGCCCGGTCGCCCGCGAGATCGCCACACGCGAGCTTCGCTCGGAGTGGTCGATCTCGAAGCCCGCCCGTGCCCTCCAGACCCTCCGGCGCCCTCCACACCGGCGGCGCTGTGTCGCTGATGTGTGGCGCGTTGGCTCGAAATCCGGCCAGGCCCCGCCGCCGTCTCAGAAATTTCGCACGTAATTCCCCTGGGACTATTTCAGGATTTGAATTGTGATCGTTGGAATTGCAACGTTTGTGGACGGTCTCCAAAAGTGACCGTAGGAAATTATGTGCGACTTTTGTTCAGTTCGGGCCCTGTCGCCGCCTACCAGCACCCTGGCCTTGCCCTCCGAGCTCTCCGGCACCCGTCACTCCGGCGGCGTGTGCAGTGTTGTGGTTCCCGAGTAATGTCGCACGTAATTCCCCTGCGTGTATTTCAAGAGTTGACGTGCGATCGTTGGAATTGCAACGCTTTGAGGCTTTGTTGAAAGTTCAGGCAATCGAATTACGTGCGACTTTTGCCGGGGTGTAGCCGGTGGCTCTGTTGTGCCCTTGTGTGCGTTCGCCCTTGCCTGTGTGCGCGGATAGGTTATGAGTATCCGGATAGGTTACGAGCATCCGGATAGCTTATTAACCTATCCGCATCGTCATAACCTATCCGCGTGTCGATAACCTATCCGCATCCGCATCCGCGCCTGCTGCGGAGGCATAACAAAACCGCCCGGCGCGCAGCCAGGCGGTGGAGCGGGCGACGGGAATCGAACCCGCCTCTGAAGCTTGGGAAGCTTCCATTCTACCGATGAACTACGCCCGCAATTCATCGTCCCGAAGGAATCGACTTGTCGATCATAGCGTCACGGTGGACGGGCACGCAACCGGCATCTCGCGTACAGTGCTGTGCTCGCGGCGCTGTGTGCTGTGCGATGGTGGTTGTCGTGCTGCTCTCGGCAACAAGACTGCATCCGCCTATGCGCGCATGTCGCTCCGGCGCGGAAACGGCAGCGCTCACCGCTCCTGCCTCAGCTCACGCCTCGTGGTCCGCTCCGAGATGGATCCGGTTCTGTTGCGCGTGCTGGCCGCGGATACACTGAGGATCGTTTGACTGATTGGAGGACCCATGCCTCGTCCCGTGGTGGCCGCAGCCATCGTCGATTCCCTGGAGCACCCAACCGTGCTGCTCGCGTGCTCGCGCGCCTACCCGCAGGAGTTGCGCGGTCAGTTCGAGCTGCCGGGTGGCAAGATCGAAGAGGGCGAGGATGCTGTGGCTGCCCTCGAACGTGAAATCGCGGAGGAACTTGGCACGCTCCTGCGGGTGGGGGAGCGCGTGTGTCCGGACGGCGGCATGTGGTGGCCGATCCTGGGTGGGCGCGTCATGGGCGTGTGGCTCGCCGAGGTGGCACCCGGTTCGCCGGCCCCGCGTGCGGGTGCCTCGCACCTGGAGGCCCGCTGGGTGCCGATCACTCAACTCGCGCCCCTGCAGTGGATTGTCGCGGACCTGCCCATCGTCGAGGCCGTGGTCGCGTGTTGTGAGCGCTGAGACTTCCATGGTCGCGCGGTTGAGTGTGGGGCGCGCGTGGTATGTGCGTGGTCGGGCACGTACGTGGTATCGAGCGGGACTTGAGCGTGGCCGACTGACGGACCTGCGCTGCGCTGGCGCAACGTGGGGGTGCGCGCATCATTTGACGACACATGGGGGCAAGATGTCAGAATGTGCCCATGCCGAAGATTATTGGCGAGTCACTCGCCTCTCACCGCGAGCTGACACGCACGCGCCTATTTGACGCCCTCGGTTCCCTGATGGCTGAGCAGCCCTTTGAGTCGATCACGATGAGTCAGATCGCGGAGCGCGCGGGCGTCGGTCGCACGGCGGTTTATAACCACTTCGCGGACAAGGAAGTGCTGCTGCTTGCGTATATGCGTCAGGTCACCGAAGAGTTCACGTCTGTTCTGAGTGAACGCCTGTCGACTGAACCTGACCCGTTGATGCGTTTGCGCCTCTACATTCGTTCGCACGTGCAGATGACCAGCCGGTACCACGTGAAAGCGGGTATGGGGTTGCGTCGGCAGATGTCGGATCGGGGCGCCTCGCATCTGCATGATCACGTGGGGATGGTTGGCGAGGTCCTCATTTCTATTCTCGACGACGCCATGGGTCGCGGGTTAATTGCGCAGCAGAATACGCTGGGCGCGGTTCACTTGATTCATGCGACGTTGGCGGGGCAGCGCCTCCCCGCGGATGGCCCGCATCGGGAGTCAGCGCTTTGTCTCGTGGAAACGTTTATTCTACGAGGCCTGGGCGCATCCGAGGAAGACGTGCGGCACGTCACTGAGGCTCCCCTTCCTTCTTGGGAATAGTGGGCGCCGCGCGTCCGTTGATTAAGACAGTTCAACAAGGGGTAGACTGCCCCGATCGACCGGTTGGCGAAAGAGCCGACCACGCAAGGAGAAACATGGCTACCGTTACGCTGACGCAGGAGAATTTCGAGCAGACCGTGTCCGCTGGCGACATCGTCCTGGTCGACTTCTGGGCGACTTGGTGCGGACCGTGCCGACAGTTTGGCCCTATCTTTGAAGAGGCATCCGAGAAGTTCACGGATGTTGTGTTCGGCAAGATCGACACGGACGATCAGCAGCAGCTGGCAATGGCCGCGCAGATCACGTCGATCCCGACGCTCATGGCTTTCCGTGATGGCATTGCGGTTTTCCGCCAGTCTGGCGCCCTGCCGTTGTCGGCGCTTGAGGATCTGATCAACCAGATTCGCAACCTGGACATGGACGATGTTCGTAAGAAGATCGCCGATGCCGACAAAGGCGAGTGATGACGTCAGGAGACTCAGTGACGGGCCCTGAGGTGTGAGCCTCGGGACCCGTTTCTGTGTGTTAGCGCCGAGTCCTCTGTGAGGGCGCCCGGCGTTCTTCGAAGCACGCCAGGTTTCCCGCTCGCAGGGTGATCGCCCACGCCGCGGGGTGGGCTGGCGCGTGGCTTGCCGGACTCGGTGCTCGCTGGGTGCTCTTACGCCGGGCGCCCCCGCGCTGGTCGGCGGGTGATGAACTCGCGGTCGGCGTGGTCGCCGACCATGAAGAGGTATTCGCCGACGATGTCGAAACCGTGCCGCGCATAAAAGCGTTGCGCCCCATAGTTTTCGCTCCACACGCCGATCCAGACGGTGCGCGGTCCGTTGCGTTCGAGCCACTCCAGAGCTGTGCGCAGGAGTGTCGTGCCGTGTCCCCCACCCTGGTGGCCGCGCAGAATGTACAGGCGCTGGACTTCGCCGTCGTCGGGTGTGACGTCGGGGTGAGGTAGGTGCGCGGGACACGCGGTGACGTAGCCGATCAGAGGGTCCTGTAGAGACGAGGCGTGGGCTTCCTCCTCGGGACGCGCGGAGTCCAGGCGCGTGCTGGGGGCATCGGCGGGGGAGGCGCCGGAGGTAACCCGATCGCATCGCTCATCCTCGGCCTCGTCGCTGCTTTCCTCGAAGAGAAGCCAGGTTGCGTGTGCGGGGTCCGTCAGTTCGGTGTGTAGGACGGAGGGGGAGTAGGCCTGATCGAGGAAGAGCGCCAAGTCATGAGGCGCGTAAAGGTGACCGAAGGTCTGGGCGAAACACGTTCGGGAGAGTACGGACAGGGCATCGGCGTCGGCGGGTGTGGCTCGGCGGATCATGGTGTCCTCTCTGTCGGTCGTCTCAATCGTAGGCGGGTCAGGGGGCACGTGGCCGAGTATCCCAGAAACCTTCCGGACGGCGAGTGCGAACCATTGCTCCGAACGTGAGGCGCATCTTACAATGAGGCGATCAACGCTCATCGAAGGAGACGAACGTGGCACACAAGACCCGCACCGCTCAGGTGCTTGACATTGTCAAAGTCATCGCGTGGGTTGTCATTGCCGTGGCGCTGGTCAAGTTCGCGTTCTTCCCAGCCTCGCAAGATAAGGAGACCGACGACGGCATAGACCCGGGCGGCAGCTTCGGGCAGATGACGATCAACGTGGGACGCGCCGACATCACGAACACGGTGAAGCTGACGGGCACGATTCAAGCAGACGAGCCGGTGAACGCGCGTGCGACGCTTGACGGCGCAGTCGTGCGCGTCTATGTCAACGACGGCGACAAAGTCTCCAAGGGTGACGCGCTCCTCCAGATACGCAAGGAAATTCCCGGAGAAACGAAACAGGTCACCGACGAGGACGGAACTATCAGCGTGGAGACCGCTGACCCCACCTACAGGTACGAGACCGTCGTTGCCCCGGGAGATGGTACGGTGACGACCGGGGTCCTCGTGGGTCAACAGTTTGCGATCGGCGATACGGTCGCGTCGGTGGCGCCCGCGTCCTTTTCTGCTGTGGCGCCGCTGAGCGCCGACCAGATGTACCGCCTCCAGGAGGCGCCGTCCACGGCGACCGTCACCATCAAGAACGGCCCAGCGCCCTTCGAGTGTACGGGCGTCACGCTCGTGACCCCCACCGGCAAGACTCAGGACCCGAAGAACCCCGGAAACGTCGGATCCTCCACGTCGGGGTCCACCGACCTGAAGGCGCGCTGTGCGATCCCCTCGGACCAGACGGTGTTCACCGGCCTGCAGGCGACCCTGGAGATGACGACGGGCTCCGCCACGAACGTGCTCGCCGTGCCGGTCTCCGCAGTCGAGGGCCGCTACCAGAGCGGCACCGTCTACCTGCCGACCTCCGACCCGGCCAACCCCGAGAAGCGTTCGGTCACCCTTGGTCTGACTGACGGCAAGATGGTCGAGGTCAAGGAGGGACTGACGGAAGGCGAGGAGATCCTCGAGTTCACCCCGACCTCGACGAAGGACAACCAAGACGACCCATACGGCTCGGGCCCCGGAGACGGGATGGACGGCGCGACCACGGACGGGGCCGCTGACAAAACTGATGGGACGCGCGCCCGATGAGCCTCGTGCGCCTGCGGGGCGTGACCCGCACGGTCACCCTGCCCGACGGTGAAGACCTGCACATTCTGCGCGGCGTCAACCTGGACGTCGCGGCGGGCGAGCACGTGTCCGTCGTGGGCAGGTCGGGCACGGGCAAGTCAACGATGCTCAACATCGTCGGCCTGCTGGATGCCCCCACGTCGGGCAGCTACGAGCTGGACGGCGTGGACACGACGCGCCTGGGCGAGGGGCGTCGCGCTCGCATGCGCGGAGAGGACTTCGGCTTCGTCTTCCAGCAATTCAACATTTTCGCGGCTCGTACGGCCGCTGAAAACGTCGAGGTTCCCCTCCTGTACGCGCCGGGCACGCAGCTGCTGCGCAGGCGCTCCATCGCTCTCGACATGCTTGAGCGCGTGGGCCTGGCGGATCGCGCGGACTCCTACCCGGGCGAGATGAGCGGCGGCGAGCAGCAGCGCATCGCGATCGCGCGCGCCCTCGTGCGTCGCCCGCGCGTCATCCTGGCGGACGAGCCGACCGGCGCGCTCGACCCCGACACGGGGCGCGTCGTCATGAGCCTCCTCGAGGAGGTCGCCCGCGAATCCAACTCGGCCCTCATCGTCATCACCCACGACATGGGGGTCGCCGCCCGCGCCTCGCGCGCCTACGAACTCTACGACGGCGTCCTCCACGAGGTCGTGGACCCCTCCGCTCTCGCGCAGCGCGCGGAGGCCGGGCACTCGGGAGACGAGGCCGGGGTTGAGCAGGCGGGCGACGAGGCCGGGCGCCCGGGCACGGAACCGGTCGTGACGGAGCCCCCGGTGCCGCCCGTCCAGGGCGAGCCGGAAAGCACGCCGGTCCCGGCGCCCCCAACCCCGCACGAGGAGGGCAATCAATGAATGCGCTCAGTCAGATCGTGGGGGCCCTCATCGAAGCGTGGGGCGAAGTTAAGGTGCAGAAGGCCCGCGTGGTCCTCTCCCTCGTGGGCGTCGTCGCCGCCGTGGCCGCCATGACGGTCGTCATCGCCCTGGGAGACCTGATCCTGCAGTCCTCCCGCGAATTGGCCGAACTCTACGAAGGGCGCTCGGTGACTGTGCGCCTCGCGCCGGAACACTCATCGGCAAACCAAGGAGAACCTTCGAACGACGGTCCCACCCAGGAAACCGGGACCGGTGAAGGGGCCCAGGCCTCGTCCACCGTCGAGCGCCCCGACGACAAGGACCCGGTGAGCGACGCGATGGCGACGCTGGCCGCCCGACACGACATCCGCTACTGGTCGCGCCTGTCCAGCAGCGGCGGTGAGATCACCGAAGTCCTCCAGGCGCGCGCCAGCGGGCAATTCCGCGGCTACCCGGTCGTGCGCACCGACGACATGTTCAACGACGTCACCATCCAGGCCGTCGACCCCGCCTACCAAGTTATCTTCCGCACCCGCATGCTCGCGGGCCGTTGGGTCGCGCCCAGCGACGCCCAGCAGCGCCTGACACCCGTCGTCATCTCCGAAGTCCTCTGGAACCAGCTCGGACGCGCCCCCATCGACCAGGTCCCCATCGTCCTGCACACCACCGACGGCACCGCCCTGCGCGTCGTCGGCGTCAGCAAAGGGAAGAGCCGCTTCGATATGCCGACCATGTACGTGCACTACGACGCCGCGCGCGCCACGCTGCCCCAGATGGGCGTGCCCTCCATGCTCGCCTGGGTTGGGCCCGAGGACGCCGACCAGGCCCGCACCGTCCTGCCGAGCGCCCTGGCCTCCATCCTCGGCGACGGCTGGCGCGTCACCGTCACCGGCGGCGAACACGAGGACATCGGCGAGGAACAGCTGGGCACCATCTCCCGCGTCATCATGATCATCGGCGGCATCATCGTGTTCCTCGGCGCCCTGGGCCTGCTCAACGTCGCGATCGTCACCGTGCGTCAGCGCGTGCGCGAAATCGGGATCCGGCGGGCCGTCGGCGCCTCCGCTACGCGCGTCTTCTTCGCGGTCTTCATGGAATCAGTGGTCGCGACCTTCGTCGCCGGCGTCATCGGCGTGGGCATCGCGATCATCGTCGTGCGCTCCCTACCGCTCGAAACCATGGGGATCGCGCTCAGCGAGACGCCCGCTTTCCCCGCCGGAGCCGCCATCGCAGGCGTCGCCATCTCCTCCAGCATCGGCGCCCTGTGCGGGATTATCCCCGCGCTCGCGGCCGTGCGCATCAAGCCGATCGACGCAATCAGGTACTAGTTCAGCGCCGAGGCCCGGGCGCGTTTCCGGGTCAGTGGCGGCGCCTTGGTTGGGGGGTCAGGCCTCGTCGACCGGGGTGCTCATGCGTGAGGAGAGTTGCGCGCGCTGGTATGGTCTTCATTACTGGATTAGCGGGGGAGAGTGACCAGCTTCGTGTCCTTGTTGTAGGTGATCATACCTTCTTTAAGCAGAGCCCGGTAGACGCGAGTGGGCTGGTAGCGGTCGCCGCCGTCGAGTCGGGCGGCATCGAGGACTCTGCGCTTGGTTAGGCCTTTCGTGCCCTCGAAGTGGGCGGCGCGAAGAGCCTTCATGACGCGACCGCGCGCCTGGCGGTCGGTACCCGTGTAAGGCTGCGGGGTCGGGCGCTTCTCGTCCTTCGGGTATCCGGCCTGAGCCCACGCGCAGTATTGGCGCATAAGGCATGTCTCGCAGTGGGGGGAGAGCTGGGTGCACACGAGAGCACCGAATTCCATGAGGGCCAAACTCACCTCGGCCGCATGGTGGCCGTCCGAGGGCAGGAGCGCGTCGGCGCGCGATACTTCCGCCTTGGAGGGGCTTGAGTGGGGTGGGAACTCGCGTCCGTCAAGGAATCTGACCAGGACGCGGCGGACATTGGTGTCGAGGACCGGGATGCGAATGCCGTGTCGGAATGCGAGGAGTGCACTAGCGGTGTAGGTTCCCACGCCGGGGAGGAGAGTCAACTCCTTCATAGTCAGGGGCACCTGACCGTCGTGTTTTTCGACGATGGTGTCCGCGCAACTTTTGAGGCGCAGTGCGCGCGATGGATAGCCCAGGTTTGCCCAGGCCACGATAATGTCCGCGGGGGACGCCTCGGCGAGGTCGCAGGGGTTTGGCCATCGCTGCATCCATTCGACCCAGATCGGCTGGACGCGCGTAACGGGTGTTTGCTGGCTCATAATTTCGAAAACGAGGGTTCCCCAGTCGGACACGTCGTCGTGTCGCATCGGCAGGTCACGCTTGTTGGATGCGAACCAGCGGGGAAGGTCGTGAAGGAGTACCTGCGAGGCCTCGGCCGTTGGGTTTGTGAACACCCAGTCAGTGTAGGGAACTGTGCCCAGTGTCTGCGTATCAAGCGTTCGAATATGTGATGTGGCGCATAGAAGACTGTGAATGTTGTACAAATGAAAAAGGTCGACTAGTCTGACCGTGTTTTCGTAAACGCCTCCGGGAGGGGGCTCCATCAACAACAGGAGACAACATGTCTGCCCCTCAGCAGCCTTACGGTCAGCAGCCTTACGGTCAGCAGCCTGGCCAGCAGCCCTACGGTCAGCAGCCTGGTCAGCCCGTCTATGGCCAGCCCGGCTTTAACGCCCAGGCTCAGGGCAAGTCCCGCATGACCGCGGGCCTGCTCAACCTCTTCCTCTGCGGTTTCGGTGTCGGTGACTTTTACCTCGGTTATAACCAGCTGGGCATCATTAAGGTCGTCGCCTCTCTCGTCCTCAACTTCCTCTGGATGTTTTCCGATGGCTTCGTCGCTGACCTCGTCGGCCTGATCATGTTCGTCTACTGGATCTTCCTCATCGCCTGCGCGATCATGACCTTCATGGGCAAGTGGATCTACGCTACTGACGCGAACGGTGTTCCCACCGTCTGATCGGAGCGCAAGCGTTAGAACTGACGCAAAGTCTCGAGGTGTGGGGTCTGGCTTGTTGCCAGGTCCCGCACCTTTTTGTTGCCATGTGTCCGTGTCGCGGTGTCCGCGTCGCGGGTGGTTGTCGGTCGCACGTGCCCGGCCGCGAACCCGCCTTTCGTGGGCCGCAGTGCCCCTTGAATCCGTCGAGACCGGTCGCAGTGCCCCTTGAATCCGTCGAGACCGGTCGCAGTGCCCCTTGAATCCGTCGAGACGGGCAGCCGCGAGGGGGGAATTGCACCATTAGAGCCGCGACACGCCGACGACACGCCGACAGGGGGCTTCTAATGGTGCAAAACCCCCATCGATCACGGGCGCGCGGGACCCCAGCGCTGCGACAGGTCCTATATCTGACCTTCGGCATCAGACATCGGCGCGCGGAGTGCCGGGTAACCGTATTCGGGATCGTTCAGGGGTGACTCATGGTGACCGTCGGTGACACGGAAGGCCCTCCACGCGCTAGGCTGTACCGGGTACGGCCATGCGGCTCCCACGAACGAAAGGTTTAACCATGACGATGCCCGACCCTCAGGCCAACTCTTCCGATCCGCAGAACGTCACCCCGGCGCCGGCCACCGACTTCGGTGCTACCAGCATTCCGGCTCCTGAAGCGCCAAGCTTCCCCCAGGCTGCGGCCCCAGGCTTTGACGAGGCCACCGCAACGCCCGGCGCGACCACCTACGGTACCGCTTCCGATCCTGCCGGCGCGCAGGCCCCCGGCAGTGACCCCAACGTCGGCGCGCAGGCCCCCTACGGGGCGGCCCCCGGCGCCCAGCCCAGCTACGGCCAGCCCGCGTATGCTCAGACGACCTACGCAAACCCGCCGAAGCAGTGGGTCGTCGCCTTGGTCCTCGCTTTCTTCTTCGGGTTCCTCGGCGTTCATAACTTCTACCTGGGACGCCCCGGTCGCGGCATCGCGCAGCTGATTCTAACGATCACAGTCATCGGCGCGGTCATCTCGTGCACTTGGGCCTTCATTGAGTTCATCATGATCCTCATGCGCGCCGGCTCCTACGGATATGACGCGTCGGGTCAGCCCCTGGTTTGACCCTGGGGTGTTGTCGCGGCGCTGAGTGTGCGACAATCAAGTCATGCTGCTCAGTGACCGCGACATCAACGCCTCCCTGGACTCTGGCCGCATTTGCCTCGATCCGCTGGATCGTGAGCTGGTCCAGCCGGCCAGTATCGACGTGAGGCTGGACCGTCTGTTCAGGCTTTTTGACAACCACCGCTACTCGGTGATCGACCCTGCGGTCGACCAATCCGACCTGACACACCTCGTGGACGTGGGTCCAGAACAGCCTTTCGTCCTGCACCCTGGCGAGTTTGTCCTGGGTGCCACCTACGAGCTGGTGACTCTCGGTGACGACATCGCTGCGCGCCTGGAGGGCAAGTCGTCACTGGGACGCCTCGGCCTGCTGACGCACTCTACGGCGGGCTTCATTGACCCCGGCTTTTCAGGCCACGTCACTCTGGAACTGTCCAACACGGCGACGATGCCGATCCTGCTGTACCCGGGCATGAAGATCGGGCAGCTATGCTTCTTTGACCTGTCATCCCCGGCGCAGCGCCCCTACGGTTCAAAAGGCGTGGGTTCGCACTACCAGGGTCAGCGAGGTCCCACGCCGTCGCGCACGCACGAGCGTTTCACCTGTACACGCATCGAACGGTGACATGATGGCGCTCTATCCTCCTCCGCCTCCCTCCAGGCTCGAACGCATGCGCGCCGAGCGCGCGGCCCGCGCCGCAGCCGCGGCAGACCAGAGTATCCCCGCTGCGTCGCAGTCGATGGGCGCCACGACCACGCCCCCCGCCCCGCAGCCCCCCGCCCCGACCCCGGTGATCGGTATACCCACGGCGGGTGCTGTCCCGTCTGGTCAGCGCGCGGGCGCGGCGACCGGTGAGGAGCACTCATCGGCGTCGGCGCGCACGGGTGTCATCACGGGCGTCGCGCTGCCAGGCATGACTGCGCGCACCGATCAGGTAACCAACAGGGATGGGGGTGCCCAGGCCCCGCCCGTGAGGCGGTCGTTGAAGGAGCGTATGGCGAGCGCCCACCACAGTTTCGCGGACCCGACTCTCAGTGCCGTGACGACGGGTAATCCGCTCACCCATACGAATGTGTCCTTGGGTGGGCTGTCCACTGGTGAACCGGCGTTCCAAGTCGCAGCCGACGGTGAAATTACGAGCGCTGAGGCGGCGGTCCCAATTGCCGCAGCTATCGAGGTCAGTGATCCCGCCGGGGTCATCGATCTGCAGGACGCGCGGGAACACCACCTGCTGCTGGTGTCGGAGGCGGTGGATCCGGCCGAGTTGGAGGCGCTCGCCATTTCCATGTGGGACGAGGCCGGCTGGCTCGCTCCGGGGCGCCTGCGTCTGTCATCTGACGCTGAAATCGTGGGGCCGTGGTCGTTGGATCAGCCGACGCGAGCGGCGCTGGGAACTCCGGCGACGTTGACGAACGCGTGGATTCTGCATTGCCCGGTTGCGCGGGCGAAGCAGCAGGCGAACGCGGTCATGGGTGAGTGGGCGAAAGCCTTCCCAGAGGGGATGCCCGTCGGCCTGGAGTACCGCGTGCTCGAGGCGCTGCGTCGCATGGCGCGCCGCTTGGCGGGTGGTATGCGCATCGCGGGCAGCGGGTACGTGATGGTTCCCGACGCTGATTCGGCGGTGAACCTGACGGTGTATTCGCCGCGTTGGATCAATCCCGAGGACTTGATACAAGCTATGCGTGAGCGTGCGGGTTTTGAGCAGATGAAAGACGCGCGCGACATTGTTCCGGAGGCGCCCGAACCTCCGCCGCTGAGTCCCGCGCAGGCCGCGCACATCGAGAAGCTGAAGGCGGAGCTGGGTCCTGTTCGGGAGGACATCGCGTCGAAGATTGCGAAGGCCCGTGAGGAACTCGAAGGTCATCGCAACGAGCCGCAGGTTGTCGACGGTTATGCGCTCATGAGTCCGATCGGCAACAGGTCGGACATGATGATTGAGGTCCACGCGGTTCCTGTGCCGCCGCGCGTGCTGCGGTGGGAGCCGTGGACGGCGGGCGCGATCATCGAGTATCAGGTTCGCTGGTTGCCGGGGGCTGCACCGACGCCGGGGGCTGTGGCGATGAGCCGCACCGCGCGCCTGGAGCGCCTGCGTTCCACGCAGGACGTCGAGAAAGCGGCTGGTCTGATTGCGACGCTCGTGGGGGGCAACGTGATCGACGAGGATGGTTTCCTGGTCGGTTTGGAGGAGATTGCTCCGGAGGACGAGGCGGCGCAGTAGCTATCCCTGGACGCTGTGCGCTCCGCCCGCTAGTGTGTTTGTGTTTGCATACCGATACGAACGAAAGGACACATCATGAAACTCTCAGCACGTAACCAGCTGCCCGGGACCGTTCTTGAGGTCGTCGAGGGTGCCGTGAACGGTATCGTTAAGATTGAGGTTGCTCCCGGCCTGGTGATTTCCTCGTCGATCACGAATGCTGCGATTGAGGAGCTGGGCCTGAAGGCTGGTTCGAAGGCCGTTGCCGTCATCAAGGCTTCCAACGTCATCGTCGGCGTCGAGGACTGAGCCTCTCATACGTGAACGGGCGGCCCCGCGGGTTTTTCTGCGGGGCCGCCCTTCGTGTCGTTTGCGGTCGTGGTGCTACCGGCCGCGCTTGACGGCTTCGAGTAGCATGACGGCAACGTCGCGCACCTGCGGGAGCTTCCCATTCGGCGAGGCCGCGGCGCCGTCCGCGACCGAGGGGCCTCGGTCGCCGGTGGCGGGGGATACGAAGCCGGCTGACGTGCCGGAAGCGGAGCCGAGCATTTGGGAGCAGAAGGGGCAGGCTGTCGCGACGACGTCCGCGCCCGTGGATGCGGCTTCGACGATGCGGGCGTCCGCGATGCGTGTGCCTCGTGTCTCCTCGAACCAGGCGTGCGCGCCGCCCGCGCCGCAGCACATGGCTCGGTCGCGGTTGCGCGGCATTTCGACGAGGGTCACGTCCGGCAGTGCGCTCACGAGTTCGCGCGGTGCCTCGTAGATGTGGTTGTGGCGTCCCAGGAAGCACGCGTCGTGGTAGGTGACGGTCAGGGGAACCTTCGCAGGCGGTGTGGTATCCGAGGCCTTCGCCCCGGCCTCGTGTGTGGTTTCTTCATCCGATGGTACGGCCTCGTCCGCGGTGGGGGCCACCGGCGTGAGCAGGCCGTCGCGCACGAGGCGGTTGAGGAGCTGCGTGTGGTGGACGACGTCGAAGTGTCCGCCGAGCTCCGGGTATTCGCCCGCGATCGTGTTGAAGCAGTGCGCACAGGACACGACGATCTTCTGTGGCTTGGCGTCGTTGAGGGTGTCGATTGCTTGGGCGGCCAGCATTTGGAAGAGCGCCTCGTTGCCGGCGCGGCGGGCGGGGTCGCCCGTGCAGGACTCGCCGGAGCCGAGGACCGCGAAGGACACGCCCGCCGTGTGCAGCAGCTCGGCGACGGCGGCGCTGGTCTTCTTCGCCGTGTCGTCGTAGGCGCCCGCGCAGCCCACCCAGAACAGGTAGTCAACCTCGGAGGCGTCCTCGATGTCCTCGCCGACGACGGGGATGTCGAAGTCCAGCTTCTTCGCCCAATCCATGCGCTTGCGGGCAGGGCGGTTGTAGGGGTTCGCTTTGGATTCCATGCCGCGAAATGCGCGGCCCAGCTCGCGGGGGAATGCGCTTTCCATGAGGACTTGGTGGCGGCGCAGGTCGAGGATGTGGTCGATGTGTTCGATGTCGACGGGGCATTGTTCGACGCAGGCCCCGCAGTTTGTGCAGTCCCACAAGACTTCTTCAGAGACGACCTCGGGCACGATGGGGGCGGTGACTGCGCTGACGCCTTCGGGGCCTGTGGCGCCCGACAGGGACAGGGCGGAGACCAGGTCGAAAGAGTGTGGCGAGGCGGGCACGCCCTTGTCGAGGAGGACCTCCCCGGCTTGAAGCTTCTGGTGGCCCTCCTCCTGTTCGACGATCTGCACGTTGGAGGCGGACTCCATGTGGTCGCGCAGGCTCATGATGAGGAGCTTGGGGGAGAGGGGCTTTTGAGTATTCCATGCGGGGCACAGCTCCTGGCAGCGGCCGCATTCGGTGCACGCGTACAGGTCCAGGCGCGCCTTCCACGAGAAGTCGTCGACCGTGCCCACTCCGAGGACCGTGTCCTCGGGCAGGTCGTCGAAGTCGTCCTCGCTGGTGACCGGTTTTCCGTCAATGAGCATGTGATCGGCCGGACCCAGGGACTTCGTGCCGTCGGCGTTTCGGCGCGCGTACAGGTTGAGGATCGCGACGAAGCGGTGCCATGCGACACCCATGCCGGTCTGGATGCCGACGACAGTCAGCCAGGTCATGGAGGTGATGACCTTCAGGGCGCTGACTGCCACGATCGCGTTGGCCAGCGAGGTGGCCGAGGAGGAGGCTGCAGCCGTGAAGAGTGCGCCCAGCCAGGCGGTGAGCGGGAAGTGCAGGGCGGTCGCGTGGGCCTCGAGGCCCTCCGTCGCGCTGAAGAGCGCGTATTCGAGGCCGCGCAGGGCGACGACGCACGCGCACACGATGAGGATGACCCACTCGACGAAGAGGGCCTGCCAGCGGGTTGAACCCAGGAAGCGGGAAGCGAGGCCCTTCGGGGAGGAGTCGCGCGGGTGGGGGCGGGTCAGGGACGAGGGCGGGGTGCCTTTCGGATCAACTGCGCTGGCAGCACCGTCGGGGTCGTCGTTCGAGAGGGCCGCCTCGGCGGCTGTTCCGCGCCCGGCACGCTGGCGCACGATCATGAGGCCGATGATGCCGGCCAGGCCACCCCACGCGAAGACCTCGGTGAGCCACTCCCAGGGTGCGAAGTGGCCGAGGAGAGGGAGAGTGAAGGTTTGGACGCGCAGCTGGGCGTAGCCGGTGACCAGGGTGAGGAAGAGGATCGGGAAGGACACCATGACCAGCCAGTGAGCTGCTTTGATCCACGGGCGCTCCTTGAATTCGCGGTGGGTGAGCGCCGCGGAAATAACACCCCACGCTCGTTTGCCGACGGGGGTCAGGCGCCCCGGGTCGGGTGTTCCCGCTGCGATCGTGCGCCACATGTGCGCGACACCGCGGGCGAACGACAGGATGGCCAGAGCGCTCACCAGCAAGGCAAAGCCCCACGTGATGGCGATCAGCGTCGGATTGGCCACGTTTCCTCCTCTACTTTGCTGCACACCATTGTGTCATCTCGACCACGACGCGACCCGATCCCGGCGCAAAGCGTGCGCAATTACGCGCCAATTCACCTGCTCAGAACCCTAAATGTGCTCACCACAACGTGGATATGGGCCGCCAACGGCGTAAAAGTATGCGACAGTGAGAGTGTGCTTCCCGTCTCGCAGCCAGACATAACACTGTCCGACCAGGAACTCTTCGGAGACGATCATCCGCATGATCACTGCGGCGTCTTCGGCGTATGGGCCCCGGGCGAGGACGTTTCCCGCCTGACCTACTTCTCCCTCTATGCGCTCCAGCATCGAGGCCAACAGAGCGCCGGAATCGCCACTTCCAATGGCAAACAGATCCTGGTCTATAAGGATCAGGGCCTGGTCTCCAAGGTCTTCTCAGAGCAATCCCTCCAGGGCTTGCGCGGCCACATTGCCCTCGGGCACGTGCGCTATGCGACGACCGGCGCGGACGTGTGGCGTAACGCCCAGCCCACGTTGGGTCCCACACCCACGGGCACGCTCGCCCTGGCCCACAACGGCAACTTGACGAACACGGTTGAACTACGCCAACTGGCCGCAAGCATCGCCGACGCAGGTGAGGACTTCGAACGCGGAGCTTCCACTGACACGTCCCTCGTGACCGCCCTCCTCGGCATGGCCGACCGAATTCCCGGGCCCGCCCCCTTCATTGCGAGCCCCGCCGTCACGCCCGGCGACGCGGACCCGCACGAGGCTGCCCCGGCCTCGTCGGTCACCGATCCCGAGCCCGCGCCCCTTGTCGGCGCAGCCCTGAAGGTCCTGCCCCGCATCAAGGGCGCGTTCTCCCTGGTCTTCATGGACGAGAACACGCTGTACGCGGCGCGCGACCCTCACGGCTACCGGCCCCTGGTCCTTGGGCGCCTCCCTTCCGGCTGGGTCGTCGCCTCCGAGACCGCCGCCCTGGACCTGTGTGGCGCGACCGTCGTGCGAGAGATCGAACCCGGTGAACTCATTTCCATTGACGCGTCGGGTGTACACTCGCGCCGATTCGCGGTACGCCGCGCCAACACCTGCGTCTTCGAGTACGTGTACCTGGCGCGCCCGGACACGACGATCGGCGGGCGCCGCATCGTGGCCGCACGCCACCAAATGGGGGCCGCCCTGGCGCGGGAAAACCCCATCGACGCGGACATAGTGATGCCCACTCCCGACTCGGGGACGCCTGCCGCCATCGGTTACGCGCAGGAAGCCGGCATCCCCTTCGCGCAGGGCCTCGTCAAGAACGCCTACGTTGGGCGCACCTTCATCGAACCCACGCAGTCCCTGCGCCAGCTCGGTATCCGCCTGAAGCTCAACCCCCTGCGCGAGGTCATCGAAGGAAAGCGCCTCATCGTCATCGACGACTCCATCGTGCGCGGTAACACGCAGCGCGCTCTGGTCAAGATGCTGCGCGAGGCCGGGGCCGCCGAGGTGCACATCCGCATCTCGTCCCCGCCCGTGGTATGGCCGTGCTTCTTCGGTATCGACTTCCCGACGCGCGCTGAACTCATCGCCTCCTCCATGGACGTCGAGCAGGTGCGCGCCCACCTCGGTGCCGACTCGTTGGCCTACCTGTCGATCGACGGCATGGTCGCGGCCACCGGGCAGGGTAACTCCCTGTGCCTGGGCTGCTTCACAGGCGAATACCCCGAGACGATCCCCGCCGGGACGCCCGTGCCCGGCACACCCGACGCTACCCCCTGCTAACCCCCACGCCCGCGACGTACCCCTGCGCCACGGGCGTTTCCCCTTCTCCGATCACCCAGACCCGGCCTCGTCGAAGGCCACCTGCGAAAGGCACCACCCATGACCGACACCCCCCTGGACTACGCGGCTGCAGGCGTTGACACGGCAGCGGGCGATCGCGCCGTTGAACTGATGAAGAGCGCCGTGGCCGCCACCCACGACTCGACCGTCCTGGGCGCGACCGGCGGATTCGCCGGCATGGTCGACGCGTCGGCGCTGCTGGGCATGAAGAGGCCGCTGCTCGCGACTTCCACGGACGGCGTGGGCACGAAGATCGCGATCGCGCAGGCCATGGACGTGCACGACACGATCGGCCAGGACCTGGTCGGCATGGTCGTCGACGACATCGTCGTGATTGGCGCGCGCCCGGTCCTCATGACCGACTATATTGCCTGCGGGCACGTGGTCCCCGAGCGCATCGCCTCCATCGTCACCGGCATCGCGCGGGCCTGCGAGGCCACGGGCACGCCCCTGATCGGCGGTGAGACCGCCGAGCATCCGGGGGTCATGGAACCCGACGACTATGACATCGCGGGTGCGGCGACTGGCGTCGTGGACGCCTCCAAGCTGCTGGGACCTGAGCGCGTGACGGGCGGCGACGTCGTCATCGCGATGGCCTCTTCCGGTCTGCATTCCAACGGCTATTCGTTGGTGCGCTCGGTCGTGGCCCGCGTGGGCGCATCGCTGGAGTCACACGTGGCCGAGTTCGGCCGCACCCTCGGCGAGGAGCTCCTGGAGCCCACGCGTCTGTACACGCGCCTGTGCCTGGACCTGGTCGAACGCTTCGGCGTCGGCGGTATTCACGCATACTCGCACGTGACCGGCGGCGGTCTGGCCGCGAACCTGTCGCGCGTCCTGCCTGCCGGCGCCGTCGCCACCGTGGATCGCTCCACATGGATGGTGCCCCCCGTGTTCGACTGGGTGCGCCGCGGCGGCGACGTCACCTGGGTGGGCATGGAGGATTCCCTGAACCTGGGGGTCGGCATGGTCGCCGTCGTCTCCGAGTCCGTCGCCTCCGAGGTCCTGGCCGCGATTAACGAGGCCGGGGTGGCCGCGTGGGTCCTGGGCTGCGTCACGTCGATCGGCAGCGATGGGACCGTAGAGGGCGTCGGGTCGATCGACGACCTGGGCGCCGACGCCTCCGGTGTGCGCCTCATTTCCGGTACGAAGGGCGTGCAGGCTGGTGCCGTGGCGCTGCACGGCACGTACCGGGTGGGCTGATTCTTCGTTGTGCTGCGCGTGAGTGCGGGGGCGGGGCCGCTGGCCTCGGCCCCGCTTTGCTCGTGGGTTCCTGAGCGGTTGGGTGCGTCTGCGCGCGCGCGGGGTACGGGGCGCCCGTTGTTGCGTGGCGGGGGTGATGCGCGCGGCATTCCAGCGCGCGGGGTACGAGGCTTGGGCGCGGTGGGTGCACGGCTGCGGGGGCGCTCTGTTTCGGGTCGCCGAGTTGCGTGCGCATTGCCTCGCGGGTCAGGACTCGCTGTGGTACGCCAAAACGGCGGGCCGGGGAGCGGTCCGCCGGATGGCTGAGCCTTTACTTAGTGGAGGAACCACCTGTCCAGAAGGACTCATCCAGCTGTTTCGGATCGATGTCGTCGTCCTCTGCTGGAATATTCGCGAAGTCGGCGTATTTCGAATAGAGGTCGTCGTCGATTGCATCGTCCTCTTCGGACTCGTTCTCGGCGTCGTTCGCCGTGTACGAGTCCTCATCCGCCAGCTCTCGCTGAAGTGCATGTAGGTCGGTGTCGGGGCTGAAGTACTTCAGCTTCCGAGCGACTTTCATCTGCTTAGCCTTTTGACGGCCGCGCCCCATGGCGTCGACCCCCTCCGCGTCGTTCGGGTCCGCGTCAAGCGGTTCCCTGGGTGTTCAAAATGTTTCGTGGGACCATCATAGCTAATGACGGGCCTTTGCCTCACCTTGGACCGTGTTTTGCGCGCACAGCGCAGCTGGAAGTTCGTCTTTCTGGCTCGTAGAGTGGCGGAAACACGCTCGTTAAAAGCCGTGCTGTGAACGGTGTTACGAATGGGCGTGGGGCGGATATGCGCGTTCCCCTCGCACAAACGGGATGTTCGGGTGAGGGGAACGGTCGGACGAACGGTGTTGGTGTTAGGCTTCCACGGCCTCATCCGCGGCTGCGAGAGCCGCGAGCGTCTGCGAGGCGGCCTCACGTCCGATGCGGCGCGCCTGGCGGCGGGCGCGCCGGGGCTTACGCGTGGCGAGAAGAACGATCACGGTGAGGGCGCCCACCGCAGACAGTGCCACGATGCCGACCTTTTTGAGGGCCTCCGTGTTGCCGCCCACAGCGTCCTGCAGAGCCAGTGACGCGGACTTCTTGATGGCCGTGAAGCGGGCGGTGGCTTCGTCCTTCGCTTCCTGTGCGAGCGCCGCGGGTTGGACGCGCTCGTAGAGCTGATCGATTGTGGCCGCGAGTTCGGCGCGCTGGCGCTCCAAGTCGGCGGCGATCTGTGCTTCGGTGCGCGCACCGGAGGACTGCGCGGCGGCGGAATCGCCGACGGTCACGGTGCGAGGGGCGACGGTGTTGCTCACTTGCCCATTCCCTTCTCGATGGCTTGCTTAGTGGCGGCGACCGACGCGGCCGGGTCCGGGCGGTGCTTTTGTGCGCTGCGGAGCGCGGTTGCGCCGGCGAGGGCCAATACGATCACGATTAGGAGGAGCAGTCCGACGACGATCAGCGACGCCGCCCATGCGGGCACGACGAGGGTCAGGGCAACCTCAATCGTGTGAAGCGTCCAGCCGAGCAGAAAGAGAGCGAAAACCGCGGCCGTCGCAAGGAGCACCGCTCCCTTCGCGCTCTTGGCGGCGAAAGCGAGCGCCTTCGTTTTGTTGAGCTCGATTTCGTCGCGCACAATGCCGGAGAGTTGGCTGGTTACGGACGCGATGAGGGTCCCGATGCTGGGGCGCGCCTCGGGGGCGGGTGCCGCGTGCTGTGGAGTGTGGCGCGCGCCGGGCGCGGCCTGCTCGGGTGCGGCGGGCGGCGGGTACTGCCCGGGACGGGGAATGGGCTGGGTCATGGGGGCTCCTGCGCGTGCGGGGGTAACGAGGCGTCGCCTCGCCTGATACACCTAGTCTCTCACGAAGAAAGACGGCTCGCAGTGACCCGTATGCTACTTGTCAGCTCAGCGACGTAACTCGTCGTGCTACTCCTGGGGGCTATTCCTGGGGGGCGATCGAGCCGGGCAGGTCGGAGAGGATCTTGCGGGCGCGCACAACCAGGTCGGACACTTCCGGTTCGGTCAGGGCGGAGTCCTCGTTGTCGACTGTGGGGATGCCGCGCGTGGACGCGTCGGTGTTCTCCTCGCCCGAGGTCCCTGCGTCAGTGGCGCCGATCGGTGCCATGAGTGCAGTCTCATCAGCTGCGGGACCCTGAGTGGAGGGAGCCGGGGCGGTCACGGGAGTGGAGGTGCCAGCCACGACCTCGTCAAAGGCGGAAGGAGAGGGGGGAAGGAGTGCGAGCATCGACTTCGGATCCTCAGGGTTGGCTTCGAGGGAAGCAGCGATGATGGCCTGCGAAGGGCCGGGCGCGTCGAGGGCGACCCGACCGTTCGTGAGCAGAATCGCACGGTCCGTGGAGGCGGCGAACTCGGCGGACGCTGTTGAGACGACGACAGCGCAGCCCGCGTTGGTGAGCGAGCGTAGGAGTGGTTCGAACTCGGCGCGCGCATCGGCGGGCAGGGAGACGGGGTCCTCGATGAGGAACACGTCGGCGCCGGACACGATCGCGCGGGCGATGAGCGCCTTGAACCGCTCCCACCGGGTGAGTTCGGAGGGGCGCAGATCGACGCGTTGAGCGAGGCCCGTCACCTGGAGGGCGCCCACGAGGTTGTCCCAGTCGGCGACGGAACCTGTGGCAGACAGGGGAGCGAGGATGTTCTGGCGGATCGTCAGCGCGTTGTCGAGGGGTGTATCCGTGCGGATCAGCGCAATCGATCCGATGCGTCCCGCCAGGCGCGCCGCCCACGAACGCGAGGGCGCGGCGACGATACGACCGGCGTGTGGCTCTTCGAGGCCCGCGAGAATCAGGAAGAGGGCGCGTGCGCGGCGCCCACTCGGGTCCAGGATTGCGCTGAGCGTGCGCGCCCGGAAACCCATGTCGACGTCTGCCAGGAGCAACGCGCCGGTCGCGTCATCTGTGTAGGTCAAGCCCAGGCCGGCGACCAGGACCTTGCCGCCACGGCCCTTCGCTGCGAAGGAACGACGCGACCGGTACCAAGGGCGAGGCTCGGTCGTCGGCAGGTGCCCAGGTAGCGGCGCGATGACGACCTCACCCTGCGTGGGCTGGGGCGCCTGCGGTTGTGTCTGCTGCGGCTGTTGCGTCGGGGTTTCGTTCGTTGACGAGGCCGTGGCCCCCTCGGCGGCAGCGTCGACCGCGGCGGCGGTCGGCTCGGAGACGGCCTGCCCCGTGGCGACCGTCAGGTCGGCCACGTCCTGGCTATCCGTACCCTGCAGGTTTTCACGCGACTCATTCGACATACCCCTATTCTTTCAGGATCGTGCGGTTTGTGCCGTTATGGCGCGCGGGGGTGGGGCGGGTGAGCGGGGTAAAAATCGGTTCTCGTGTGGCTTGCGTCTCTGGGAGTGGTGGTGTATGCTGTAAGCGATTGATTCTCAGTAAGGGCCGACTCGTTAGCGGCTCCGAATGCTCCACCGGGCGTTTCCTCGCGAAAGCGGGGATGAGCCTACGGATACTTCAGTCAGGGTTATCTACCCTACGTTTTCCCCGCCCACGTGGGGTTCTCTACCATGGACCCGCCGCGTGTGCCCGTCAGAACAAATCAGGATGAGCTGTTCGCTCGAGTAGTGCCCCGCATAGGTGGGTAAGTGCTCTCGTCGGCCGATTGCTCGCTGTGGGTGCAGTCACCGTGTGATCCGTCGAAAAGCCCTTCTATTTCTCACACGATTGTCATGGAGGCGCTACGAGACCGTTCCTCATGCGATCGACCCGAGGCCTCCCCCGGCTCTCCAGGATCAGGGAAAATGGCTCCGACGCCGCGTGGTGGGTCCTCATCCTGCGCGTCCCGCCCGCGCGAAGAAGCTCCGACCTCGCGCACTTTCACGTACGAGGCCGGGGCTCGGTCGCGTGGAACAGGTACCGCCGCTGTCAGGCCAGCCACTGGTAAGACGCAGCCGCGATCGGGATTCGAAGCGTATGGCCGCTATTCGCAGGCCACACCGTCCTTGTCGCGGTCCAGAGCAGGCCGGTAGCCTGGGTCGCCAACGTGCAGTGGCGCCACTCCGGCTTCTCGCGCTTCCGTGCAGTTACTGTAATAGGCGCGCTCCGGTTGCTTCTTCGGCGCGGGTGTCTGGGGGGTTGGTCCATCGACTGCCTGTTCCGCCGCTGGAGGCTCCTCGCTCGTCGGCTCCTCCGAGATCGGCTCGGGTTCGGGCGTCACTTCAGGCTCGGACGTTACGGAAGGCGCGTCGCTGGGTGTCGATTCTGGCGAGGCAATGGTGCTTTCAGTGACGGTCAGCGTGATCGTCGTCGAGGTCGGAACGTCAGAACCAACACTGTCCTGCTTGGTGACCTTATAGCCGTCCTCATAGTGTGATTCCAGAATTGTCATTCCGTGGTCGTCGACCACCGCGTGGTTTCGGTATCCGGAATTCTCCAGCTTCTGGATAGCATCAGGCAGGGCCATGTCGACGACGTTTGGTACCGGCAGGTCGCATGCGCTCACCGTGCACGCCACGAGAAGGAAGCCAACGATCGTGGCCGCGAAGCGTCTCAAGAGTAGCCAGCACTTCCCAAGCAACATAGACGCCCCTCCTTAAGGACGAAACGATATGCGCACCAACACGTACGCTTGCTCGGTATCCTACAGGAGAGGCATGCGTTTTCAGTAAGTGTACGCGGGTGTCGATGCTTGCGAGGCGCCCTGCCCGGTATGTGAGTGTATGGTAGACGCATCGCTTGCCCGGGCAGTCGCCGGTGGCTGCGGCGCGGCAGGTGGGCTATAGAACATAACGTGTTGGTCGGGGTTTGGACCCAAGCGACGTCGGGCGAGGCGTCGGCGGCGAGGAGTCGGTGGGGGAGGCGTCGGCGGCGCTGGCGTGCCGACGGTGGGGGTTGGCCGTGACGTGCGCTTGCGTCGTCCGTCATTGTGCTTGCGTGCTTGCGCCGCCGATGGGAGCCATCCCATCGGGAGGATTGCACCTGTTAGGGAGGATTGCACGTGATCAGTTTGGGTTGAATCTTCCTGATCGGGTGTTTCACCTCATCGGCAACAAGCTTTGCTGCGGAGCTGGCCGCTAGTCGTCCCTTTGTCATTGCCGGCGACGCCCTTCCGGCGTTTACTGGCGCCTCGCCTTACCCGCGCCCGTGCAGCAGGGTCCCGTCGGCGACTCCCTACCGGCGTTAATTGGCGTCCTGCCCTACCCGCGCCCGTGCAGAAGGGGCCCGCCGGTGACTCCCTACCAGCGTTTACTGACGCCCGTCGGGCAGTCCTGCACCAGTGAGGGAGCATGACACCAGGGGTAATGGTGGGGGTTTTGCAGCATTAGAAGCACCCCCTCGGCGTGTCGCCGGCGTGTCGCGCCCCTAATGGTGCAATTCCCCCCGTTTGATGGCGCAGTCATCGGCAAGCACGTTACGCACGGGTCCCCGTGTAGCGCAACTCCCCCCGCTTACTGGCGGTGAGGTCACGCCTCGGAGGGGTGTAGCGCTCAAATCGCAAACCACCTCGATAACAAACGCCGACAACGGGGTGTCGTGGGCGAGGTGGCCTGCGTTATGGGCACAACGGCGCCTGACCTGGTGTATCGCTCGCACGCGAACCGCTGACAATGCGCGTTAACCCCATGACACGCACGCCAACCCCTAGATATGCGCCAGGGCGCCGCCCACGCGCGGATCAGGGGGCCTGCGCCCGCAATAGCGGGCCCACGCGCGAGGTGTTGGACCCACGCGCGGATTAGAGAGCCCACGCGCATACCATCGGGCCCACGCGCGCTGCGAGGAACGCAGGCAGCAAGCGCGCTCGGAGCAGTTTCGCACGCAATTCGATTGAGTGAATTTTCAACAGTGTCCACAAACGTTGCAATTCCAACAATATGGTTGCGCGGTGCGGCACAGTGTAGGGGTTATAGGACACTGCGTGTTGCTGGAAGGGTGACTTTTTGGCTTTCTGGTGCG
>ERZ772979.499-NODE-499-length-27077-cov-26.306010_pt1 | contig 27077 bp, 17 predicted proteins | sample MGYA00511130_ERZ772979 | MGnify/ENA primary metagenome ERZ772979 (study PRJEB29015, sample SAMEA2738103) | human oral metagenome | biome: human oral; feature: human-associated habitat; material: saliva | place: China | collected 2186 ... | reverse complement strand
GGCCGACGTGCGGGGATCCCTGCACGGTGGCGCCACACAGGTAGATGCCGACCTTCCCGGGGGTGACCGGGGTGAGGGGCTGGACGCGGGCGCTCTTGGAGTCGTACAGGTGAAGCATGGCATCAATCCTACCTGGCGGGGCGAGGCAGGGAGGGATGCGGGCACTGCCCGGAAACATGTAACGAGGCCTGGGTCCCCTCCCCGAAAACCGCGCGGGTTCGCAGGTGGGGCCCAGGCCTCGTGACGAGTGAGCGGAAGCGAGCTCAGGCGCCGGGGCGCACGCGCTCGCGGATGAGGGCCTTGAGGTCCTCGGCGGAGTTGGCCAGCGGCGTGACGCGCTCTTCGCGTCCTTCGATGCCTTCGAAGCGCGCGGGGACGGGCGGGAGGTGCCCGGTGGCCTCGAGGATGGTGTCGGCGAACTTGACGGGCAGCGCGGTCTCCATAACGACGAGCGGCCCCTCGATGTCGGCGCGCAGGGCGCGGGCGACGTGCACGCCGTCGGCCGTGTGCGGGTCGAGGAGGTAGCCGCTTTCCTTTTCCGTGCGCGCGATCTCGGCGAGGCGGTCAGCGTGCGTGGAGGTGCCGGAGATGAAGCCGTAGGTGTCGCGCAGGGCGGCGAACTCGGGCGTGCCGGACAGGTCGAAGTAGCCGTCGCGAGCCAGGGCGGTCTCGAAGAGCTCGCGCGTGGCGTCGCCGTCGCGGCCCAGCAGGTCGAAGATGAAGCGCTCGAAGTTCGAGGCCTTGGAGATGTCCATGGACGGGCTGGAGGTGGCCAGCGTGTCCGCGGAGGAGCGGGGGCGGTAGACGCCGGTGCGGAAGAACTCGTCGAGGACGTCGTTCTCGTTCGTGGCGACGACGAGGGTGCCCAGCGGCACGCCCATCTGGCGGGCGATGTGGGCGGCGCACACGTTGCCGAAGTTGCCCGAGGGCACGACGACGCTGACCGTGGACGAGGCATCGGCCCCCTCCTCGGTGACGCGCAGCCAGGTGGCCACGTAGTAGCAGACCTGGGCGAGCAGGCGCGCCCAGTTGATGGAGTTGACGGCGCCCACGTGCCAGGTGGCTTTGAAGTCGGCGTCCATGTTGATGGCCTTGACCAGGTCCTGGCAGTCGTCGAAGACGCCGTCGACGGCGACGTTGACGATGTTGGAGTCGAGGAGGGAGAACATTTGGGCGCGCTGGAAGGCGGTCATGCGTCCGGCGGGGGTGAGCATGACGACGGAAAGTCCGGGGCGGCCGCGCAGCGCGTATTCGGCGGAGGAGCCGGTGTCGCCGGAGGTGGCACCCACGATGGTCAGCCAGTCGCCGCGGCGGGTCAGCTCGTATTCGAAGAGTTCACCGAGGAGCTGCATCGCCATGTCTTTGAACGCGGCGGTGGGGCCGTTAGAGAGGTGGGCGATGTGCAGGTCGGTGCCTTCGAGGGCATCGACGGGCACGATCTGCGGGTCGGAGAAGGAGGGGGTGGAGTATGCCCGGGCCGTGATCGCGCACAGGTCGTCGGCGCTGATGTCGTCGACGAACAGCGAGAGGATGCCGGCGGCCATGGCCGCGTAGCCTTCCTCGCGCAGGACGATGCGCAGCTCGTCCAGGTCGGCGGGCGACAGAGTCGGGTATTCCTCGGGCAGGTAGAGGCCGCCGTCGGGCGCCAGGCCCTCCAGCAGGATGTCGCTGAAGGAGCGGGTGGGCGCATCGGGGCCACGTCGAGTCGAAATATAACGCACGGGCAGATCCTATCGGAGAGACGGCCTGTGAAGCCAGATAGGTCGTATTTCGTCACGTTTCCACGAGGCCTGGGCGCGTTATGCGCACAGGGCAAGGACAAAGCGCGTGTGATAGAAACAACGGGTGAGTATTGACAAGGATCGTTGGGCACCGCCGATTGAGGGCGAGAAGTCAGGAAGGCCGTCGCCATCTCAGGCGGCACGTCCGTCAAACACGCCGCCCCGTAACGCTGACACATCGGTCAACCCCGATGTGATCGAGGATTCATACACGACAGCAATCACGGCGACGCTGCCTGACGAGAGTGTCGATTCGTCGAGGCGTCGGGCCTTTCGCGCGGGCGCTACGCGCGCCAGGTCGAGTGTGAGGAGCGCGCTCTCGTTCACGAAGACGTCCAAAGTGTGGGGGACTCTTGCCGTGGTTGTTTTCATCGCCGCTCTCTTCGGGGCGATCGCCCTGCGAACGTCGGCCGGTTCGTCGTCGCTGGCAACGTCTCGTCCCCAGGGTTATAGGGGCACGGCGACCAACACGGAGACGCTGTCCTCCGCATGGGCATCGGGGATCAACACGGCGTGGGTACTCCCCTCCGCGCCGGACAAAGCGAGCACCGAGGAGCAGTCTGTCCTCGTCGAGGGCACGACCCTGTACGTGGCTACCAGGACGCAGGAAAGGGTCCTGAGGCTGAGCGCCTACGACATTGCTTCCGTCCAGCCTGTGCAGAAATGGGTGTCGGATGGTCAGGACATTGAGGTGCGCAGCAGGTCTGGAGGGCCTCGGATGATCTCTGCGGGTGCTTGGGTGGTCGTTGAGAATGTCCTGGTGTCCAAGGAGACGGGCAGGCAGCAGGAGGCACCGTGGGACGAGGACATCCCGGCTGCTTTCGTCGACGAGGTCTTGGTGACATGCTCGGGTCTTGAGACGTGTTCCGGATGGACGAACCAGTCCGGTTCGTGGACGCGCCAGTGGCAGAGCATCACGACGAAGCAGTCCTGGTCGAGTGACACGCGGTCGGATACTCGTTCGCAGACCGTCGGAAGTGGCGAGGAGACCTCGGTGATCATTCCCGTCTATTACGACAAGAACCCTCAGCTGGTGAACGTCCACACGGGCGTGGTCGCCACCCTGGGCGCCGAGGGTCGCCTGGGGTCAGGCTCGCGGGTTGTGAAGCTCTACGACGCCTCTGACGGGGTCATCGTGGAGCGGGATCGGGGCGAGATGGAGGTCTACGACGTCTCGGGAAGGCTCGTTGATACCTTCGACGCGGTGAGGCACAACACGCAGCCGACGATGGACGGGCGTGCGCCCACGGTGGCGGAGTTGAGAGGTTTCTTCACGGAGGTGTCAGCCCCCTGGACGACGGGCAGGGTGACGATCGAGAAGGAGGATTGCTCTGTTGTCAGGCTGACCCCCACCGGGGATTTCCCCCCTCGTTCGGCGACGGGCGTGAAGGGGCTGACCACCTACTACTCCTACTCCTCAAAGACCTGCTCCTTTGAGCCGCGCGAGCTTCGCGCCAGCACCGACGGGTCTGCGGCGTTCATCTGGGTCGCGACATGGAGCACATCCACCGCGTACATGATCGACATGAATGCCAATAAGACGCACACTTTCTCAGGCCTGACGCGCTCGACGAAAACCGTGTGGGCGTTCGACGACCTGCTCATCACGATCAGCGATGCTGGCATCACGGCCTTCACACCGGCCTCGTCGTGAGACTACCCTGGTGGCATGACTGATTTGCCTTTCCGCGTCGGCCAAGCGGTCGACGTACACGCCTTCGCAGCCCCCGATTCGCAGCGCACCCTCATGCTCGCGTGCTTGGAGTGGCCGGGCGAGCGCGCGCTTGAGGGTCATTCGGACGCGGACGTCGCCGCGCACGCGCTCTGCGACGCGATGCTGCTGGCCACGGGCCTGGGTGAGCTCGGCACGGTGTTTGGCGTGGATCGCCCGGAGTGGGCGGGCGCGTCGGGTCGGGCGATGCTCCAGGAGGTACGCCGCATGGCGACCGAGGCCGGCTGGGTGCTCGGCAACGCGACCGTCCAGGTCGTGGGCAACCGCCCGCGCATGGCCGCACGCCTGCCCGAGGCCGGTGCCGTCATGAGCGAGATCGCCGGCGGCACGGTGACGGTGTCGGCGACGACCTCGGATCGTCTGGGTTTCACGGGCCGAGGCGAGGGCGTGGCCGCGCTGGCGAGCGTCCTCATGGTCCGGGTCGCCCCCGCATCCAACTAGACGCGGATCCCCACGCCGGCCCGACGCGGGACAGGCACACCGACGCTCCTCGCATGATACAAACGTCCCATGAGTAACGATGATTCTCGCGTGACGCCTCCCGGCAATGCGCAGCCGCGTTCGTCGCGCGCACGCGGCGAGGAGTCCCCGAGCGGGGCCGACGCCTTCGTCCTGCCCGAGTTCGACTCCCTGCCGGACTTGGCACCGCTGCCCGACCTTGACGAATTCTTGAAGGCCGACCCACTCGCAGGATTCGACGAGGCCGTGGCCGCGCAGGCGGACACCATCAGTTCGCGCGACGATGACGCACTCCCAAGCGCCGCGCCCGCAGGCGACATCCCATCGCTGCCCACGAGTCCGTCGACGCCCACGGTCCCATCGTCGCCCGCGGTCTCGACCACACCGACGCAGAACACAGCTCCGACGTTCACCGTCACCCCCTCCCAGGCCGATGCCGCACCCACTCACGCAGCCACGGCCTCGTCACGAACCAGTCCCGCCCAAGGACCGAACGAACGCGTCGCTCACCCTGCGGGTCGACTGTCCTGGGGCGAGCAGAGGACCACGAGTTCCGCCATCCCCATCGGTCTGGCGATCTCCGGTGCCATCGTCGTACTCAGCGGCATTATTTCCTCGGTCTACGCGGGCGGCAGCAATCACAAGCATCCCACGCTCCCTCCACCGGACCTCGAAACGAAACAGCAGGTCCTCCACGTGCCCGGATACCGTGGGGCCGCGACGAACACGCATTCCCTGTCGCCCGAGTGGGCCTCGGGCGTCGCCACTGCGTGGACGATCCCCACCACGAACGGGCCGGCGGGGACACCACCGCAGATATACGTCGACGGGTCGGTTCTCTACCTCGCCGCCGACGATCTGACGGAGGACCGGAAGGAATCGGCCGTCACGGTGTCAGCCTATGACCTGTCGGGTAACGAACCCGCTCTCCTGTGGACATCAACGGGTCCGACGGAGAACTCGGCGATTATGTCCTCCCACACGCCCGCGTTCCTCTCGGATGACGACCAGGTCTTTTTCCACGACGTCGTCATCGACAAGGCCACGGGCGCGCAAACCCAGGCACCCTGGAAGAGGGATTATCCTCTCGCGGTGGCCGACAACATCGTGGTGACGTGCTCGGCCACAACATCATGCGCCGGATGGACACGCGAGGGTAGCGAGTGGACAAACCTGTGGACGACGACCACGGCGATACAGTCGGGATTCGGGTTGCATAACCATGATCTGGGCTACGCACCTGCGGGCACTGCGCTCGCCGGGAGCGGCGCACAGGCCGCCGTCCTGGTCCCCACCGCTCCCAACGAACTCCCGCAGATCCTCAACGTCCATACCGGCGAGGTAACGACCCTGAACAATCCCAACGGGAATGCCGACTATCAGAAGGTCGAGGTGGCCACCGACGGCTTCCTCGTCTACGAGCGCAGCGAACAGGTCGGGTTACTCTTCGAACCCAGCGGGACCCTCCAGTCCACGTTCACAGCAGAGCCGCACCTGCCGACAGTCAGCCACGACGGGAGGCAGCCAACGACGTCGGACATCCACACTTTCATGACAAGCGCGAAGGCACAGTGGGCGGCGGGCACGATTGCGCTGACAGGCACGGACCAATGCGCCATTGAGTACAAGCTGACCGCCGACAGCGCCACACACACGATCTCCATCCCCTCATCGGCACGCCCGGATATGCAGCCGGGCTGCTACTTCGACCCGGCCGACGCGCGTGTCAGCGTCGACGGATCGGCTCTCTACATCGACACCTTCAACTTCCAGGACACGAGCAAATATTTCATCGACACCGCCAAGGGACTGTCCTTCACGTCGAATGAACTCAACGAGGCCACACACCTCACCTGGGTCTTCGACGACATGCTGATCGGTCAGACCGACGGCGGAATCCGAGCGTTCGTGCCTGCCTCCTCCTGAGAGCGCACTGCTCACAGGGGGCGAGGCCTCGGCTGACGAAAGCGGAGAACCCACGCCCGCGTTCCACACAGGTGTGATAGAAACGTCTCATGAGCAACGACGATGTCCTCGGAACCCCCACCGACGGGACGCAGGCGCCCCCCGCGCGCTCGCGGGAGGAGGAATCCCCGGACAGCGGCGGCGTCTTCGCGCTGCCGGAGTTCGGGACACTGCCGGGCTTCGCGCCGCTGCCCGAACTCGCCCCGCTGCCGGATCTGGCCCCGCTGCCCGATATCGGTGACGTCCTCTCCTCCCCCGCGTCGATGCCCGGCGACGAGGCCGGTGCCGGGCAGGCGGATACCGCGGGATCTCGGGATGACGACCTGTTCCCGGGCGCCTCTCCCCTGCCCGGGATCTCGCCGCTACCTGACATCGCCCAGCTACTCGCAGACGCTCCCACCTCGTCCACCGTCGACGACACTCAACCCCTTTCGCCAGAGTCCAGGCCTCTCTCAGGCACCGCTCCGACGCCCACCTCCGCTCACCTGCCGGACGCGGCTCCCTCGGCCTCGGCGGCCACCACCCAGATGGATACCGTCTCCGCGGTCGCAGCCCCGACCTCGTCGGCGGCTGGACACGTGAACGGCCGATCGTCGAGCGGCCGCACTCCCTTCCGCCTCAAGCCCGAGGAGAGCATCGGCGAGGCTGCCTCCGCCCACAAACGCCTGCCCCGCCCCCTGATCGCGCTCGGATGCGTCGTTGTGCTCGGCGTCGTGCTCTCTTTCTGCAGCCAACAAAGCGTCGTACCGATGACCTCGTCGACTCCGTCGCCTACGGTCTCCTCGGCGCGGGCCTCGCACACGCCGACCGTGCAGGTGCCCGCGCAGGCACCGAATCTGCCTACTCGCGCGCCCGGCTACCGTGGGACCGCGACGAACACGCACGCACTGTCGCCCGAGTGGGCCTCGGGGATCGCGACCGCGTGGACGATTCCCGTTGAGAACAACTCGTCCACGTTCCTGCCACACATTGACGTCGATGGCTCGACCCTCTACGTTGCATCCAACGCCACGATCAAGGGCGAGCCAGGGTACGCCGTCACTATTGCTGCCTACGACATATCGGGGGAACAGCCCACTCAGCTGTGGTCCTCAACCGGGCACACGAAAAACAACGTGGCCTTGACCTTAACGCCCACCTTCGTGTCAAGCGACGACCAGCTCTTCTTCCACGACGTCGTCATCGACAAGAAGACCGGCGAGCAAACCCAGGCCCCCTGGGGCATAGCGTTTCCCCTCGTGATGGCCGACGGCATCCTCGTGACCTGCTCGTCAACAACGACGTGCAGCGGATGGACGCAGGAGGGCGGCGAGTGGACGAACCTGTGGACCACGACGACGATGCAGCAAAATCCGTCGGGGTTCCGTCAGCTCGACCTCGGATACTCGCCCTCACGTAACGCTATTACCGGCAGCGGCGAGCACACCTCCGTCCTGGTTCCTCCCAGGAACGACCAGATTCCGCAGATCATCAATATCCACACGGGGACAATCGCGTCCCTGAGCAACCCCGACGGGGACGGCAAGTACCGAACCGTCGAGGTCACGCCCGAAGGCTACGTCGTCTACGAGAATATCGATTCCTACGGGATGCTCTTCGACAGCGACGGCACCCTCCAGTCCACGTTTAAGACCGCCCGCAACCTGCCCATCGTCAGTCACGATGAGACACCTCGCAGCGCGCCGGACGTCAAAGAGTTCCTGACACACCAGAACGCGCCGTGGGCCGTAGCTACCCTGCGCATGACTGGCAGGCACCAGGATGAGTGCATGTTCGAGGCCACCTTCACCGCCGACGGCTCGACGCGCACAGCCGCTGTCCCCGCGGCGCTGACTCCCGCCATGCCGTCCATCTGTTACTTCGACCCGAAGCAGGCGCGTATCAGCTCCGACGGATCGGCTCTGTACGTCGACAGCTTGCAGGGCGGGGATAAGAACAAATACGTCATCGACACCGTCAACGGCGAGGCCTACATGTCTCCGGCACTCAACGACTCGGAACAGTTCACCTGGGTCTACGACGACATGCTCATCGCCGTGTCCAAGGCCGGTGTCAAGGCCTTCGTGCCGGCGTCCTCCTGACGAGGCCGGGGTTGCTCCCGCGGCGATCGCTCGGCCTGCATCAGTCCATTGCTTGTCCTAACAAGGCCAGGGTTGCTCCTCACGTTGCTTGGCGTGCGGGTGTGATAGAAACGTTTTATGAGCAAGGACGATGTCCTCGGAACCTCCACCGACGGGACGCAGGCACCCTCCGCGCGCTCGCGGGAGGAGGAATCCCCGGACGGCAGCGGCATCTTCGCGCTGCCGGAGTTCGGGACACTGCCGGGCTTCGCGCCGCTGCCCGAACTCGCCCCGCTGCCGGATCTGGCCCCGCTGCCGGATTTCGATGATTTCTTCACTCTGACCCCGCCCGCCGACGAGGTGATCACCAAACAGGCACAACCAGGAGGTCCGCAGGAGATGGACCTGCTCGCGGGCCTCGCACCCCTGCCCGAGCTCGCGCCGCAGCCAGCCATCGCGCAGCCCCTCGCGGAAGATCCGACAGCGCCTGACAATGAGAAAGAGCCAATGGAGAGCGGCGTCGCCTGGCCCCAGGCCGAGGAAGCCCCGGCGCGGGACGTTCGCGGTGCCGCTGTGCTAGTCAGCACTTCCGTAAACGCATTCGAGCTGCTGCCAGACGAGACCTCCTCGGAGGAGCCACAACCTGCCTCGCGTGACGTCGCGTCCATAGCGGCCGCCACGGCCTCGTCGCGGAGGACGTCCGAAGGCGACCGGACGCCGACTGCGCTGCGCGCCCCAGCCCCCGAGCCTTCGCGGACGTGGGTGGACAAGACAGCCGTGAAGCGGAAGCCGTCTGTCGTCATGATCGTGCTCGGCTGTATCCTCGCGCTCAACGTCGCGGTTTCCCTCTTCTCCCCCAGTCAGAGCGGATCGTCGTCGACGCCTTCGTCCCATCAGACCTCGTCGCGTTCCGCCGCACAGGCGAACTCCGAGGTACGCGAACATGCGGCGAACCTGCCGACCCGCGCGCCCGGGTACCGCGGGAGCGCCACGAACACGCATTCCATATCGCCGCAGTGGTCCTCGGGCGTGGCCACCGCGTGGACGCTCGAGCTGCCGCCAGAAATGACTCAGTTCGGAACGCAGATGTTCGCCGAGGGTCAGGTCCTCTACATCGCCGGCAACGACACGATCGAGGGCCAGCGCGGTTCCGCCGTCAGAACTCAGGCCTACGACCTGTCCGGGGAGGAACCCACCCTCCTGTGGGACACGGTCGGCCCCACGGAAAACTCCGCGATCATGACGTACACACCCGCGTTCGTGTCGAGCGAGACCCAGCTCTTTTTCCACGACGTAGTCATCGACAAGGCAACCGGCGAGCAGACACAGGCCCCGTGGGGCGATGATTTTCCCCTCGCGCAGGCCGACGGCATCGTGGTGACCTGTTCGACGACATCCTCGTGCCGCGGGTGGATGCAAACCTCCGGCGAGTGGACGAATCTGTGGACGACGACAACGAATCCACAGACGTCCTACGGGTTGAGTAACCAGGGTTTGGGCTATGCGCCCGCAGGCACCACGCGCTCCGGCACGGGTGAACTCGCCTCCGTCCTGGTCCCCTTCAACTATCAGGAAACCCCGCAGATCATCAACATCCATACCGGAAAGACAACGACCCTGCCCAGCCCCGACCAGTCAGGCTTGGGCCAATACGTCGAGGTGGCGACCGATGGCTTCGTCGTCATAGACGTCAGCAAGAAGCAGGGGTTCCTCACCGACAGCTCGGGGGCCCGCCAATCCACGTTCTCAACCGATGAATATCTGCGTCTACCCGCAGTCAGCCGTGACGGTAGCAACCCGAGCACTGCGGATATCAAGACCTTCATGACGACGAAGACTGCGAATTGGGCGACGGGCACGGTAGGCCTCGTGGGTAAGGACGACTGTTCCATCCAGGTCACCCTCACCTCCGACGGGTCGTCGCGCACGACTCCGGTCCCCGGCGTGCTGAGCCAGCACATGACCAGTACGTGCCTCTTCAGCCCGAAGGAGGTTCGCGTGAGCGCGGATGGTTCGGTCCTCTATGCCGATACCTTCACCTACCAGGACCAGAGCCGGTACTTCATCGATACCGCCAACGGGCTCACCTACACATCAAACCTTCTCAACCTGCCGAAACAGACCATGTGGGTCTTCGACGACATGCTGATCGGCGCCAGCAAGACGGGAGTCACGGCCTTCGTGCCGGCGTCCTCCTGACGAGGCCGTGGCGGGCCAGGGGAGAACCGCGTGAGCCTTCGACGGCATGGGCATCGGAATGACCGAGAGCGGTATCGAGGCGTTCGTCGCGGTGTCTTCCTGTTGTTGGGACCGGTTACCACGCCGCCATTACCCTGTGATAGAAACTACTCATGAGCAATGACGATCATCCGGGCATGAACACTCCCCCGCAGGCCGAGCAGTGGGTGCCGCCGAGCGGGACGCCCCCAATCCCCCAGCCCGGCGTCCCCAAGCCCCACGCGAGGAGACGCGGGAGGCCAGTCCTCCTCGTGGCTCTGCTGTGCGTCATCGTCGTTCTGGCCGCATTCTTCGGCATCCGTCAGCTCACGCAGACCCAGGGGGGTCAGGACCCTCACCCTTCATCCACCTCCACCCCCACCCCCACCGTCGGGTACTCCGGGGACGCGACGAGCACGGGATCGATCTCCCCCGCCTGGGCCTCGGGCGTCGAGACGGCGTGGAGGATCCCCTTCCCATCCTCACAGTACGGCCCCCGGGCGCTCACGACCATCGAAGGCACCACCCTGTACGTCTTCTCCATCGGCCCGGATTCCTCCACTCGTGAGGCCACCATCGCGGCCTTCGACATCTCCTCCGAGCAGCCGCGCGAGCTGTGGCGCACGACAGGGCCCGTACCCGAGTCGTTCAGGCAATCCACCTTCGTGTCAGATGGAGACCAGTTCATCGTCGATTCCATTGTCATCGACAAAGCGACGGGGGCCCAGTCTCTGGCTCCATGGGAGGAATCGGAGGCGCTCGCGGCCGTTAACGGCATCGTCGTGGCGTGCGATCGCCAATACACCTGCTCGGGCTGGACGCAGGAGGCCTCCTCGTGGGTTCGCCAGTGGGAGACAACCACCGACTTCCTCCTCGATGCCCTGCCTACCTCGGACAGCATCGCCTATCCCGATACTCCCGTGATCGGCACCGGAGAGCACCAGTCGGTCGTCCTGTCCGTTGATTCGCAGACGCATTTGCTCCAGCTCCTCGATCCGCGGACCGGGCAGGTCACGGACGCCGCCTCAGTCAGTCCATTCGGGACCAGGCGCGACGACAAGATGTCTGTCATCATCGCCAGCGATGGGGTCATAGCTTTCAACGACGACTTCTTCGTCACCTACGACGCCGACGGCTTCATCACGGGCGTTCACTCCTACGAGAAGTCGGCGAGAACACCAACGCGCGACGGACGCGTGCCCTCCACATCGGAACTCACCGATTTCCTGGTCGGAGGCCTGCCCGCGTGGTCGAATGCCGTGGTCACTGCCCAGACGGGGGCCGTCGCCCTCACGGTGACGCCGAGCGACGGAAGGCCGAGCGTCGATATTGATCCCAGCAATATCGACCAGTCGCACGCCGCCCCCAGCTCGGGGCTCTTCGCGGTCCGCGCCAGCACCGACGTGTCGGTCGTGTACGTCGATTCCGTCGACAGAAACCACTCTGGTAACAGATTCTTCTGTGACACGGCCAGCGGCCAGGGACACGGTTCGCAGGAATTCCACGACGCTGATCGCCTCATGTGGCCCTTCGATGACCTGGCCATCGGCGTCACGCTCGACGGCGTCGTAGCGTTTACCCCCAAGGCCTCGTAAGACCCTGCCCGACCACCGACAGAAAAGGTATAGCCCGTGAGCACCAACGCCCCCCAGTACGCGGCCTCCGCGAGGACGACGCCCACGCGACCCACGCGCCTCTTCCTGACGACGGGCGTCGCGCTCGTCGCGAGCCTCGGGGCTTTCCTCGCGCCCTCCCTGAGCACGAGCGCCCACCAGCTCCCCGGCCCGGCGGCGACCCCGCCTCCGACCAACGACGGCCCGGAACAATCGGTGTCTCTGACACCGATTGGCTACCGGGGACAGGCAACCAACACGAACGAGCTCCCCGACGCGTGGGCCTCGGGCGCTGCAACGGCGTGGACACTCCCCACCGGCGACGTTTCCCACCTGCCCGCTCGGCTGATCGCGGAGGGGTCGACCCTGTATGTGCTCACCTACGGGAGCGGTAGCGAGGCCGTGACCACCGTGTCCGCCTACGATGTGTCGGGCTCCGAGCCTGTCAACCTGTGGAGCACGACCGGCCCCCAACCGTCCCGGATTCGCGCCGAGGCGTTCCCCTCCTCCGTCTCGACCTCGGAGGAGATTCTGCTCAGTGACATCATTGTCGACCGCTCGACCGGCACCCAGACGGAGGCTCCCTGGGGTTCCGACCTGCCGATGGGGGTGGCAGGCGGCGTCCTCGTCACCTGCGACACATTCAGCTCGTGCTCCGGCTGGTCCCACGACTCGGGTGCATGGAGGACCCTCTGGTCCACGCAGACCTCGCCCCAGCGCCGCGCGGGCCTGGCCCACTCGGGGCTGACCAGGCCCACGACGGCAGTCGTTGGCAGCGGAGCGGGCGCTGCCGTGGTCGTCCCCGTCGACGAGGCCCACTACGCCCCGCAGGTCATCAACCCGGCCACGGGCGCAGTCACGACGCTCGGGGAGGCCCCCTCCGCGGCAGGCCCTTCCGTCTCCAGGATCACGCTGGCGAGGGACGGAGTCCTCGTTGCGAGCAAGTCCGAAACCGTCGCCTACAATACCGGGGGCGCGGTCGTGGGAACTGTCAGGGCAGGGTGGGAGCTCGACCGTCTTCCAACCTCCGACCGTGAGGTCCCGAGCGTGGCAGACCTCAGTTCTTTCTTGACGCAGGGCAGCGCCCCGTGGACGACGGGAACCGTCGAGCGCCCCTATCCGAATGACGACTACAGCTATACCATGGTCGCCGTCTCTACCAGCGGGGAGAGCTATAGGATCAAACCCGGCGAGTCATTCCCCGAGATGCCCGAGTACAACACGTGGCACGCCGCCCAGGTGCGCGCCAGCGCCGAGGGAAATGCCCTGTACATTCAGGGCGTACCCTCTGCCCAACGGCGGGCTTTCTTCTTCAACATGTCGCGGGATATGACCTACGTGTTGCCACGGCTCGACGATGCCACGAACGTGGTGTGGGTCTTCGACGACCTGCTCGTCGGGACTAGCAACGGCGCGGTCGTCGCTTTCACGCCCGCGAGCCAGTGAGCGGATCATAGAGAACCGTCCCCGACGCCCGAGGCCTGCTCGGTCGCGTCGGGGACGAGTCGTCTGGGGCCGTGGTTCGGTCCGCCACGTGGCCGAGCGCCTCTATTCCACCAATGTGGCTCTTCGCATGTTGGGGTGTGGGGGTGGTGTTGGCATGGGGTCGGGGCCTGCCCGATGATTGAGGTTGCAACACTTCAAACGCTGGGAGGCCCCGACATGCCTCATGCTACCTTGTCCGCTCCGGATATGAGTGTTATAGGACATCACGTGTGGGTCGGCGGTCAGTTCCAGGAGCAGCGGACGGATGTGCTCAGTTCAGGGGTGGCCTCATTGGCTCCAGGGATGGCACCATCGGCCGGACAGGTGGCTGCTTGGGCCCCTTCACTGCGCAGGTTAACCCCACAGGTGGTAGCCCAGGCGGGCCGCCCACACTGCCACCTATCGGGCCCAGCTGCGCAGGAACGAGTATGCGTGGCGGCAGCTGACGGGCCTGCCGCTCGCGGATAGGTTTCGCCTTCGCGGATAGGTTAGGCACTCGCGGATAGGTTTCGCCTTCGCGGATAGGTTAGGCGCTTGCGGATAGGTTACGAAGCTATCCGCATGTTCATAAGCTATCCGCGTGCTCGCTTCCTATCCACATTCGAGGGCAACAAGCTCAACCGCGGCCATTTACGGAGGCAATCGACGCAGGGGTGGCGCCATCGCCCACAGGGATGGCGGCATCGGCCACAGGGACGGCGGCATCATCCACGGGGGTGGCAGGATCGGCCGGACAGGTGGATGCCTGGGTCCCTTCACTGCGCAGGTTAACCCCACAGGTGGTAGCCCAGGCGGGCCGCCCACACTGCCACCTATCGGGCCCAGCTGCGCAGGAACGGGTTACCACTACCAGCAAAGGGGCCCAGGCGAACATTCCCAGGCCCGCGCGCAGAATCACGGGGTTAATGTACAGACGCTGCCCACACGAAGACGCGAGCAGATGCCACCACCTTCTATACCGACTTTCCCTCACCAGAAAGCCAAAAAGTCACGCCACCAGCAACACGCAGCATCCTATAACCCGGATATGACGGCCTATTGCGGGTTGGAGGAGCTGGGCTTGGTGGCCGTGGGGATGCGCTGCGGAAGTTCGGGAGTCTGCCGGGGTTTGCTCCGTTGCCCGATCTCGCACCGCTGCCCGATCTCGCGACGTTGCCCGATCTCGCGCCGCTGCCCGACATCGGTGATTTCCTGAACGACACCCCGCCCGTTATCGCGGACGAGGCCGTGGCGGCCAATCCGCGCCGGCTGGCACGCGCGTGTGGTACAAACGCCTCATGAGCAACGACGACTTTCGCTGGTCCCCGCCCGACGGGACGCACCCCCTCCCCTCGGGCGAGAGTGGTGAGGAGACCGCGGGGCCCACGGGTTTCGCGCCGCTGCCCGAGCTCGCGCCCCTGCCAGACCTGGCGCCCCTGCCCGACATCGAGGAGTTCCTCAGGTTCGCTCCTCCCATGCCCGGCGACGAGGCCGTGGCTGGCCAGGCGGACACCGGCGCGTCGGAGGCAGGCGTCCCGGGGGCGGACGTCGCGCCCCACCCCGGCGTTGATCCTCTGCCGGACATCGCCGAATTGCTCGCGTACGCCCCGCCCGGCGACGAGCCCAAGCTCACGCAGGTCACGGACGCCTCGCCGACCGCGCCCGGCCCGGCGATCCAAGCCCCGGCCTCGTCCCTGGCCGTACACACGGGCGAGCATGAGCCGATCGCCCACGAACCCGCGCCGGAGCCTCACGAGGATTCCGGCGAATCCGTTACCCCCGCGAAACAGCGCCTGCGCCTCATCCTGATCGCCTGCGTCTGCGTCGTCGCGATCGTAATTGGGACGTCTTTTTTCCGCTCGTCCACGCAGCAGGCGGGAGAGCCGGCCCGCGAGCCCGGATACCGCGGAACAGCACTCAACACTCACTCCCTGTCGCCCGAGTGGGCGTCGGGGATCGCGATCGCATGGACGATCCCCATCGACCCCGAGATGTCTATCTTCGCCCCGCACGTCCACGCTGAGGGGTCGACTCTCTACCTTGTCTTCTCCGATCGGCCGACGACGGCGCGGAGCAAAAGCGTGACGGTCATGGCCTACGACGTGTCTGGAACCGAGCCGAGGCTCCTGTGGAACACGAACGCTGAGACGTCGGTGGACCCATACGAAACCTACACTCCTCAGTTCGTCTGGGATGACGATCTGCTCTTTTTCCGCGACCTCGTCATTGATAAGGCAACGGGAACGATAACCCAGGCCCCGTGGGGCAAGGCATACCCCCTGGGCGTCTCCGAGGGCATCGTGGTTACCTGCCTCACCTACGGCTACTGCACGGGCTGGTCGCAGGAGTCCGGTGAATGGACTCAGGTGTGGAAAGCTGCGACGGTGAAACAGAGCATCTTCGGGCTGTCTCACCTGCACTACACGGCCCCGGACAGCGCCCTTATCGGCAGTGGCGAGCAGGCCTCGATTCTCATTGTCCCCGGCTCCCGCGAGGTCCCCCAGCTCCTCAACGTCCGCACCGGCGAGCTCACGAACCTGGGCAATCCCGATGACGACACAGTCTCCTACGACCTCGACCCGGCAAGCGACGGTGTCATCGTAGAACCGTGGCTCAAGACTAAGTACGCCTACGATAGCGCCGGCGGCCTTCGGGGTACCTTCAACCAAAACTGGTACCTCACGCAGCCCACGCGCGATGGAGGAGCTCCGACGCTTGCGCAGCTCAGCGACTTCTTCGCGCGCAAGAGCGCCTCATGGACGACGGGCGTTGTTGAGATGACGGGCAATGACTGCGCCACGCTGGAGCTCACCCTGACCTCCGACGCGTCGACCCGCACGGTCTCAGTCCCCGACAACATCCGTCCGTACGTGCCCTCCAGTTGTATCCTCCGGGTGGAAGACGTGCGCGCGAGCGCCGACGGATCAGTCATGTTCATTCGCGACTTCCCCCTCGCGCCGAAGGGCAGCTACTTCTTCGACACGGCGACGAATAAGAACTTCAACTCTGCCGAGCTTGACGCCGCTCAATCGCGCACATGGGTCTTCGACGACATGCTGATCGGCGCCAGCAAGACGGGAGTCACGGCCTTCGTGCCGGCTTCCTCCTGACGAGGCCGTGGCGGGCAACCGGTACTGCCCGGCGCGCGGGTGTGATAGAAACGTTGCATGAGCAACGACGATCATCAGAGCACGGGCAGCCCGATTCCCCAGCCGACGGTCCCGCAGCCGACGGCCCAGATCCCGATGCCCCAGCCGCCTCAGGACGCGCGCACCGACCCTGGGGGCCGTGCTCAGCAGGGCGTGCCCTCGCCCGCTGGTCCTGCTCCCGCGGACCCGCGGCGCGCGCGCAAGTCCCTCCAGGTGCTCGGGATCGTCGCCGCTCTGGTTGCCTCGGCCGCCGTCGGTGGCATCAGCGGAACCCTCGTCGGCGCAGCGACGGCGAGACACCACAGACACCACCCCGATGACCCCGACCCCTCACCGTCCCCGACAGCTTCAGAGGCGTCAATGGATCCCACCCCGATCGGCTACCACGGGACGGCGACCAACACGAACGAGCTGTCTCCTCAGTGGGTGTCGGGCCTCGCGACGGCATGGACGATCCCGCTGGACGACGATTCCCGCGCCCCGCTGCTGATCGCTGAGGGAACCACCCTGTACTCCGTGCTTGAGGGCACGCAGGACGACGCTGACACGAGCGTGACCGCCTACGACATCTCCGGGAACGAGCCGCTCACTCTGTGGACCACGACCGGGCCTCACTCTCCCAGTGCCGGCGCCGTTCGTGCGCCCGGCCCCATCACCACCGAGACCCAGCTCCTGATCGGCGGCATCATCGTCGACAAGGCGAACGGCGACCAGAGCCTGGCGCCCTGGGGAGCCGACCTGCCCATCGGGGTCGTTGACGGAAACCTGGTCACCTGCGACACGGTCGCAACCTGCACCGGATGGGTGCTCGAATCGGGCACGTGGACGCAGCGCTGGAGCGCGGCGACTTCGCCGCAACAAGCCAGCGGCGTGCTGTTCTCGGAGGTGTCACGCCCATCGAACGGCGTCATTGGCGAGGGTTCGACGGCCGCCGTCATCGTGCCCGTTCGCCTAGCCTCCTTCGCCCCGCAGATCGTGGACCCTCGCACGGGAGCGGTCACCACCCTCGGGAAGGACCCCACGAACGACGCATCTCAGCACCCGACGCTCATCCCCGCGAGCGACGGGCTCGTCGTGTTGAGGGAGACGAGCTTCAGCGTCTACGACACCACGGGACGCTTCGTGGAGACCGAGCAGATCATTCGCTACGGCGCACGCCCGACCTACGACGGTCATACCCCGACGCTGGAGGAGCTCACCGATTTTCTGCGGGACACGTCCGACCAAGCGCCGTGGACCACAGCCTCCGTCTATCTCGAGCACGATGACCTCTACTACGCGGGCCGCGCTCACGACGACAAGATACTGCACGTGCACCCCACCGCGTCAGCGAACAGCCTCTCCGTCAATATGCCCGATTACTTCGGATCCAACCACGACAAGCACGATTTCGAGGTATCGGACTTGCGAGTCGACTCCGGTGCCACGGTGGCCTACGTTCGCCTCGATGAGGGCTACACGATGGCCTCCTACTTCGTCGATCTGGACGGCCTGACCCTCTACGTGGCCAGCGACCTGGATCGCGCGGAGAACCTCGTGTGGGCCTTCGACGACCTGCTCGTCGGCGTCTCCCGCGGCCAGATCGTCGCCTTCACGCCGCCAGAGGCATAACCTCGTTCCACAGCGAAGGAGCGTCCCATGAGCGATCGCACGCCCGAGCGCAAACCGACAGCGAGGCCTCTGCGCCGCGCGGGCGCACCCCTGCTCGCCGGCGCCCTCGTCCTGCTCGTCGTCGCGGCCGTCGTCATCATCGTCAGCTTCCAGCGGAGCATTCCCACGCCCCACGCGGACAAGCAGCGATCCTACGACCCCCAGCCCGCCGTCGGCTACTCCGGGAACGGGGAGGCCACGGGCGCGATTTCCCCCGCCTGGGCCTTCGGCGTCACAACCGCGTGGAGGATCCCCTACGAGGTGACGGGCATTGGCCCCAAGCCGCTCATCTACGCGCAGGGCACCACCCTGTACGCCCTTTTCCAGTCCCAGGACCATCATTCCCTCGATATCACCGTCGTGGCCTACGACGTCTCTGGAGACCAGCCCCGCGAGTTGTGGAGCACGGCGGGCACGGCGCCGCCCTCCTTCGTTGCGTCCCACGTGGTTCCCGTCGCACACCTCCTGATCATCGACCGACTGGTCGTCGATACGACGACGGGCGCGCTGTCCCTCGTGCCGTGGAAGGACGAGCACGCTCTGACGGCCGTCGGGGATACCGTCGTGGTCTGCGACGGTAACGAGGCCTGCTCCGGTTGGACGTTGGAGGCATCCTCGTGGGAGCTCACGTGGAGCTCCGCCACCGGCCCCCAGACCACAGAAAAGCCCACGGACGAGCAGATCACCTACCCCGAGAGGCCCGTGATCGGCACCGGCGAGAACGCATCCGTCGTCTTGCCCATCGACCTGTCCCTTCATCCGCCGCAGATCCTCGACCCGCGCACCGGGAGGATCACGAACCTGGCCGACCCTCACGCCCAGTCCGCGGCAAGGCCCCGCGACCTGATACTCGCCAGCGACGGCCTCGTCGTCGCGGACCGGAACACGGCGGTGCTCTACGACGCCGAGGGCTTTGTCGTGGGCGCGCAGTCGCGCTCGGAGGTACACAGGACACCGACGCGCGACGGGCGCCTCCCCACCGTGTCCGAACTGGGCGCCTTCCTGGCCGGCGGGGTCCCCGCGTGGTCGACCGCGACGGTGAGTGTCCCTCCCATCAGCGCGAATCACCCCCGCTTCGTGCTGACAATGGAGCTCACCGACGCCAGTGCCATTCACGATCTGGATCCCAACAAGAACGATCTGGCCACCACCATCCCGCAGTTTTGGCCCGCTCAGGTGCGCGCCAGTTCCGACGGCTCGGTGCTCTACGCCGAAAAAGACGAGGGCACGCACACGAAACTGTTTTTCGACGTGTCGGGGCAGGTCGCGCACGGCTCGGCCGAACTCACCTCCGCCACGGCGCTCACGTGGGTGTTCGACGACCTCGTCGTCGGCGTCACGAACAGCGGCATCGTGGCCTTCACACCGACGAACCCGTGACCGAGTCGGCCCCTGCGACAGAAAAGAGTTGACGTGACGCTCATCGACCCTCCGGGTGACTTCTCCGATGCGTCCTCGGCGCGCAAACGGGGCCTTTCCCCCCTGGCCAAGTTCGGCCTCCTGACGGTCCTCGGCGTCGTCCTTGGCCTCATTGCGCGCCTCTACCTGGGCCCGGCACCCTACCCCGTGCCGCACAGTGACATACGAGCGGCGGGGGTCGAGCTGTTGGCGGATTCGCAGGTGCGTGGGTATCACGGACAGGCGACCAACACGAACACCCTGTCCCCCGCATGGAATTCGGGGGTGGCGACCGCGTGGACCCTGGACATCGCGCCGTCCGCCGTGCCCGCCCAGCTCCTCGTTGAGGGATCCACGCTGTACGTGCTCACCTACGGCATCGGCGATGAGGCGACCTCGACCCTGTCCGCCTACGACATCTCCGGCGTCAATCCGACCATTCTGTGGACCACGACCGGCCCCAAGCCGGACCGGATCCTCCCCTACGCGGCCCCGGCCTCGGCCTCGACGCAGGACCACATCTTCTTCAGCGGCCTTGTCGTGGACAGGGAGAGCTCAACGTTGACGGCGGCCCCCTGGGGGGCGGCCCTGGCGATGGGGGTGGTCGACGACATCCTGGTCACCTGCGACACCGTCGAGGCCTGCGCGGGCTGGCAGTTCAACGCGGGCGAGTGGACGCAGCTGTGGTCCGCCACGACCTCGCCCCAAAGCCGCGCGGGGCTGAGCCCCTCGCTCCTCACGACGCCCGCGAGCGCCGTTGTCGGCAGCGGCGACGAGGCCACCGTCGTCGTCCCGGTGGACGTGGCGCACGAGGCCCCGCAGGTCGTTCATCCCCGCACGGGAGAGGTCACGACGCTCGGGGAGGCTCCCGCGCCGGATGGGGCGCTGTCCCCCATGGTGACCCTGGCCAGCGACGGGGTGCTCGTCTCGGGTGAGGGCTCCTCCACGGCGTACAGCGCTGCGGGGGCGGTGGTTGGGACCTACGAGGCCGGGGCTGAGTTGACGCGCGTGCCGGCGGCAGACGGGCGAGTCCCCACCCTGGAGGAGCTGGGTGGTTTCCTGACGAGCGGCGTCGCGCCGTGGACGACGGCGAGCGTCCAGTGTCCGGGTTCTTCCCCGGGCACCGCGCTGGTCCTGACGCTCACCCCCACCGACGGCGGCGATACGACCGACATCAATCCGGGGGATAGTTTCCCGACGCAGGCCTTGTATCCGCAGGGTTTTGACCCCCAGGTCGTGCGCGCCTCCGCCGACGGCTCGGCGGCGTACGTACGAAGCGTCAGTTCCGCTCTGGGGGACTCGTTCTTTTTCGGCATGGAGGAGCAGGCGACGTACGTGTCGTCGGAACTCAACGCTGCGTCGACGATCGCGTGGGCCTACGATGACCTGCTCATCGCGTCGGGCAACGAGACGCTCACCGCCTTCACTCCGGCCTCCTCGTAGGCTGCCCGGATACGGAATCGTCCCCGACGGCCGAAGACATGCTCGGTCGCGTCGGGGACGATGTGTGTGGCGCAGGGCCCTCGGGGACGAGGCCGGGGCGCGCCTGGGCGGCCTCGTGCCCCTGGGTGGCTCAGTCGTTCATGTGGTCGAGCGTGGCGCGGTCGGCCTTGACGGGCAGGGTGAGTGCCAGGCCGGCGGCGAGGATCAGCATGATGCCGAGGATGCCCCAGTAGGTGTAGTCCTCGCCGGCAGGCGTGAGGGCCTTGCCGATGAACAGGAAGAGGCCGTACATGGCGGGGGCCATGAAGGACACGGCGCGCCCGGTCGTCGCGTAGAGGCCGAAGACCTCGCCTTCGCGGCCCGCGGGGATGATGCGCGACAGGAAGGAACGCGACGCGGACTGGGTGGGGCCGACGAAGACGCACAGGACCAGGCCGAGGGTCCAGAAGACGATGGGGCCGCGGGCGTGCAGGAAGAAGACGCCGAAGCCGGCGACAACCATCGCGCACAGGGACAGGATGATGACCTTCTTCGGGCCGATCTTGTCGTCCACCCACCCGAAGGCGACGGTGGCCAGGCCGGCGACGATGTTCGCGGCGATCGCGAAGATCATGACGTCACCCGCGCTGAAGCCGAAGGCCGTCTTGGCCAGGACGGCACCGAAGGTGAACACGCCCGCCAGGCCGTCGCGGAACACGGCCGAGGCGATGAGGAAGAAGAGCGTGTGCGGGGCCTCGCGCTTGAGGGTGACGATCGTGCGCCACAGGAGCTTGTAGGAGTCAATGATCGACTCGTGCTCATCCCCGGTCGACACCTTCGCGGGCAGCGGGGGGTTGAGCAGGACGGGGATCGCGAAGCCGCCCAGCCACAGGGCCGCGATCACCATCGAGATGCGGATGTTCAGGTGGGCGTCGGTGGGCACGTTCAGCACGTTCACGCCGATGAGGCCGACGTAGAGGATGAGCAGCAGGACGATGCCGCCGATATAGCCTGACGCCCAGCCGAAGCCCGAGATCTTACCCCGGTCTTCCTTCTCGCCCAGGTGGTTAAGCATCGCGTTGTAGTTCACGGAGGCGAACTCGAAGAACACGTTGCCCAGACCCAGCAGCGCGATACCGAGCATCAGGGCGCCCTTGGGTCCGAGCACCGATTCGGGGTGGACGAAGTACATGGCGAGCATGCACAGGACAACCGCCCCGGTAAACCATCCGAGCCACACCCCGCCACGGCCTCGTCGATCGGCGCGCTGGCCCGTGATGGGTGCGAGGAGCGCGATGAACAGGCCCGCGATCGTCATGCCGTTGCTCAGCCACGTCGCGGCCGTGCCCTTATCCGTGAAGACGCCATCGCTGGTCAGGTACGTCGTAAAAACGAAGGTGGTGGCCACCGCGTTGAAGGCGGCGCTGCCCCAGTCCCAGGCCGCCCAGTCGACGACTTTGCGTGTGATGACCCGGCGGTGGGGGGTGGGAGTGTTACTCATGGGATCGGGCTCCTTTGGTGGGAGTGCTCGGAGACGCGCGTGCGTCCATGGCGAACCTACCATGTTTTACGTCACCGCCTCTCGCGGGGCCGCGCGGGGGCCAAGGCCCGGAAGCTCCAGCGCGACCTGACCGCATGACATATCCTGATATGTCAACGACGAAGGAGACATGATGGAACGCAGCGAGCTCATCAGCACGTGGGACGCGGACAAGGCGCACGCCAAGGCCAACAACTGGGTACGCCCCGCCATCTTCTTCTCGATCGTCGGCCTCATCTTCCCCTTCCTGACGGCGCGGATACCGGTGGGCATCGCCCTCTTTTTCTCCGTCTACTGCTTGTTCCTCGGCATCGCATCCGCGGTGCTCGCGCTCAGGCAGGTTGCGCGCCGAGGCAGTGGCTGGATCACGCACGTCGAGGGCGTTGGACTGGCTGTGCGTCCTTCCCTGACCGCTCTTCGGGCACAACGCATCTCCAGCGCTGTCGGAATCTCATGCGCTCCGGTCGCGCTCGTCATCGAAGTGGCGCTGTCCCACTCGATCCTGGCCTCCATCATCAGCGTCGTCATGGGCCTCCTTGTGTCGGTGCTGTTCTACTACATCTACATGTCGTCCACGTACCGCCCCTCGATGAAGGACAGAGGGTCGATCATCAGGCTGACCCCCGACCATCTCGAGATTCATCCCCTCGTCGATGATTCCCCCGCGCAGATTCCGTGGGACCTGCATCCGACGATCGTGGGCTTCGAGCCTATGACCCCTACCTTCGGCCAGGCCCCACTGATGTACGTCTCCATTGACGGAAGCGAGGATAAGCTGGTTTTCGACATGACGGGAACGCCAATACCGTTCACATGGCTGGAACGCCTGACCAACTACTTCGCACATAACCCGGACAAGCTCGCAACGCTCGCACTGCCGGAGGGAGTCGCCCTCGCCCGCGCGATCCTGCAAACGCCCTGACCGCAGGTGTGTATTCGTCGCGCACCCATGACACGTCCGCCGATCACAACAGAAAGAAGACGCTGATGCTACTGACCAACAAATACGAAGTTCTTCCGCAGTCGTCGATTCCGGCTCTCTTGACCGTCAGCGCGTTTCTTTACGTTTTCATGGCGGCGCTCAACATCTTCCTCCTGTGGCTCAGCCCCCTGAGCCTCTACGTGCTCCTGGTCTACCTCCTCGTTGGCATGGCGGCGACGCGCGTGTACTTCGCCGGGGAAGTGTCCCGCAGGCAGCGCCGCGGGCCGACTGTGACCCTCTCCAACGCAGCCGTGACCGTCTCCCCGATGACAGCCCCCATCTACATGATCACCGCGGAGACCTTCCTGCTGTTGTCTCTGTTCCCCGTCTCCTTGATCTCTGTTGCGCTCACACGCACGATCCTCGCGTCCTCCCCCGGCACCTCTCTGACCGCCGCCCTTGACGTCGTGTGCGTGGCCTTGGGCGCTGCTGGAGCTGTCGGCGCTGTCGCGATGCGCCGCGGCACCGCCTACCGGCCACGCGCGATCCACGACGGCCCTATTGTGGCGCTGTCCCCCACCCACCTGGAGTTCCACCCGCTGCTCTCCCCCACACCGATCCGCATCCCCTGGGATCAGGCCCCCTTCATCGCCGCCGTCGAATACCCAACCGTCAAAAGGGACGTCGTCACCATCGCTCACGTCATGACCACGGCGAGCCCGACACCCACGCTCATCGACATCACGTGCCTTAGCCTCACGCCGGCACAGCTCCAGCGCACCATCGGCTGCTTCGCGTGCCGCCCCCAGTATCGCGGCACCCTCGCCACCGCGGAGGGCCCCAACCTGGTGCGCGCGCTCGTTTCCGAGAACCCCGCAGGCTGGCCCGCCTGACGGGTGATCGGCTCACTGCCGTTGCGGCGCGGCGCGGTCGGCGGGGTTAATCGGCTCTTCGCATGTAAGGGTGTGGGAGGTGTCGGAGTGGGTCGGAGTGGGCCGGAGTGCAGGTTGCGGCGTGGGCAGCGTGGGCGGCGTGGGCCGCGTGGGCGGCGTGCCCGTCCTGCCACCTGTAGGGCCCAGTTGCGCATGGAGGGGTGCGGCAGGGAGTGGATGGGTCGTGTCAGTTCCGCGTTTGTTCTTGTGTGTTGGGGCACTGCACCCGATCCGTAGGCAATGCACCTCTTCTGTTCGGGTGCAGCGCCACGTAACGGGTGCAGCGCCACATAACGGGTGCACCGCCACATAACGGGTGCAGTGCCCCTTATCGGGTGCAGCGCCCCCGTGCTTGTGGCGGTTGTCGGGGTTGTGGGGGTCTTCTGAGCTTGGGTTGTCTTCTGCTTGGACTGTCTTCCGCGTGGGGTCTTTGCGGCGCCTCATGTTGTGGTTCCTCAAAAATGTCGCACGTAATTCCCCGACATGTATTTCAAACGTTGAAATCACATCGTTGGAATTCTGCGGTTTTCTCGATACCTATGAAAAGTTAGGGTACCCAAATTACGTGCGACTTTTGGTTGATGAGGCACCCAAGGCGAACTCCTGTGTTCGGTCGTCATCCCACGACACTGCCCACGATCCCCGGGACGCTTCGAACACCACCCCCACACCCCACAATGCGAAGAGCCGGTTAATCTCCGCCGCGGTTGGCGTGCCTCCTTTCGGGCGTGACTCACACTCGAGAGCGCCCGATTGCCTTAGTCCAGCCGCTCCTGCCCCGCGAGAAGCTGCGCGAGAGACAGGTCGAGGGGGCGCGTGACCTTCAGCGAACGCTCATCGCCCGCGACCGTGTGCACGACTGCGCCGATCGCCTCAACCAGGCCGGCGTCGTCCGTGGCCGCCACGGCCTCGTCCGCCCCCAGGGAGGCACCCGCCTCGTGCGCGCGCGTGAGCACGTCCCAGCGGAAGCCCTGCGGCGTCTGCACGGCGACCATGTCCGCGCGCCGGGGCGTGCCGGTAACGACGCCCGAGGCATCCACCGACTTGAGGGTATCGGTGACGGGCAGGACGGGAATAACGGCACCCGCGCCCGCGCGCACCGCATCGATGACGCGCGCCGTCACCTGCGCAGGCGTCAGGGGGCGAGCCGCATCATGCACGAGAACGACGTCACCCGGATTGCACTGACCCAAGGCGGCCAGACCCAGGGCGACTGACGCCTGACGGGAACGATCAGAGCCGGCCACGACTTCCACGCCGCCGATGTCGGCGATCCCCGCGCGGAATTCATCAAGGGAGGCGGCCGGGGCCGTCACGACGATCGTCCCTACTCCCCCGGCACGTAGGCCACGGGCCGCCCACCAAACAAGGGGGCGACCCGATAATTCGACGAGGGCCTTGGGCACCTCGCAGCCCAGGCGCGAGCCCGAACCGGCGGCCGTCAGGACCGCGCAGGCCTCACTCAGCGGCGGCATCGTCATCGATCTCGATGCGACCCTCCGCCAGGACGGCGTCAAGGCGCTCAGCGGCGACCGTCTTGTCGATGTTGCGCGCCAGAGCCAGCTCGGAGGTGAGGATACCGCGCGCCTTCGTCAGCATGCGCTTCTCGCCCGTGGACAGCTTCTTCAGATCATCGCGACGCGTCAGGTCGCGCACGACCTCGGCGACCTTCACGATATCGCCGGTCGCAATCTTCTCCTGGTTCGCCTTGAAACGACGCGACCAGTTCGTGGGTTCCTCAACGTAGGGGGCGCGCAGGACGGCGAGAACTTCCTCCAGGCCGTCCTCGTCGACAATGTCGCGAACGCCGACCAGGTCAACGTTCTCGGCGGGGACCTGAATCTCAAGATCGCCCTGGTTCACGCGCAGCTTGAGGTAGGTTCGCTCTTCACCACGAATAGTGCGCGTCATGACCTCTTCGATCGTGGCTGCGCCGTGGTGCGGGTAGACGACCGTCTGACCGATTTCGAACGACATGGATAGTCTCCTGGATGCTTGCGTGGATAGCACGACCTATTCTACCAGTTGCCTGACGAATGTCCCCGAGACGGCGCGAAAGGCCTACGTTACACCTATTCGAGGAACGACACAAACCAGCTTCAAGCAGGACCACAATAAGCCTCATCGTGGGACCCCGGTCACGATCAGCTGGTCAGGTTTAGGGAATCCACCACAGTGTGCGAACTGCGCACACAAGCGGGTTTTTCACCAGCTCCGCGAGCGCCACCCACCGCGGTAAGCACCCCCTGCGAACGACCCTCACTGGCCGCCCGGGAACCGCACCCGCGGGCATGACGAAGCCCTGGCCTCGTCCGTGAGACGAGACCAGGGCTACGCTCAGCTCACTTGCCCTGGTTGGCGACCGCGGCAATCTTCGCCTCGGCCTCGGGATCCAGGTAGGTGCCGCCCTTCTTGATGGGCTTGAGGGTCTCCTCGTCGAGCTCGTACACCAGCGGGATGCCGGTGGGGATGTTGACGCCGGCGATGTCCTCGTCGGAGATCTCATCCAGGTGCTTGACGATGGCGCGCAGGGAGTTGCCGTGCGCGGCGATCATGACGGTCTTGCCGGTCTTGATCGCGGGAACGATGGTCTCATCCCAGTAGGGCAGCAGACGCGCGATGACGTCCTTGAGGCACTCGCTCATGGGGACGGGCTCGCCGGCGTAGCGCGGGTCGGTGTCCTGCGAGAACTCCGAGCCAGCCTCGATGGCGGGCGGGGCCACGTCGAAGGAACGGCGCCACAGCATGAACTGCTCCTCGCCGTACTCGTCGC
>ERZ772979.498-NODE-498-length-27336-cov-7.506030_pt1 | contig 27336 bp, 23 predicted proteins | sample MGYA00511130_ERZ772979 | MGnify/ENA primary metagenome ERZ772979 (study PRJEB29015, sample SAMEA2738103) | human oral metagenome | biome: human oral; feature: human-associated habitat; material: saliva | place: China | collected 2186 ... | reverse complement strand
CTTTTCCAATTGCCTTATCTATCAGCAGTTTATTTGGCTCAAATGCTCCCTTAACGGCTGCTAAATATTCCTTGGAAAGCTCTTTGGAAGCAATAAGCTGATCAAACTGTGGTTGCGTTTCTTTCTTGAGCGAGAAAAGCACTATGCCTGTGGTCTCCCTATCAAGGCGATTCAGAGCTTGGACCTGGGAAAGATCTACCTCTCTTGAGCCCTCAAGTGCACGGAGTTTCTCGCAAACTAAATCGGTTAACGAGGACTCGTTGGTTCCGTCCGTATGAACAATAATTCCCGCAGGTTTATTCACGGCAAGTAGATACTCATCCTGATACAAAATCTTAAGGCTGATACCAGTCTGAAGAGCACTCACACTACTCACCACGCTTAACCACGTAGCGCTGTTCAGAAAGCACCTGTGCAAATGACTCGATAGTACTCCACACATGATCGGTGCGTCGCCAAGCAACGCTAACCGAATACGACATCTCTTTTCCCAGCTCAATAATGTGAAGGCCAGAAGTTTCAAAGTCATAGTAGGAAGAGGCAACCAGCTCAGACGGCAAGAAACAGGCGCCAACACCTCTCATGGCAAGTGCTAAAAGCGTCTCGGAGTTTCTGGACATAACCTTGATAGTGGGAGAAATGCCTGATGCAGCAAACGCATGACGAGCAAAACTACCTGCAATGTCTCGTTTACCAACCGTTAAGAAGGGGCAAGCTTCCAGGGCAGTGAGCTTTCCCGTCTTTTTAACTTGCGAGACAACCGAGTCAACCTTATCTGCATACAGAGACTCAAGAAGCGCTTGAGAGACAACAAGAACGATCTTCTCGTCGAACAGTTTTTTAACAACAAGGTCATATGATGTGGAATTGACGGTTGCAACAATCAAGTCAAGCTGGCCTTCAGAAAGCCACTCAACTAGCTCGTCATTCTCGCCCTCATCAAGCTCAATGGAGATGTTTGGGTGCAATTTTTGGAAAGCGGCAATAGAGCGCGGCATAATGATGTGGCCTCGTGTGGCGGTGACACCAACACGCAGGCGACCTCGCTCATTACCTGCAATATCAAGAAACTCTTGATCCATGGCGCGACGCTGTGCTTGAAATTTGCGCGCATACCGCAAGAACTCTTCTCCTGCAAACGTTAGAGACAGCGGAACTGTACGTTCTAGCAGTTTAGAGCCAAGTTCTTTCTCTGCGGCTGCGATATTTGCCGAGAGTGTTTGCTGAGTTACGCTCAGACGTTCAGCTGCCTTGGTGAAGCTTTTTTCTTCTGCAACGGCAACAAAATAATCCATGGTTTGAAAGTTCATTTTTGCTCCCACTGAATTACAAAAATTACTTGTAATTATAACCATTGAAAACAGTTGGACTTCAACTTTTTAGTTGCCTACTCTATTTACATAAGAAATTCGTTTGGAGTGGATGCATGGTAGAGCTAATAGTACTAAGTGCCTTTGCGGTGATGCTCATCGTAGGTACAGCCCTATCTTTTCCCCTTACATCTATCCTGACCATTGGTTTCTTACTCTTTTTTGGTTACGGACTTTCTCGCAAAATCTCTGCAAAAAAGCTTCTATTAGCAGCCTTTGAATCTGTTTGGGAAGTTAAAACAATCATTGCGCTGTTTGCTGTAGTTGGCGCTATGAGTGCTGCATGGCGTGCAGCGGGAACTATTCCAGAGATTGTCAGCATTTCTGCTTCACTTATTTCTCCTTCTATCTTTATTCTTGCAACATTCTTACTCTGCACCATGATGTCCATGCTTCTAGGTACCGCTTTTGGTACTGCCGCAACCATGGGAATCATCTGCATGTCTATTGGCAAGGCCATTGGAGCAAGCGAGTTCTTTATTGGCGGTGCTGTTCTTGCAGGCAGCTACTTTGGTGATCGTTGCTCCCCTATGTCTACCAGTGCAATTCTTGTTTCACAACTTACCGACACTAATCTGTCTAAGAATATCAACCGTATGCTTCGTACTAGCGTGGTACCTTTTATTGTTGCATGTGCCATCTATGTGGCCTGGGATTTCTTTATGGCAAACACAGGTACTATCCCAGATATCACCGGCCTTTTAAGTCGCTCCTTTAGACTTTCTTTAATTTCACTTACGCCAGCACTTCTTGTAATTGTTTTTTCAATTCTTAAAGTTGATGTCATTGTTACCATGGCGTCCAGCTTGGTGCTTGCATGTATTCTCTGCGTCACAATCCAGCGCGTTCCTCTCGAGGATCTTCCTATCATTTTACTCTTTGGTCTCCGTGCACCAGGAGCTACCGTAGCAAACATGGTAAATGGTGGCGGCGTCTTCTCAATGATGAACGTCTTAACAATTGTCACCATTTCTTCAAGCTACGCTGGTCTTTTCCAGACAACTGGCTTGCTGCGCCGTATGTGCCAGCTGGTAGCCGACCTCTCTGATAATTCCACGCCTTTCTTTGGCGTTCTGATTACCAGCATGTTTACCTCGATGGTTTCTTGTAATCAGACTTTGGCTATTATGCTGACAAATGATTTGTGCGAAAACGCAGAAGACTCTTCTAGCGCTCTTGCTCTAGATATCGAGAATAGCGCTGTAATTCTTGCTCCACTTGTTCCCTGGTCCATCTCAAATATCTCGGTACTCTCTGCAATTGGCGCACCTTCTATGAGCCTTCTGGCTGCAAGCTTCCTCTATTTGCTGCCTCTTTGGACTCTGGGAATTTCCCTGTGGCTCCATCGACGTCCAGCAAAGATTGACGGTCATCGTGCTCGTTGGCTTGGTCTTACCTCTGACGATGTTCGTAGCTGCGCATGCTCTAACGATGTTCGTAGCTGCGCATGGCCACGCGTGCAGGACGAAGATACAACGGATGCGACTACAAGCCTTCCTGCTATAAAAGTTGCCTAAGACCACACTGTTTAACGCTCTTCATACACATTGCTAAGCTAGACGTGTTTTACGCCGTTAATACTTCTATTGATACTTTGGCAATTTAATAATTCGATCACAGCGCTGGGCAATACCCATGTCATGTGTGACCATAAGAAGTGTTTTATGATTCGCGTGAACGGAGTCTAGCAAACTGTCTATAACAATAGTAGCCATGGCCTTATCAAGTGATCCGGTTGGTTCATCAGCGAGGATTAAATTGCCTGGCTTTATCATTGCTCGAGCAATTGCTACTCTCTGCTTTTCTCCACCAGAAAGCTCATTTACAACTGCATCGAACTTCTCGCAAATCCCATAGTTTTCCAAGGCAGCTCTAATAAGACGCTCTTGTTCCTGCTTTGAAAGCTTGGTGTATTGAAGCGCTAGTAAGAGATTTTTGCTTACTTTCCAGTCATTAATGAGAGCAAAAGATTGGAACAAATAATTGATCTCTGTACGCCTCATAAGCGTTGCTTTTTTACTATTGATTGAAGGATATGCTTTTTCCTCAAGCTTGATTGTGCCTGAATCTAGCGTCTCGAGAAGACCGATGATATTAAGAAGTGTTGATTTTCCGCACCCAGAAGGGCCCACGAGAGCCACTGACTCTCCACTTTCTATCTCAAATGAAATGTTATGAAGAACTGTGTTGCTTCCAAATGACTTATTAAGAGCATCTACCTGTAGAAATGTTTTCATAACTACTCCTTAGAGAGATTCTCTAGAACAATTCTCATAGTGCTTCTATTTGCAGAAATACTGATAGTCACATTGGAAATCAATAACATCAAGCAGCCCATTATTATTCCAAGAGTTGAACCTATGACAATCATGCAAAGTGTTCCAACAAATGCAATGAGATTCACTACGAGGAAAATATTTATGTATTGCTTGTAAATACCAAATCCCAACATGCATTCAACAGCAATTTTTCTCTCATGTAATCTCTGAACGATTGAAATCATACTTATTTGAATAACTGTTATAGCCGCAAACATAAGCACAATTACAACACCGAATAGAAGGAAGAGCTCCTGCAGAGATTTTCTGTAGTCCTTTATAAAGCTCTCTATCGAACTGAACTGTGTTCCAAAACCATCATCAGAGAGCTCTACAACACCGCTGGAATCCAACAAATTTGAAGCGGCTTCAGGTGATAACTTTATGTAACTATTATCAAGCCCCGTAGCCACTAAACTTTCTGATTCAGTAGGAACCATGTTATTTGACGTTACCACTTTGATTACGACATTTGTGCTTATAGAAGGGCTATCTATACTTGTTGACCAGGTAAAGAATCCCCCACTAGCATCGTATTCAATAAATTCAGATGAAGGATTTTGCATATAGGATGTAACAATGTCTGACTCAAATATCTTGTCGCTTCTAGCCACAAGCTCTCTCAACAGAGATTTTTGTTCTTCTGAGTACGAACTGGGAACGAGATAAATCCTTGTTCCATTCTCCGCTTTTTTAACTTGTTCATCAGTCAACGCTACCCCGATTTCTTTTAAATAAGATGGGGATGCAATCAGAACATCAAAGGGCTTCAAAATCGATGAATTTACTTCATAAGCATTTAGAGTTGCTTCACCTATTTGATTTACATGAGCAATATACACGCCTGTATCGTGCTCGTGAGTTTTATACCAATCAAATAATTCTTTACTTTTATCCATTGGTCTGCCGTTAAAAAAATTACCTTGAGAAACGTGATTTCGAACAATATACCAATCTTTATATACAGACCAATTTTCTTGAGTGGATAGTAGATTTGAGTACATTGTTATAGGAGCATCCATATACGTAGAACCAGCAAAAACTACTACACAACAAAGTGCATAAATTATCGCCGTTAGAACGTACAGACCCTTTTGCGACAGTCTTCCTAAAATTGCATCTACAGGGCGGATTGTTAGAAGTGGAGCAGCAGAAATCAGTACCGAAACCACAACTACAAGTATTGCTGGCATTGCCGAGGTAAACGTAAACAGTAAAAAACTGCCAGTAATATCAAATCCGGAGCAATTAACCATTGTCCACATAAAGGATAATGGCAGTAAAACAGCTGCTAAAGCACAATAGAAAAAATAATGATGAACGACGTAATCGCTCTTACTCCAGCCAAGCATTACATGAACACCGAGTTTCTTTAATTCTTGTAACGAGTTGTAATACGTCAGTAAACAAAACGATATGCTCAGGATTATAAAAGTTACCCCAGCAACGTAGTAGAAGAGTCCAATTTCAACCGCTGATCCTGAATAATTAGTAATAAATTTTTCTTTATGTAGGCCAGTAGCTTCTGAAATCTGACTAACTAATTCATCAAATTCTTCAGGAGAAAGGCCTAAAACAGCACAAGAATTTCCCAGATTATAGCCAGGAGTAATTTGATCTAATTTGAAATAAACTGAGCCCAAAACATACGGCAAGTCACTAACCTTATTGTTAGTATCCATTCCGTAGCCAAGATATGACTCTGAAGAATGTCCTAGAAGTTCATTGATTTTTTGCCTATTTATAACTTGAGTGCCAAGAATATCGAGAGAATCAAAGCTGTTAGCCCCACTACCTGGAGAAGACAGCACACCAACGGTCAATATCCTAGGCCCTTCAGTAATTGATTCCGTTTTCTTAGTTATAAGAATCATCTTGTGAGTTTGTGCGTAAGACCTAATAACTGATACAAACGTTTCTTTTGTCTCATCAGACATCTGTGAAGTATAAAATTGCGGCTGATCAGAGAGCCAAGAATCGAATTTTCGGGAAGTAAAAATTTCTAAAAACCCTTTTCCCACCAAAAACGAAGAAAGTGCAATTAAGACAACTATGATAGAAACAATGAAGCGGTACGCTCTTTTCATTTCTTCACCTACAATTTCTTTGTATTACAAAAAATGAAGGCGCTTATTAGTTATAAAGCTATAAATATACTTCTACATTATTAGTATGAGCTTAAACCGTTTACGTTTAATTGATCTCACTGATAACTATCGTAAACGGCTTCTATTATTCTACAAACGGTATCTACTACCTAAATAAAAACCTCTCATGCCTAAGACATGAGAGGTTTCAAAATCGAAACTACTAACTGTTAGAAACTGTTAGCTGTTACTGTCTTGCGATAACCTCAGAAACAAGCTGGTCAGCAGGCACTTGAACCTGCTCATGAGATTCCATGTTACGAAGAGTTACCGTGTCGGCCTCAACCTCATCTGGACCAATGACCACGCAAAGCGTTGCGCCCATCTTATCCGCCTGCTTAAACTGAGCCTTCAGCGAACGACCAGTACGATCAGCCTCGCATCTAATGCCAGCCTCACGCAATGCCAGCACGGTATCAAATACAACAGGAGCCTGCTCAGCACCTGCACAAGCAACATAGACACAGCTTGGAGCCGCAGGTTCAGTCGAAACACCAAGAGCCTCCAGCGCCAGCATAATGCGCTCAAAGCCAACAGCAAATCCAACGCCTGGGGTTGGTTTTCCGCCCTCAAGCTCAACAAGACCGTCATAACGACCGCCACCACCGATAGCGCCAACGCCAGCGTTTGGAATCTCTACCTCAAAGACAGTACGTGTGTAGTAATCCAAACCGCGAACAAGCGTTGGATCCTCAACATACGAAATACCAGCAGCGTCCAAATATGCCTTGACCTGCTCATAGTGAGCACGGCAATCATCACACAGGTTGTCAGAAATGAGCGGAGCGTCCTTCATAACCACGTGGCAGCTCTCATTTTTGCAGTCAAACGCACGAAGTGGATTAATCTCTGCACGCTCAAGACAGTCCTCACACATCTCATCCTTGTGATCAAGAATGAACTGCTTGACCTTCTCGCGATATGCTGGACGGCACTCCGCGTCACCCATAGAGTTAATCATGAGCTTCATATCAGCTGGCGAGAAACCCATCTGCTCGTAAAACTTTATCAACATGATGATGGACTCTGCATCGGCAGCTGGATCAGAGGCTCCAAGCCACTCAACACCTACCTGGTGGAACTGGCGCAGACGGCCTTTCTGAGGACGCTCACCCCTGAACATTGACTCGGCGTACCAAAGCTTTGCAGGAGTTCCTCCTTGTGGCACAAAGTTGTGCTCGACGGCAGCACGGACCACACCAGCAGTTCCCTCAGGACGCATAGCCATGCGCTGACGAGGCTTAAGACCGGACTCATTGCCGGCGGCCAGCAAATCATCAAGTAGTGCGCCAGAAAAGACGCGGAACATCTCTTTGCGTACGACGTCGGTTGACTCGCCAATACCATGAACAAAGGTGTCTACCTGCTCAAGTGCAGGAGTCTCAATGCGGTCAAAGCCGTAGGTACCAAACAGATGGCGGGCAACATCTTGCATATGCTCCCAAGAGCGCATATAGCCGCCGTAAAGATCTTCGGTACCCTGAATTCTCTGACCCATGAATCCTCCTTGTTACAAACATAGACGTTTCTAGTTTACCCATGAGAGACAGCTCTGGCGCAGAAAAGCTTTTATAACTTTTGAAACCTATGAAAAAATCCGATTATTTTCCAGAAAACGTGAAAAGTGCGTATGTGAGGGTTGCTTTTTAATTCCTACCATTTAGTATGAATTAGCGGATTTTGGGGTATGACAAAAACATCGGTGACATTGGCGTTTGTCTTTGCCACAAAACCGCACTAGCACAAGGTTTTGCTCGCCCTAGAGCTGCCCAAACTTGCTAGTCACAAACGTATCACGTGCTTGCACGTAGAGATATTTGGAGAGAGATTTATGGCAACTGAGCTACTCCGTGTAAACGGAATTTCTGCAGGTACCGAGGAGAAATCCATCCTGCATTCAATTGATTTGAGCATTGGTGATGGCCAGGCTCACGTTCTGATGGGACCTAACGGCGCAGGTAAATCAACACTTGGCCGCGTCATTATGGGTGATCCTACCTATAAGATTACCGAAGGTTCTCTTATCTTTAACGGCGAGGATGTAACTGAGCTTGCTGCAGATAAGCGCTCCCTTGCGGGCATCTTCCTCTCCTACCAGGCACCTGTTGAGGTTCCTGGCGTTCCTCTTTATTCATTCCTGCGTACCATTACACAGATGCGCCCTGAGCTTAAGATGACCGCTCGTCAGTTCCGTCAGCGTGTTGGTCAGATTTCTGATCAGCTTGAGCTTGACCAGGGCTTCTTGATGCGTGAGCTTAACGTTGGCTTCTCTGGTGGCGAGAAGAAAAAGGTTGAGATGCTCCAGCTTCTGCTGCTCCAGCCTAAACTTGCCATTCTCGACGAGACTGACTCCGGCCTGGACGTTGACGCACTTTCCGTTGTTTCAAAGGGTATTCAGGCTTATCGCGAGACCTGTGACGGCTCGCTGCTCATCATTACTCACAACACCCGCATTCTTGAGCGCCTTGAGATTGACCGTACTCACGTTATGGTTAAGGGTCACCTGGTAGCAGACGGCCCTGCTGACCTCATCAATCAGATTGACCACGAGGGCTTTGAGCGTTTTGAGAACCAGACTGATGAGGGTGGTGCTAACTAGTGAGCGAGAAGAAGCGATCTGAGGTCGCTGACGTAGACCGCTCGCTCTACGACTTCACCAAGTCCGAAGAGGGTTACGAGCGCTACGATGATGGCCTTACGCCAGAAATTGTGCGTGCTATTTCCGAGAAAAAAGAAGAGCCTGAGTGGATGCTCCAGATGAGGTTGTCGGCCCTGGAAACCTATCACCAGCGCCAGATGGCTACCAACTGGGGACCTTCTATTGCAGGTCTGGATTTGAACCATATCTCCACGTATGTCTCGCCAAAGACTCAGCAGGCAAATAGCTGGGACGACGTACCTGAGGATATTAGGGATACCTTTGATCGTCTGGGCATTCCGCAGGCAGAGGCAGAGAGCCTGGCTGGTGTTGGTGCTCAGTACGATTCCGAGATTGTCTATCACAACATGCGCGAGGAAGTTGCTGAGCAGGGCGTTATTTACACCACCATTGAGGATGCTCTGCACGATCCGCAGTGGGAGCCTGTTGTTAAAGAGTACTTTGGCAAGCTGATTCCTCCTTCAGACCACAAGTTTGCGGCTCTGCACTATGCCGTTTGGTCTGGCGGTTCTTTTGTGTATGTTCCCAAGAATGTCACTCTGGACTACCCACTTCAGAGCTACTTTAGGTTGAATGCTCAGGGCGCTGGCCAGTTTGAGCACACACTTATTATTGTTGAGGAAGGCGCTGACCTGCACTTTATTGAGGGCTGCTCCGCACCTAAGTACTACGCAGCAAACCTCCACGCAGGAGCTGTTGAGCTCTTTGTTAAGGACGGCGCACGTCTGCGTTACTCGACCATCGAAAACTGGTCCAAGAACATGTACAACCTCAACACCAAGCGCGCCATCATTGGCAGCAATGCAAAGATGGAGTGGGTCTCGGGCTCTTTTGGTAGCCACGTTTCCTATCTCTACCCATCTACCATCATGAACGGCGATTCTTCTAACTGCGAATTTACCGGTATTACGTTTGCAGGAGCTACGCAGGACCTGGATACAGGCTGCAAGGTTATTATCAACGGCTCCAATAACTCGGCAAACGTTGACACCAAGTCCATCTCCAAGGATGGCGGCGTCAATACCTTCCGCTCTGCCGTGACCGTTGGACGCAAGGCAGAAAACGCCCGCGTGGCGTTCTCTTGCCAGTCGCTGATGCTGGATAACATCAGCCGCTCCGACACCATCCCAGAGATGGATGTGCGCAATGCGACTGCTCAGATTGGCCACGAGGCAACTATTGGCCGCATTTCTGATGACACCGTTTTGTACCTGATGAGCCGCGGTTGCTCTGAGGCTGAGGCTCGCACCATGGTAGTCAACGGATTTGCAAACCCTGTCTCAAAGGAGCTCCCTATGGAGTACGCCGTTGAGATGAATAATCTGATCAAACTTGAGATGGAAGGAGCGATTGGCTAATGGATAACATTTTGATTAATCGCGCCAACGTTCCTGCAGCTCAGACATGGAACCGTCTACGCGCTAACTCACTGTCAGTTTCCGTTCCTAATCATGCTGATGCAGGCAAAGTGTACCTTCCTCTGCCTCGCCTTTTTGAGCGCATTGAGTGTGGAATGGGCCAAGAGGTTACTGACTACGTTGAATCTCAGGTATTCAAGTCCGATTTCTACAGTATTCCCGCTCATACCAAGCGAGAAGAACCTATTGTTGTTGCTGTTTCTGCAGCTCAAAACCAGTGTGCTAATACCGGCGTTATCGTACGTGAAGGTGCTGAGGCCACTGTCGTTATCGCAGCGTTTGCAGGCGATGTTGACGGCGACGCACCTACAGGCAGCGACGCGAACGACGACGCGCTTCCAACCAGCGCTGCGCTCACCCGCATTGTGGTTGAGACTGGTGCAAAACTGCACCTTATTGAGATGCTTGGCGTCAATGAGGGCCAGCAGCACCTTGAAAGCGTTGGCCTTGAGATTCACCAGGACGCTGCTGTTGACGTTAAGCAGTACGCTCTGGGTGGATCAACCATCGGTCTTGGCCTTACCGCCAACTTAGTTGGCGCTCAAGCTCGCCTTGACCTTAACAATCGCTATCACGCTACTCACGAAGAGACGCTTGATATTAACCACCTGGTACGCATGCGTGGTACCTCTACGCGCGCGCTGCTCACCGAGTCCGGCGTCCTTAACGAGGCAGCTAAGAAGACGCTTCGCGCAACTATCGATCTTGTCCGCGGTGCAAAGGATGCCCAGGGCAACGAGATTGAAACGGTCATGATTCTTGGTGACGACGTTGTCAACAAGACCATGCCTGCTATTCTCTGTGATGAAGACGACGTTGCTGGTAACCACGGCGCTACTATCGGATCCGTCTCCCCTGAGCAGCTTGATTACCTTGCGGCTCGAGGACTTTCTCACCAGGCTGCTGAGCAGATGTTTATACGCGCTCTTTTTGAAGACGCCATCATCAACGCGCCTGAGGAGATTTCTCACCGCGTGGCTGTTGAGCGTTGCGAGGCTGAGCTGGGCGCAGAAATTGCTCACGACTATGACGGATCTGCAGCTAGTGACGACGCAGCTGGCAACTCCCTGGCTGCCAGTGATGGCAGGGATTCCGACGCTGAAGCCGATTCCAGCAAAGGTGGTGTCGCGTAATGACCGACGCAGAAGTTGCTCAGATTACCGATAACCCTTACAAGGCAGATTTTCCAATTCTGGCAGCAAACCCCGAGGTAGCTTACTTGGACAGCGCTGCTACTTCTCAGCGCCCACGCGCGGTTATTGAGGCGCAGTCTAGCTTCTACGAGACCATGAACGCAAACGCACTGCGCGGATTGTATCGTTGGAGTGTGGAAGCAACCGCAGCTATCGAGGGAGCTCGCGCTTCAATTGCAAAGTTCATTGGAGCTGTCGATAAAAACGGCAAGCCAGAAAGCCAGCAGATTATCTTTACGCGCAACACTTCTGAGGCGCTTAATCTAGTTGCTTCAAGCCTTGGCCGCTATGCACTCAAGCCAGGTGATGACGTGGTCATTTCCATTATGGAACACCACTCCAATATCATCCCATGGCAACAGATTTGTAAAGCTACCGGCGCTAACCTGGTGTACCTGCGCATGAATTCGCAGTATCAGATTACGCCAGAAGAGATCGCGTCAAAGATTACCGAGCGCGCCAAAATTGTGTCTGTCACACACGTCTCCAACGTACTGGGCACCCGCAATGACATCAAGGCTATTGCCAAACGCGCTCACACTATGGGCGCCTACATGGTTGTTGACGCCGCCCAATCCGCACCTCACATCCCTATTGACGTGCACAATCTTGACTGCGACCTGTTGGCATTCTCGGCACACAAGATGTGTGGACCTATGGGTATTGGCGTGCTCTGGGGTCGCGCTGAGCTGCTCGATGCCATGCCACCATTCCTCACCGGCGGCGAGATGATTGATTCCGTCACCGAAACCAGCGCTGTTTGGGCTCCTGTTCCCGAGAAGTTTGAGGCAGGCACGCAGGACGCCGCAGGTATCTATGCTACCGGTGCCGCTGTCGAATACCTTAACGGCTTGGACATGGCAAAGATCGAGAAGCGAGAAGAACTTCTCGCCAGGTACTTGGTGCAGCAACTGTGCACGCTGGACTTTGTTGACATCGTTGGCTCCAAGCTGGGACAAAATCACGTGGGCGCTGTGGCGTTTAACGTGCGCGGCGTTCATCCACACGACGTCTCGAGCATCCTAGATATGAACAACGTTTGCATTCGCGCTGGGCATCACTGCGCCGAGCCGCTTTTGATTGAGCTGCACGAATCCAGCACGTGCCGCGCATCCGTTGCGTTCTACAACGATAAACACGACATTGACCAGCTGATCGAGGGTCTTAACCAGGTATGGAAGATCTTTGGCAGTGCGGTCAGCAACAAATAAAACAAGGAGTTGAAATAAGTGGCAGCAAACGACCTGTATAACGCTGAGTTTATGGACCACGTTTCTCACCCCGATTACAAATATCAGATGGACAACCCAACCGTCTCCCACGAGGGTGTTAACCCTTCTTGTGGCGATGAGCTGACGTTTTCCGTGCGTATTGAGGACGGAAAGATTGCCGAGGCTGCTTTTGTGGGCAGCGGATGCGCAATTTCTCAGGCGTCCGCCGATATTATGAGCGACCTGATGATTGACCGCACTCCAGAAGAGGCCATTGAGCTCTGCAAACTCTTTGGCCGCATGATTCGCGGAGAAGAGACCGACGAGGCCGTACTTGACCAGCTGGAAGACGCCAACATTCTGCACGACATCGCACACATGCCTGCGCGCGTTAAGTGTGCCGAGCTGGCATGGCACACGCTCGAGGAGATGCTCGAGGCTCACAACAGCGGTTCTGCTGCAGCCGGCACGTCTACCACCGAGGACGACGCCGAGAGCAAGCACGCCGAGGACGGCGCCGAGAGCAAGCGTGCCGAGGACGGCGCCGAGAGCAAGCACGCCGAGGACGGCGAGTAGCCGTGGCTGGAATGTTCTCTACAAAGGGAATGTACGCACTCCGCGCAATGGCTGACTTGGCTGTTCACGAGGGATGGGTCTCGCTGGGCGACGTTTCCGAGCGCCAGAACATCTCGCGCAAGTACCTTGAGCAGGTCATTGCCCTGATGCACAAGGCTGGATACGTCGAGAGTCTGCGCGGAAAGGGCGGCGGCTATCGCCTCGCACGCAAGCCCGAGGACTACACGCTGGGTGAGATTCTTCGTGCAGCCGAAGGAAATCTTGCGCCCGCTAGCTGCTTGAACTGCACAAACACCACCCTCTGTCCCCAGATGGAGTCCTGCACCACCATCAACATTTGGCGCGACCTTGGCCGCATGACCTCCAGTTTCCTGGACAGCAAGACGCTCGCAGACATCGCCCGCAACGAAGGCAACATGCACGTCTCCCCCGCCGACAACCCTACCGCTGAGTAAAAGTTTAAGCTGCGGTTTTATTGTCGTGTGCGGTGGGGCTTTCATGACAAGAGGGCTCTGAAGTGCACCGGGTTTCTCGCGAGAAGTGCGCACGGGCAGCGCGCTTCCTGTGTACTGAATGCGCGCTGGATGTGTGCCGAGTGCGAGCCTGAAAATTACATCAAGTCTGAACAATTTGCCGGTTTTTCTTACCAAGTCTGAGTGATTTGCCGGTTTTTCTTACCAAGTCTGAGTGAATTCACTCAGACTTGGTGTGACTTTCAGGCTCTGATTTCCTATTCCTTAAAGAATTTCATTGCAGATTTAAGCCCGACTTACTTAATCTTTTCCAGCTCCTTCCACAATTTAATTCTTTTCTCTCTTTCAATTTGCCTTTGTTTTAAAGATGTATGTCTTCTCGATAAATTTAGCCTTGAGCGAATGACTGTAAATAGATTGTCCATAAAAACAATGTCGTCATATTCATTTTTGCTAATTACAAACTCTTCTATGCCAGCAGCTAAAAGTTCATTACTTCGTTTGTAGTCTCTACCTGCAATCTCAATTGATTCATGAACAGATCCATTATATTCAAGTGCTACATTTTGAGTACCTCGTGCATTTGATACACCGCTGGACAGAAGTAGATCAATTGCACGATTTTTCTTTTGAGATTTGATACCTGACATGTTTTGTATCTCAAATTCTTTGTTTAACTCAACGCATGGAATAGCATATCCACCTTTATACACTGGCATTAAAGCTCGAAGTGCAAGTTTAGCCTCCATCGGGGAAGCTGCATTTTCAACAGACAAATCTGCCGCAGCCTTTACTTTTCTAAAAGATCTAGCACCTTTCTTTTTGCTGAGATATGCAAGTAATTCTGACTTTTTGAAAAGAGGCGAATACCAATTTGACTGCAATTCTCCTGTTGACGCATCAATAACAAAACGTCCTTGGAATTCTGAAATGAGGAGCACTAGTTCTAACAGACTCAATTTAGAAGCCATTTGAAACAGCAATTCGAATGGAGATGAAATTAAAACTGAAAAGCTGCTTATATTCAGTTTTATTACAGAGTCAAGCGAAGCACATGTATCAACATGAAAATGAATTCCTTCATAAGCACAGGAATTCTTTTTATTGCTCACAGTAATTTCAACTGGATTTTTAAGTTCAATACCATAATCTACTAGCAACTCGGCATTAATAGCTCTAACCAAATCACGATAAGGAATATCATCTTTGGTCAGTAATTGTCTAGCATCTAAATTGAACTTATTCAGATACTCATTAAATCCATGCATTAAGAGTTCGTGTCTCCGTGTTCGCAAAGCACGATAAATTTGTAGAGCAGATGTATGTGAAAGGTAATATTCCATATGGAAATAGTATTTCTAAAAGTCAAATAAACAAAACAACAAAAAACCTACTGATATTTGATTAATACGTTATTTCCGCAGATAGATTAAAAACACCTTCAAATATCATCTTTTAAAAGTCCTGCTACAAAGATTAGACCGCTAAATAAATGTATTTTCTCAATTTCTTGACAAATAAGTGACAAAATTAGAATTCCATAATTTAACTGAGTATTCTTCTCAATGCTGCATGACGCAAATGAGCATTACATGTTAATTGACACTAGTTTGAAATGCGAACTGGATTAAGCAGCTTGCGCACTTCTCTTTCATGAAACCGAGCCTGAATTGTTTAACAAGTCTGAACAAAATCACTCAGATAAGGCGAGAAAAACAGGCAAATTACTCAGACATGGTGAGCAAATCCGGCAAATCGTTCAGACTTGGCGAGAAAATCAGGCTCTCATCAAATGTATCTCGCGAGAAGAACGTACTAGACGCATGTCTTTCGCACATGCCAGCCCAAACAAAAAAACGGACCTGGAGAAAATCCAGGTCCGTTGTTTTAACTAGCTGCGAGCGTGCGACGCTTCGATGCGCGCCCAGCGTATGCTGCAGGTTAGTTCCAAGCCTTACCGTCGGAACCAAACTCGCGGATGAGCTCCTTGGTGCGCTCGACAATTGCCTCGCGACCAGGCTTCAGAAGCTTACGAGGATCGTAGCCCTTGCCGTTGTCAACAAGGCCAGCCTCAACGTACTTCTTGGTTGCCTCAGCAAAGACAAGCTGAAGATCGGTGTTGACATTGATCTTGGAAATGCCCATAGAGATAGCCTTCTGAACCTGCTCTACAGGAATGCCGGTGCCACCGTGAAGAACAAGTGGAAGATCACCAACGCGCTCCTTGATAGCCTTGAGCTGGTCGAAGGAGAGGCCCTCCCAGTTAGCTGGATAGATACCGTGAATGTTGCCGATGCCGCATGCAAGGAAGTCAACGCCCAGGTCAGCAATCTTTGCGCACTGCTCAGGATCAGCAAGCTCGCCCTTAGCGGTTACGCCGTCCTCAGTGCCGCCGATGCCGCCGACCTCAGCCTCAACAGAAATACCCTTTGCGTGAGCTGCCTTTACGACCTCTTCGGTGCGCTTAAGGTTGGTCTCAAAATCAGGCTCGTGAGAACCATCGTACATAATGGAAGTAAATCCAGCCTCGATGCACTTGAATGCATCCTCGTATGAACCGTGGTCAAGGTGAAGAGCAACTGGAACAGTGATGTTCTTGTCCTCAACAAGACGACGAACCATGTCTGCAACAACGCGGTAGCTTACCTGCCACTTTGCTGCGCCGCTGGTGCACTGAATGATGACAGGAGACTGAAGCTCTTCTGCTGCATCAAGGATTGCTGCGGTCCACTCAAGGTTGTTCTCGTTGAATGCGCCGATGCCATAGTGGCCCTTCTCGGCACTCTGGAGCATGGCTTTTGCGCTTACAAGCATGCTAAACCTCCGTTTGACGGAAAACTGATACATATAAATGATACCTTGTTTCATCCCCTTTGATACGGTCGTTTTTAACAAATACATGGCGAGAAACACGCGCATAAGAAAATCGCTTAGTTACTCACAGAACTTCTCGCCATTTCCGACACTGAAGTTGTATGTTGGATGAAACTTAATGCCCTCTGATGTTGCGATTTAGCGACGAAACATTACATCTTCACAAAAATGAGGTAGGCTATCAGTTCGAAGAAAGGAGCATCTTGTGAGCTATAAGCACTTTGATGCAGACAAAACTCGATTAGCTTCGCCTGCTCAGTCTACAGATGAGGCAACAAACGAGAAGCCCAGCCTTCTTAAGGACGTCTCAATTACCCAAATTTTGGCAACATCGCTTGCCGCGGTGACTGCGTTTGTACTGTCAAACCAGATTGGTATTGCAGGCTCGATTATCGGCGTGGCCGTTGGTGCCGCCGCCTCGGCGCTTGCTTCGCAGATTTACCAGAACGTTATCAGGCGCTCCACGCATAAGTTCCGCGCTAGCGACAACGATGAATATAACCAGCAGGCATATCCAAACAGCAGCCAAACAACGCTTGAAGGCACACAATATATGCCTCGAGCACAATATGCACCTTCTCGCGATTATTACTCCAATGCTGCTTCTACCGCGGAACAGTCTTCGCAGGTAAATCGCACGCCAACGCTGTCTCGCAAGCGCGTAAGAGCGCTGACTATCGTGACCATTATTTCAATTATCTTTACCATTTCTGCCGTCATACTTTATGCAATGTTCCTCAGCTATATCACCGACGGATCTGGCTTGGGACCAAAGGTCAGCACTACCCCAGTTGTGACAGAAAAGACTGCGGATACCAGCAATTCAACGGATAAGAAGGACGACTCAAGCTCTTCTAGCGAGAAGACCGACGAGTCTAACAGCTCTTCTGATTCCAAGAATTCTTCTTCCGAGAGCACTGACTCCAAGAAATCAGAGACTACCAGCTCCGACAGCTCGTCTAACTCGGAAAAGACAAGCGATTCTAGCAACTCAAGCAACTCATCGGAGAGCAATTCTTCCAGTAACAACTCCGGAACAGGCGGCTCAAGCAGCAATTCTGGTTCCAATCAGAACTCCGGCTCCGGCAATAGTTCTGGCAGCGGATCCAGTAGTTCTGGCTCAAACAGCTCCAACGGAGGCAACTAAGTCGCGGTCGCAGCGCGGCCTCCGCGGTGCGCCTAACAGCAACAATAAGCAGCAGCTCACACTGAGCTTGCTACAGAAAGGATGGGTATGGAAACCACAAACGCATGGAAAAAGTACACCTCGGAGGACCTGGACAAACTCCAGTCGTTTACCGAGGACTACAGAAAGTTTATCTCCGAGAACAAGACTGAGCGCGAGTGCGCCGCAAGCGCTATCAAGCTTGCCGAAGCAGCAGGTTACGTCAAGCTTTCTGACGCCATCGCTGCAGGTAAAACCCTCAAGGCTGGCGACAAAGTCTATGCAGACATTCGCGGCAAGTCCGTCATTTTTGTCCAGATTGGTACCAAATCCCTGGAAGAGGGTCTAAATATTCTTGGTGCTCATATCGACTCCCCTCGCCTGGACGTCAAGCAGAACCCACTTGAGGAGCGCAATGAGCTTGCTACCTTTGACACCCACTACTATGGCGGCGTCAAAAAGTACCAGTGGGTCACCATTCCTCTAGCAATTCATGGCGTTCTTGCACTTAAAGACGGTAGCGTCGTAAACGTATGCGTTGGTGAGGACCCAACGGACCCTGTTTTCTGCATCTCCGACCTTCTCATCCACTTGAGCGCTGAGCAGCTTGGAAAGACTGCTTCCAAGGTCATCGAGGGCGAAATGCTGGACCTTATTGTTGGCAATCGTCCACTTGTTTGGGGTCAGAATGGCGAGAAACCCGCTGATGCAGAAGGCGACGAGCCAAAGGAAGCCGTTAAGGCTAACGTCATCAACATCCTGAAGGACCTCTACGGCATTGAGGAAGCAGATCTTCTCTCCGCTGAGCTTGAGATTGTTCCTGCAGGTCCTGCTCGTGACATGGGCTTTGATCGCTCCATGATTTTGGGTTATGGTCACGACGACCGCAGCTGCTCCTACCCTTCCCTGATTGCGCAGCTTGAGTGCGATCTTCCTGCACGTACCTCCGTCACCATCCTGACCGACAAGGAAGAGATTGGCTCCGTTGGCGCTACTGGCATGAACTCCCTCTTCTTTGAGAACATCATGGCAGAGGTCCTGGCACTTGCTGGTTTTGAGTCTCCACTTTCCCTACGCCGCTGCATGGCCAACTCCTACATGCTCTCCAGCGACGTTTCTGCTGGTTATGATCCTAGCTTTACGGGAAGCTTTGAAATCAAGAACTCTGCTATCATGGGTCATGGCCTTGCATTCAACAAGTTCACTGGTAGTGGCGGCAAGTTTGGCTCCAACGACGCTGATGCCGAGTACGTAGCACTGATTCGCCGCATTATGGACAACGCCGGCGTTCAGTTCCAGACCGCTGAGCTTGGCCGCGTTGACGCTGGTGGCGGCGGAACTATCGCATACATGTTGGCTAAATATGGCATGCACGTCATCGACTGCGGCGTTCCTGTTCTCTCCATGCACGCACCTTGGGAGATTGCAAACAAGGCCGACATCTTTGAGGCATATCGTGGATACCGCGCATTCCTTGAGTTCAGCGAGTAATTAAGCTACGCAAATTAACTGCACAAACAAAATTGCGTGCACGAAAATCAAGCTAACAAGAAAGACGTGAGAGACAAACTCTCACGTCTTTTTTCTGTATCAAATTCAAGGCGAGAAACCCGCGCACCCGCAGCAATGCATCCAGGCAATTATCCCAGCAATGAAAGCACTTCTCGCTTGGCAGCCAAAAACTCTTCGCTCAAATCAAATGATGCTAGGTCAGCACCTTGACCAGCGCCTTTGCCAGAACCTGCCTCCGATACCGTATCAGCGCAGCCCTGCGGTTCAACAACGCCCACAATCTTGGTTACCACACCCTGCGCGGGACTTCCCGCCATTACGTAAATGCGAGAAGCCATGGCAACCGCCTCATCAACGTCGTGCGTGATCACCAGCACGGAGAGGCCAAACTCCTTCACGGAAGACATGAGCCACGCACGCATTTCTCGCCGTGTGAGGGCATCGAGTGCCGAGAAGGGCTCGTCCAGCAGCATAATGTCTGAGCCAATGAGTGCCGTGCGCAGGAACGCAACACGCTGTCTCATGCCGCCTGAGAGCTCGTGAGGCCAGCTTTGTGCCACGCGCTCAAGTCCACCGCGTTCCAGCATCTCCTGTGCCTGTGCGCGTGCCTCAGAGCGCGAGACGCCCTTCAGCTCAAGCGGAAGCGCTACGTTGTCGATGATGCGCTTGCTTGGGATGAGCAAATCCTTCTGGAGCATGTAGCCGATGTGTCCCGGGTGTCCCGTGACATCAGAGCCATGCAGCAGTACCTTGCCCTCCTGCGGCTGCAAAAGTCCTGCAAGCGCATGGAGCAGCGTTGTCTTGCCGCAGCCCGAGCGACCAACCAAGCAGGTAATGGTACCAGGTTGCAGCTCAATTGAGATGTCCTTGGCAACTACCTGGCTGTTTCCCCAAACCAGCGTGAGGTTGCGTGCCTCAAGTGCTGGCGCGTCCTGTTGCGTCTCGCATGCAGGTGCAGCTCCTAGGCTTTTCTCGCCAGAAGCGTCCATAGCAGCGCCTTCTGTTATGTCAGTAAGTTTCTTATCCAAGGTACTCACTAGTAAATCCTGCGGATGGATCAATCTTATTCTCTAGCAGCTGCTGGTTATTGAGCCAGGTGTAGAAACGCTGCCAGCGGGCAGAGTCAATAACACCCCACTTCTCGGCGTCGTCAATGTATTTGGCTGCCAAGAACTTCTGAGAAGCTTTAACCAGGTCAGCGTCAAGTTCTGGAACAGCTTTGAGCAGAATCTCTGCTGCCTCGTCTGGGTTAGAGACGCAGAACTCATAACCTTTTCTGGTAGCGCTTAAGAAGGCCTTAACAGCGTCTGGATTCTCTTTTGCAAAGCCATCATTTACTGCAATGACTGGAGTGTAATAGTCAAAATTCTGATCAATAGTTGCAAACGCAAAGTAGTTGTATGCAAAGTTCTGAACACGAGCGTTTTGAACAGCCCACTGCTCATACACCCAAACTGCATCAAACATCTTTGCTTTTAGGCCAGATACCTCATCATCTACCTCGTAAGGCACCATCTTGAGCGTTGAAGGATCTCCTCCATCAGACTCCATAACAGACCTGATAGTAGCCTGTTCAACAGGGAGATTCCACGTTGCGTAGGTACGATCATTAAGGTCACGTGGACGAACAATGTGATCCTCTTCACGGCTCATAATGCCCGAAAGATTGTGCTGAATGATAGCGGCCACCGCAGTATATGGCAGCGGATTAGAAGACGAGAGGCTGTTAGCAATATAGTCCTGGTAGGTAACGCCCATCTGAGCGCCGCCGGCACCAATCAGCGCATCGGCGCCGTCAGCAGGTGGCTGCTGAATAGTTACCTTGAGGCCGACCTCGTCAAAGTAGCCCTTCTCCTGAGCCACATAAATGCCGGTGTGGTTGGTGTTAGGAGTGTAGTCCAGAGCAAACGTAATCTCTGTGGTACCGCTGGAATTCTGCCCAGCACTCTTGTTTGCGTTGGATGGAGCCGACGGCTGCTCAAGCGAGCAACCTGTGCAAAGTCCTGCTGTCGAGAAACCCATCGCAGTTAGAAAGCCTTTTCTTGTTATACCCTTGCGATTAAATGCGTTCATGCGCGTAATCACTTCTTTCTTTGAGTTCCGTCAAAGTTATCGTGCAGATTCTTTGGCATCCTGAGAGGTATCCCAAGGAAGTGCACGCTTTTGGACAAGTTCCACGAGCTTCATCAACACCAGCGACAGCGCAGACACTACCACGATTGCCGCAAACATCCTGTCGTACGCAAACGCCTTTCTGACGCGCGTCATATACACTCCCAGTCCAGCGTCGCCTCCCAGCCATTCTGCAATTACTGCGCCAATTACGGCGTAGGTCACGCTCATTTTGAGTCCCGAGAAAAACTGTGGTGCAGCAGCAGCCAACTTGACGTGCCAAAAAATCTGCACACGACTAGCTCCCATGGTGGTCATCAGGTCAACCATATCGGGATCAATTGATTTAAATGCCGAGTTCAACGCCACGGTAATGGGGAAAAACGTTGAAATGGCCACAAGAACAATCTTTGGCAAAAGGCCATAACCCAGCCAAAGCACCAGAAGCGGTGCGATAGTCACAATAGGAATAGTCTGCGAGATAGTAACAAGTGGAGAAAGCAGCTTGTCCAGCGTTTTGAAGAAGTCCATAAGAACCGCAAGCGCAAAGCCAATAAGCACTCCAATAGCCAGACCAACAAGGGATTCTAGAAGTGTAATCCCTGTATGTGTCATAAGAAGCTGAAAGTCCTTGACCAGTGCAAATACAACCTGAACAGGTGTTGGAACAAGATAATTTGGAATAATTCCTGCAACAATAACAAGCTGCCAAAGCACAAGAAAAGAAGTAAGGGATATGGCTTGCAGCGCAAACTGAGAAAGTTTTTTCATATGCCCTCCTTCTTGTAGTGCGTAAGGATGGCATTGACTCCCTACGCTGGCATTACCCAGATCAGGTTAATGGGTCGCAGCATGAGGTGCTGCCTCTCAGCCAGGCTATTTCCTAGCTCCCCGTACATTTATTATAGCGCGGACTAGCGCGGACTCCTCTAACATCAAATAAATAGTTAAACAATGCCCCGAAGCCACGTGATCTTAGCCCAACGGACTAGCCCAGAAGCTCCTTAAGTCCCAGCTTATCTGCCTCAGTAATTTGACGAACCACCTTTGCTGGAGAACCCACAACAAGAGAATTGTCTGGAATATCTTTAGTAACCAGACTATTAGCACCAATTACACAGTTATTTCCGATAGTTACACCGGGAAGCACCGTCACATTTCCGCCAAACCAGCAGTTATCTCCTACTGTAATAGGTAGAGCTCGCTCATACCAAGCGTTTCTCTCCTCAACATCTAAAGGATGCTGAACGGTGTACGCCTTAAACTGAGGGCCTACAAAACTATGAGCACCAAAAGTGATAGGCGCACAATCCATCAAGTATGCACCATGGTTAATAAAGCTATGTGGGCCAATCTTGATGTTGAAGCCATAATCGACGTTGAAGGGAGAAACTGCTGCACTTCCCTCTCCCAGTTCGCCGAGAAGTTCAGTCAAAATCTGACGACATTTTTCTTTATCACTTGGACGAGTCTGATTGAACTCCCAGGCAAGATCCTTAGCGCGCCAAAAAGCTGCGCTTTGTTCTGCATCAGCATCGCCACCACACCACTCACCTGTGCTCATACGCTCAAGCTTTGATTTCTTATTTTCTGACTTTGCGATGGTCTGCTTTGGATCAATATCATACATGACTAACTCCTTGTGTCTCTTTATATAATAACAAGAAGTGTAATAAAAGAAGAGCCCCTGACGAGGCTCTTCTCAGTTAGTTTAAAGTTCTTGTAACCAACTACATTGCATCAAAAACATTTACCCACTTAAGCAGGAACTCTGTTTCTTTTACACGACCGCGAGCAAGCTCTGCTGCAGCAATAATGCCAAGCCATTCGTTTACATACTGACGAGTGCAGCCTTGCTTGGTGCAATACAGATTGATGTATTTCTCGGCAAGTTCCTCATCGCCATGAAGAAGCAGGTGCAGGTAAGTTGTAGCGCAGTCTGCAGCACCATTGCCCTGTGTAGCGTGAGCCCAGTCAAGAATTACAGGAGCGCCATCCTCGGTGAGAATAACGTTGGAAGGAACAAAGTCACCATGACAGACCTTAGTGTGAGGCTTCATGCCATCAAGCTTAAGCAGAAGCTCGTACCTTGTAGCCTCATCAAGAATGTCTGGAATGCTATTAATCATTCTAGTGAACTTGTCTTTTTGACGAGTAAGAAGTGGTGCCTTATGAGCGTGAATAGCCAGCTCAATATCGACGAACTTATTGAGATACTCGTCCTCTTTTTCTGGATGCTCCTCAATAAGCTGCCTGATTGTTTTGCCTGCAACTTTTCTGGTTGATACAGCCCAGCAATTACCTACCTTACTGATCTCTACAAGAGAAGGTACGTTGATGCCGGCCTGCTCAGCACGAGTGAGGTTTAAACCCTCATTCATAATATCAGCAGAAGGTTTGCTTCCGCTGAACACCTTAACGACTGTGTCTCCGTTGTCGTACACAACTTTGTTATTACGCTCGACAATTACCTTTTTATCAGCTTTGAGCTCCATAACAACCTCCAATAAGGTACTCATGCAGATACTCACTATCCACCTAGTAGTATTGTCCTTCTTCTCTAACCTCTCCTGGCGAGAAGAACACTCTTATTGGTTAAACGGTTGGCAAATTCGGTGAACGTAAACATCCCCAGTTAAAACTAGAAATTGTCCTTCTAACAAAAATCCCCCACTTTCTATGAAAGCGGGGGATCTGCATACTAGGTGTATATGTGTTGCTTACTGCTCTTTACGAGTGCGAGCATATGCTCCAACACCAACAAAGCCAGCGCCGACCGTTGCAAATGCAACCATAGCTACAACACTTGCGTCACCAGTATCAGGCGTGCGGTGCTTACGCTTCTTACCAGGCTTCTCTGGAGTTGGAGTAACTGGAGTCTCGGTGTTTGTAATAGTAAAGCCATTAGCCATATCACCAGTTATCTCAGAAGTGTAACCCTCAATAGCATCCTCAGAAACGGTGTAAGCAATGACGTGATTATCTGCTGCGTAAAGATTTACACCAACAAATGAACCGGTCCAATTGTTTGCCTCAGAAAGGACAAGGGTCTGACCAGTGTCAACACCATCAGCAAGCAGGTGAACGGTTACAGAATCCTTCTTTGTACCATTCCAAACTTTGGTTACTGGAACATCGCGAGTTACAGGAGCATCAGCCTTGTTAGTCAAGGTAGTAACGTTACCGTTAACCTCAGGAGTCTGAGCAGTCCAACCGACTACGGTTCCTTCTGTAAAGCTCAAAGTTACGTTATCAGGAAGACCGTGGAATGTATGCTCCCAGTTGTTTGCTGCAGAAAGCTCAACGGAGTCAACAACATATCCATCTGCCTTTAGGTAAACAGTAAGCGTCTCTGGAATAACTGCATCTGGGTTTGCAGAAGTATCCCAAACCTTCTTAACGGTTACATCCTGAGTACCCTCTTCACCAGTCATAACGGTACCGTTGGAGCCAATACCACCACCACGCTGTGCGGTATTTCCAGAAATAATCAGTTTAGCCTTATTCTGTGCTGCGGTGATAGAGCTATAACGAAGATTAGACTCAAGAGCAAGCATATCGGTGTTGTTAACGATATTGCTTACTTCTTCAGTAGTATGACGTGCAGCAGCTGGATCAGCTTCACCAAGGATTGAAGGAAGGTTGATGGTAACCGCGCCATCCTTAGTCCAATGTGCAGAGGCACCACCAAGCATATAATCAGAAATAGTTGCACCGGCAGATTCACCTGCACCACGAACGGTTGCAATCTCATCAGCAGCACCATTTGCGGTGTTGTTGAAGAATGCTACGCCATTTTTGGAGTGGAACTCAGCTACACCGGTTGGACAGAACCAAGCGCCGCCGCCAATAACGGTTGCGGTGTTGTTCTTAATAAGTGCGTTATTAATGTGAACAACATAAGGAACAGAAGCAACGTAAACTGCGCCACCCTGATCGTTTGCAGTGTTATTAATAATTTCGCCCGCATTAAGAGTTACATTAGCAGATGCAATATAAACACCAGCGCCAACGCCCTTATCGCCAAGCTGGTTAGTACCGTTACTAGTAGCCTTATTCTGTTCAATAGAACCACCGTTCATGGTAAAACCAGCACGGTAAATATTTGGCCAGTTATTCCAAGGAGCACCAACCCTAGAATAAGGAACCTTGGAATTACGCATACGCGTAAGATCCTGACCAGCAACAACTCCAACAAACTGGTCGTAGGTAGCAACACCACCACCAGCAATGCCAGCAGTGTTGTTCTTGATGATGCCGTTGTTCATAACAACGTTGCCGTTCCAAGTTACGTAGATACCGCCACCAGACTCAGAAGCAACATTATCAGTAATTGAACCACCATTAAAGGTAAAGTCTGCCTTTGACTTAGAATCACCAAACTGAGGATTACCTGCGTAAACGTAGACGCCTGCACCTTCAATAGCCTTGTTGTTAGTGATATATCCGCCGTTCATAGAAGCTGTTGTTGTCTCGCCATTAGGATCAAGAGCATACAGCATCAGACCACCAGAAGAATTAATAGTAGAGGAAGCATCACCACCAGTGATGGTTCCGCCAGTCATGGTGAAATCTGCATTTTTAACCATTACACTACCGGAGTACTGGTTGGTAAGAGTGGTGTTCTGAATAGTACCGCCACGAAGCTCGCCTGTAGCACCATTTACAACAGTAACCGCACCACCACGATCGTTAGCGATCGTGCTGTCCTGGATGGTGCCGCCGGCCATAACAAATTTTGCACCGGCGCCAGTGGTAAGAACTACGCCGTTATTTCCAGAATAAGGTCTTGCTTTGCCATTTTTTATAACACCGTTAAGCATGGTAAAAGTACCGCGGTTTTCAACAGCAAATGCGGTGTTATTACCATCAATGGTGGCACCATCGAGAGTAACTGCACCGCCAGAAGCAATCTTGAACATATAGAAATGATTAGAGCCGGTCATGGCGCTGGTAATAGTTCCGCTACCCATTAACCTGATGTTCTTGTTTGCGGGAATCTGAACAGGGGCAGTGATGGTGAAGTCTGCGTTAACCTGAACAATAGACTGTGATCCATCTGCTGGGGCTGCAGCAATAGCAGCCAGCAGCTCAGCCTCTGAGGTAACAGGGGTATCTGCGAGTGCTTGCTTTGCAAGTCCTCCAACGAGCGAAAGTGCCAATACAAATGTAGCGACAATCGCCATACTCCAACGTGTAAGCCTTTTCATGGCAAAACTCCTTGCGCATCGGGAGCATTTCTAACAAACAATGGTGAAACGAGTAACAAAAAAGCATGAAAACGTATAAATTTTATCGTACTTTACTCTTCTTTGTCTAGCTGTTCAGTTTCTTCTGGATGATGCTTTAGACGATCGTATTCTTCTTCAGTCAAAACATCCTCAATCCGCAGGTTAACACCAGAAACTTCAAGTCCAGTCATACCTGTGATTTTCTCCACAATAGTACGCTTAACATCCTCAAAAATCTGAGGAGCATACGAACCATACTTGATGAGAACAGAGACAGTAATATTAAGCGAGCTATCAGGTAAAACTTCTACTGTTACACCCTTAGCTGTATCAGATGCACCTAGTACATCCTGAACTCTATTGAGCCAGTTTCCGCGGGTGCCCACTACATTAGTAACATCACGCAGGGCAAGAGAGACAATTTTCTCGACAACTCCACCGGAAAACGTTAAAGAATCTGTGTCTTCAAGACCTGCATCAGAGGGAACATCTGTTGTTTCTTCCGCAGAAACAATTTCTTCAGAGGTATTCTCAAGGGAATCTGTAAGTTCTTCTGCCACAGCTCTCTCCTATCTAATTTTTGTCCGTAAATAAGGAACGAATCTTTGTCAAGATAGTTGCTTTTCCGTCAAAGATCTGACCAATAGTAACTCCTACCAGTACAAATAATGCAACAATCAGCATTTTAAAAAGACCAAAGATAAATAACAAAATGGCAGATAGGAGTCCGACGAATCCACCAATAACAGCACCTGGATGGCCGACAACATATTTTTTGCAGTTTTCTTGAACCTTTTTAAAGAAGTCCTGCTCCATTGTTGTTGACCTCCTTTACCTCTGGTTCAGAAATGGTTAAACGAATATCTTTGTCTGTTTGTGGGACAACTGGCTGACAGGTAGCTAGCCCTTCACTATTCTCTGGCTCTACTTCAGATTCTTCAGCATGCGTCTGAGATGCTGTTTTTTCATCTTTTGGCGAGAAGGAACTTGGCTTGATAAAAGAAAGATTAATACTAGAAACACAAGGTCCGCACACGATAGCAAGACCAGACTGAAGAGCGTTATAGAACTCAGAGC
>ERZ772979.497-NODE-497-length-27385-cov-13.767728_pt1 | contig 27385 bp, 25 predicted proteins | sample MGYA00511130_ERZ772979 | MGnify/ENA primary metagenome ERZ772979 (study PRJEB29015, sample SAMEA2738103) | human oral metagenome | biome: human oral; feature: human-associated habitat; material: saliva | place: China | collected 2186 ... | reverse complement strand
AATAATAGTTTTCTAACTTTTAGAGAGTTTATGGAAGAGATTTATTTAAAATATTATCAACAAAAAGTTCAATTTGTAACTTATCAGACCGCTTTACCACATCATCAGTTATTTATTAAGCAATTTGGTAGTAAAAAATTATCAGATATTAGTACTATTGACTGTGAAAGATTTCGCTTAGCTATTATAGACAAGTATTCTAGTAACTATGCTAAAAATATGTGGTCTAGATTTAAAGCATGTCTGGGCTATGCAGAAAGATTGGGTTATATTGATAGAGTTCCTTTTAAAGGATTAGATAATCCTAGAGGAAAGCACCCTGATACAAAATTTTGGACATTTGATGAATTTAAGAAGGTAATAAACTCTTTCGATATTAGTGAGTATGAGGGACTCCATAATTACATGACGATCTGGTTATATTTTATGACTGGCTTAAGAGTTAGTGAGGGTATTGCTCTTAAATGGGAAGACATTGATTTTGAACGTAAATGGATTCATGTTCATTCGACAATTGAGAAAGACAAAAACGGTGTATGGTATGCTAAACAACAAACAAAGACAGTAGCAGGGAATCGTAAAATTGATTTAGATGATTTTACGATTACAATACTTAAAAAGTGGCGAGAAGTTCAAATCAAGAATGATGATAAAGATTATGTAATATCACGTTTTGGTGCCCCCTTGTGTAAGTCTACAATTTCTAGGATAATAAAAAGGCATGCTAAGATTACTGGTGTACCAGAAATTACGGGGAAAGGATTAAGACATAGTCATGCATCTTATCTTATAAATGTGTTACATAAGGATACTTTATATGTTTCATATCGATTAGGACACGCTGATAAGTCAACCACGTTGAATACATATAGTCATTGGTATTATTCAGGTGATTCAACAATTTCAGAAGAGATTACAAGCAGTTTAGATAATCTTGGATTATCAATTTACCTACCAAATTCCTGCCAGAGTTGAAAATTGAGGAATTAACCCACTAATGCTGGGAGAAAATAGGATTTGCAAATTGTTACTCTTAAATAATAGAGCGACTACATTAGTAGCTTAAAAACATGATTAAACCGCTATTCTTAGGAGTAGCGGTTTTTCTTTTTGTTCTAGAAGGGGCAAAAAAGGGAAAGGAATCTTTAAAAGTGAGGAGAGTTAGATTGAAAGAATCATATTGGTAAACCAAAATGATGGATATTTGTATCATGTCATAAATCGTTATCAAACGATAATATTGATTTTTTTACAAATTAAGAGTATAATTTATAAAAATGAGTGTTCACTCAATTTTTGTGAAATTAAGGAGTAAAGAAAATGGTTGTTGAAGCAATAGAGTACAGTCGTTTCGGTAACGAAGAGGTCTTGGATTGGGTGAAGATCGACTCTCAAGCCTTGGATGTAAATCAAGTGAGAGTAGAAGTTCATGCTGTTGGTTTAAATCCTATTGATTATAAAACTTTTGAGGGAGCGAAACCCCTTCGATTTCTATCTTTTATAACGAAATTAAGGAAACCAAGTCGTTGGTTTGAATCTAAATCATCTTTATTTCCAAGAGGTGTGGGGAGAGATTTTTCTGGAGTTATTACAGAAGTTGGAAATGAAGTAACTAGGTTTTCAGTAGGAGATAAGGTGTTTGGAACAATGATTAGCGATCCTGGTTTGGGAACTAAGAGGGGAGCTTTAGCAACAGAAATTTGTGTCAATGAATCAGAAATTGTATTGAAACCAGAGATGATCGACATGACTCACGCAGCTACTATGGGAGTAGCTGCTCTAACTGTGGGTGGGGCTTTTAGAAGAATCGGTTTAAATTCAAGAGATACTGTTGTTATTTCAGCTGCAGCAGGAGGTATTGGAAGTATTGCAGTACAGTATGCAGTTGCTAAGGGGGCGACAGTGATTGGAATAGCAAGTAAGAAAAATGCAGAGTATCTGAAGTCTTTAGGTGCCATACCAGTAAGTTACGAAGAGAATATCAAGAAGGCTCTTCTATCAGCTAGTCCAACGCCTATTACAAAATTTTTGGATTGTTATGGATCTGATTATGTTAGATTGGCTTTTAGTTTAGGCTTGAAGGGGACAGCTATTGGGACATTAGTACCTTCGCCCTATGTTATGATAAAAGGTGCTCAGTTTACTGGTCCGAGACATTCCACATATGATGATTTTAGCACTTTAGCTGAAATGGTCTCAGACGGGAAGATTCAGCTGAAAATTGATCAAGTGTATGACTTTTCTCTAAAGTCAGTTAGAGAAGCCTATCGTAGTCTGAAAATGGGACACAGTCGAGGCAAAAAAGTCGTAAAAGTAAGAGAGTAGAAGAGAGGTGCTAGCGATGGAAAGTTTAGAACAAAAGTATGCTCAGACGTTAGAAGTTAGCAACTTGAGCTTGAAACAACGTCGAGTATTATTATCAAGCTTAAAATTATTCTCAGAAATTGGATTTGAGAATACAACGTCCAGCCTTATTGCCGAACGAGCTGGAGTGTCAGAAGGAACTGTTTTTAGTTACTTTAAAACAAAGGAAGGTATTTTAGAAGCCATTTTATCTACTTTTCTAGAGCAGGTTATTCCAGAAGTGATTGCGGATTTCTCAGAAAAAAAATTCACAGTAGATCAAGAAACTTTTCCCTTCTTTTTAAAAAGTATTGTTCGAGATAGGCTCTTTTTCATTCAGGAGAATCAAATGCATGTTAAAATTCTCTTGGGGCGTTCTTTTATTGATAAAAATCTTTCTATCCAGTTAGGAAATATTATTGTTCAATCTATAATAGAACCAATTAGCCCTGTTTTAAATCAATTTAAAGAAAAAAGACTTATTCTAAATTGGTCAAATGAAAGAATTGTTCGATACATTTTAGCATTGAGTTTTTCTTATCTTATTCCCATGATGTTGAATGATGAAGGAACTATAAACATAGATGAAGCAGTTGATGAGATTGTTGAATGTTTGTCATCTGCCCTAATGAAAGTAAAATAAATTCTGATGTTAAAACTCACTGTTAATGGTGAGTTTTTTGAATTCAACATAAAAACCCCCAATCATAACGATTGAGGATTGAGCAAATGAATTTTAAACAATACCTTTAATATCATAGCATTGGCTACATTAGTATACTGCCATCTATTCATCTGATAATAGGGATTTTATCATCCAGATATTCATAGCTGGGTGGCCGGCGGCGTTAGAAAGTGGTTGTTGTAATGCTGTAAAACCATAGTGTTGATAGATGGCCACAGCCGTAGTCAGTTCAGTAGAGGTCTCTAGATAAAGCTGTTCATAACCAGCTAAGCTGGCTTCCTGGAATATCCGCTTCATCAACCTGCTGGAATAACCTTTGCCACGGCTATTTTTAGTGACATACAGTTTTTGTAATTCAGCAATCTTATCGGACACAGGTGCAAAGCCACCGCAGCCAACCAGCTGACCTTCATCTTCCAGAACAAAGTAAGCTGCTCTCTCTTGCTGTTGACAATAGTCGGCCAAATGATCTAGATGAGAATCAAAGTAGACAGTTCCTGGTTTGTCAAGCCTGAATTCTTCTAGGCTAGCTCGAATGAGCTGCGCTACAGCTGAATTGTCTCTTACTTCCATCGGCCGTAAGTTCATCATTTGTCCTCCGATAGGATGTATCGACTAATTAAACAATACCTTGTGCAATCATAGCGTTTGCTACATTTTCAAAGGCAGCAATGTTAGCTCCTGCAAGGTAGTCTTTATCAAGACCGTATGTTTCTGAAGTTGTTTTAGCTGTGTTGAAGATGTTTGTCATGATATCTTTGAGACGTCCATCAACTTCTTCACGAGTCCATGAGAGACGAAGGCTGTTTTGGCTCATTTCGAGGGCTGAAACGGCTACACCACCAGCGTTGGCAGCTTTGGCAGGTCCGTAGAAGATACCATTTTCTTTGTAAACTTTGATGGCATCAAGGTCGCTTGGCATGTTGGCACCTTCAGATACACAGATAACGCCTTGAGCAACCAAACGTTTAGCTGCTTCACCGTTAATTTCGTTTTGAGTAGCACATGGAAGCGCAATGTCATAGTTTCCAGCGTAAGTCCATACAGAACCTTCGTGGTAGCTTGCAGTTGCTTTTTCAGCAGCATACTCAGTCAAACGAGCACGGCGTTTTTCTTTAACATCTACTAAAAGATCGAAGTCGATACCATTTTCATCGATGACATAACCATTTGAATCAGATACAGAGATAACAGTTGCACCAAGTTCAGTCGCTTTTTGAAGAGCGTATTGAGCAACGTTACCAGAACCTGAAATAACCACTTTCTTACCAGCAAAGCTGTTACCGTTAGCTTTAAGCATTTCTTCAGTGTAGTAAACCAAACCGTAACCAGTTGCTTCTGGACGAATCAAGCTACCACCAAATCCAAGAGGTTTACCAGTCAAGACACCAGCATCAAATTGGTTAAGGCGTTTGTATTGACCGTAAAGGTAACCAATCTCACGTCCACCAACACCGATATCACCAGCAGGTACGTCAAGAGATGGTCCGATGTATTTTTGCAATTCAGTCATGAAGCTTTGGCAGAAGCGCATCACTTCAGCATCTGTTTTACCTTTAGGATCGAAGTCTGATCCACCTTTACCTCCACCGATTGGAAGTCCAGTCAAAACGTTTTTAAAGATTTGTTCGAATCCGAGGAATTTCAAGATTCCTTGGTTAACAGTTGGGTGGAAACGAAGTCCGCCTTTATATGGTCCAACAGCTGAGTTGAATTGAACACGGTAACCACGGTTAACTTGAACTTTTCCATCACGGTCAACCCAAGGAACACGGAAAGAAATTACGCGCTCTGGCTCAGTGATACGTGCCAAGATATTTTCTTCAATATACTCAGGGTGTTTTTCAAAGACAGGCTCCAAAGTGCTGAAGAATTCTTCAACCGCCTGGAGAAATTCAGCCTCATGCCCGTTACGAGCTTTTACAGTTTCAAACACGCTTTGGATATATTCTTTAGCAGATGTCATATCGTTCTCCTTTTTGTTGTCATATTTTATTACATGAGACATTATAGCAGAAAAATTTTTCAGTGTAAAGGAAAAAACACAAATTTTCTAAAAATTCTTTCAATTTGGATTAGCTAGTTTTATTAGATGAATAAGAACCTTTTTATAGGATTAGTTTTATTAAAAGAGTCCTGCCAAAGTATGGTATAATAGTAGCAATATAAAGGAATCTGGAGGAACAGAATCATGGTATCAACTAAAACACAGATTGCTGGTTTTGAATTTGATAATTGCTTGATGAATGCGGCAGGAGTTGCTTGTATGACCATTGAGGAATTGGAATGTGTTAAAAACTCAGCAGCAGGAACTTTTGTCACAAAAACAGCAACCTTGGAATTTCGTCAGGGAAATCCTGAACCACGTTATCAAGATGTTCCACTAGGTTCTATTAACTCGATGGGCCTCCCAAATAATGGTTTAGACTATTACTTAAAGTATCTATTGGAATTACAAGAAAAAGAACCAAACCGTACCTTCTTTTTATCATTAGTTGGAATGTCTCCAGAGGAAACTCACACTATTTTGAAAAAGGTTCAAGAGAGTGATTTTCGTGGTCTAACTGAACTCAATCTCTCATGCCCAAATGTTCCTGGTAAACCACAGATTGCCTATGACTTTGAAACTACAGATCGTATCTTATCAGAAGTCTTTGAGTATTTTACAAAACCTCTAGGAATTAAGCTTCCGCCTTATTTTGATATTGTACATTTTGACCAGGCAGCAGCTATTTTTAACAAATATCCACTCAAGTTTGTTAATTGTGTCAACTCTATCGGAAATGGTCTTTATATTCAAGATGAGTCGGTCGTGATTCGCCCTAAAAACGGTTTTGGTGGGATCGGTGGAGAATACATCAAACCTACTGCCCTTGCTAATGTCCATGCTTTCTATCAACGCTTAAATCCAGAAATCCAAATCATCGGAACTGGTGGTGTGCTTACAGGACGTGATGCCTTTGAACATATTTTATGTGGTGCCAGCATGGTACAAGTAGGAACTACTCTTCATAAAGAAGGAGTAGGTGCTTTTGAGCGTATTACCCAGGAACTAAAAGAAATCATGGTGGAAAAAGGTTATCAAAGCCTAGATGATTTCCGTGGTAAATTACATTATATTGATTAAATAAAAGTGAAACTAAAAAGAGAGGAGAATAGATGCTAGCCATAGAAGAAAGCCGAAAGCTATCCCTATCAAATTTACCTAGTTTGACCCTGTTTACAGGGGCTGATCAAGGACAGTACGACATCATGAAAACTCAGGTTCTAAAGCAAATCGGTTATGATCCTGCAGATTTGAACTTTGCTTATTTTGACATGAAAGAAGTAGACTACAAAAGCTTGGAACTAGAGCTGGTCAGTCTTCCTTTCTTTGCGGATGAAAAGATTGTTATTTTAGATCATTTTCTCGATATAACGACAGCTAAAAAACGCTATCTAAGTGATGATGAACTTAAGTCTTTCGAAGATTATCTGGAAAATCCTTTACCTTCTAGTAAACTAGTCATTTTTGCTGAAGGAAAGTTGGATAGTAAGAGACGTTTGGTCAAATTGCTCAAGCGGGATGCGACAGTTTTTGAAGCCATAGAGCCAAAAGAGCAAGAAATACGAGCTTATTTTCAAAAGTGGGCTCAGGAACAAGGACTTACGTTTGATGGAAAATCCTTCGAGCAGTTGCTTATCAAATCAGGTTTTCAATTCAGTGAAATTCAAAAAAATCTACTCTTCCTACAGGCCTACAAAGATAATGGTGATATTACAGAAGAAGACATTGTTGAAGCCATACCAAAGACTTTGCAGGATAATATCTTTGATTTAACCCAATTGATTTTAGGGAAGAAAATCGATCAGGCACGTGATTTAGTCAAGGACTTGACCTTACAGGGAGAAGATGAGATTAAACTGATTGCCATAATGCTGGGGCAGTTCAGACTCTACACACAGGTAAAAATATTGCAAGAGTCTGGTCAGACAGAATCTCAGATGGTCAGCAGTTTAGGTCACTATCTTGGTCGCAATCCTAATCCTTACCAAATCAAATTTGCCCTTCGTGACACACGAGCTTTGTCCTTGAATTTCTTACAGGATTCTATCCGTTATCTTATCCACGTAGATTATCAGATTAAGACAGGTGTATACGAGAAAGGTTACCTATTTGAGAAGGCTTTATTGCAAATTGCAAGCCAGTCAAATTGAGCAAATAACTTGAAAAAATAGGTTGTTTGCGTTATCATTTTTATATAAAAAGAAAAAGAGGTATTACAGATGGCTATTATCTTACCAGATCTTCCATACGCTTACGATGCATTGGAACCATACATTGATGCTGAAACAATGCACTTGCACCATGACAAACACCACCAAACATACGTAAACAATGCAAATGCAGCTCTTGAAAAACACCCTGAAATCGGTGAAGACCTTGAAGCTTTGCTTGCTGACGTAGAATCTATCCCAGCTGATATCCGTCAAGCACTTATCAACAACGGTGGTGGGCACTTGAACCATGCTCTTTTCTGGGAATTGATGACTCCTGAAAAAACAGCTCCTTCAGCAGAACTTGCAGCAGCAATCGATGCAACATTTGGTTCATTTGAAGAATTCCAAGCAGCCTTCACTGCAGCAGCAACAACTCGTTTCGGTTCTGGATGGGCATGGTTGGTTGTTAATAAAGAAGGTAAACTTGAAGTGACTTCAACTGCAAACCAAGACACACCAATCTCAGAAGGTAAGAAACCAATCTTGGGCTTGGACGTTTGGGAACATGCCTACTACGTAAAATACCGCAACGTTCGTCCTGATTACATCAAAGCTTTCTTCTCAGTGATCAACTGGAATAAAGTAGATGAACTTTACGCAGCAGCTAAATAATATGAACACTAACACCTTTGGTTAGAATTTTATCTAACTTGAAAGGTGTTTTTTGTTTGCTTGGATTAGAAGTGTCTGTCTCATGATTTTCCTTTGTTGGATAGGCTTGATTTATGGTATAATGATAAGATAGAAATCGAAGGAGAAATCATGAATATTCAACAATTACGCTACGTTGTGGCTATTGCTAATAGTGGTACTTTTCGTGAAGCGGCTGAGAAGATGTACGTTAGCCAACCCAGTCTATCTATTTCTGTAAGAGACTTGGAAAAAGAACTCGGCTTCAAGATTTTTCGCAGAACTAGTTCTGGAACTTTCCTTACTCGTCGCGGTATGGAATTTTATGAAAAGGCACAAGAGTTAGTCAAAGGATTTGATGTTTTCCAGAACCAGTATGCCAATCCTGAAGAAGAAAAGGATGAGTTTTCAATAGCCAGCCAGCACTATGATTTCTTGCCACCAACCATTACAGCTTTTTCGCAACAATACCCTGAATATAAGAATTTCCGTATTTTTGAATCTACAACTGTTCAAATCTTGGATGAAGTAGCCCAAGGACATAGTGAGATTGGGATTATTTACCTCAATAATCAAAACCAAAAGGGAATTATGCAACGGGTTGAAAAGTTAGGACTTGAAGTAATTGAATTGATTCCTTTCCAAACACATATTTATCTACGTGAAGGACATCCTTTAGCCAAGAAAAAAGAGTTGGTTATGGAGGATTTGGCAGATTTACCAACAGTTCGATTCACACAGGAAAAGGATGAGTATCTTTATTACTCAGAAAACTTTGTGGATACAAGTGCTAGCTCTCAAATGTTTAATGTAACTGACCGTGCTACCTTAAATGGAATTCTTGAAAGAACAAATGCTTATGCGACTGGTTCTGGATTCTTAGATAGCGATAGTGTGAACGGAATTACCGTTATCCCACTAAATGATAATCTCAATAATCGCATGGTTTATGTCAAACGTGAGGAAGTAGACTTGAGCCAAGCAGGGACTTTATTTGTAGCGGTTATGCAAGAATATTTTGATCAGAAGAGGAAAGCATGAAAAAGAGAGGAATAGTAGCAGGGATTATAGTATCCTTGATTGTCTTAGATCAATTGGTAAAGGCTTATGTCGTTCAGAATATTGCTCTTGGTGAAATCAAATCATGGATTCCAAATCTAGTTAGTTTAACCTATCTGCAAAATAGAGGAGCAGCCTTTTCTATGCTTCAAGATCAACAGTGGTTTTTTGCAGTGATTACTCTAGTAGTTATGGCGGGAGCTATCTGGTATTTGCATAAGCATATAGAGGATTCCCTCTGGACAGTCTTTGGATTGGTTCTAATTATTGCAGGTGGTCTGGGAAACTTCATTGATCGCATTAGCCAAGGATTTGTCGTGGATATGTTTCACTTAGACTTTATCAATTTTGCCATTTTCAATGTGGCTGATAGTTATCTGACAGTAGGGGTCGTTGTGTTATTGATTGCAATGCTAAAAGAGGAAATGAATGGAAATTAAAATTGAAACCGGTGGAGTACGCTTAGATAAGGCTTTGTCCGATTTGACAGAATTGTCTCGTAGTCTCGCCAATGAACAAATCAAGTCTGGTCAGGTCTTGGTTAATGGTCAGTTAAAAAAAGCTAAGTACTCGGTTCAAGAAGGGGATGTTATCACTTATCAAGTTCCAGAACCAGAAGTTTTAGAGTATGTAGCTGAAGATATTCCTTTAGAAATCATTTATCAAGATGAGGATGTAGCAGTAGTTAACAAACCTCAAGGGATGGTTGTTCATCCAAGTGCTGGTCATACCAGTGGTACCTTGGTTAATGCCCTCATGTACCATATCAAGGACCTATCAGGCATCAATGGTGTATTGCGTCCAGGGATTGTCCATCGTATTGATAAGGATACGTCAGGCCTCTTGATGATTGCTAAAAATGATGAAGCGCATGTGGCACTGGCTCAAGAGTTGAAGAATAAGAAGTCTCTTCGAAAGTATTGGGCTATTGTTCACGGTAATCTTCCAAATGATCGTGGAGTCATCGAGGCACCAATCGGGCGTAGCGAAAAAGACCGTAAGAAACAAGCTGTTACCGCTAAAGGGAAACCAGCAGTGACACGTTTCCAAGTCTTGGAGCGCTTTGGGGATTATACCTTGCTGGAATTACAACTGGAAACAGGGCGGACTCATCAAATTCGTGTCCACATGGCTTATATCGGTCATCCTGTCGCTGGAGATGAGGTCTATGGTCCTCGTAAAACTTTGAAAGGTCATGGGCAGTTTCTCCACGCTAAGACACTTGGTTTTACCCATCCAAGAACTGGTGAAACCATAGAATTTACTTCCGATATTCCAGCTATCTTTAAAGATACTTTGGAAAAACTTCGAAACAACTAAACAAAAAAAGGACTCAACTGAGTCCCTTTTTATTTGCGTTTTTTCTTAGCTTTTTTCATTTTATTGGCCATGCGTTTCATGGATTGCTTCATGGCAAATTCACCGATTTTACCTTTGAGGCCTCCACCGAGCATCTGGCTCATATCAGGCATCCCAGCTCCTCCGAGAGCAGACATATCAGGCATGCCACCTTGTCCCATCATTCCTTCAAGGGCGGACATATCCATGCCTCCAGGCATATTTTTAGGAAGGTTGTTAGGGTTGATGCCCATTTGTTTCATCATCTTGTTCATGTCACCAGACATGACACCTTGCATGAGTTGTTTGGCCTGATTAAAGTCTTTAATGAACTTATTGACTTCGATAAAAGTATTACCAGAACCAGCAGCGATACGACGACGACGGCTTGGTGTAAGCAAATCTGGATTTTCACGTTCTTCCGAAGTCATAGAAGACACGATAGCACGTTTGCGAGCAATTTGTTTTTCGTCCACCTTCATATTTTGAAGAGCAGGATTGTTGGCCATACCAGGAATCATCTTGAGCAAATCTTCCATTGGCCCCATATTTTGTACCTGATCCAATTGATCAATGAAATCGTTGAAATCGAAGGTATTTTCACGCATCTTTTCAGCCATTTCAAGGGCTTTTTGCTCATCGTATTCTTGGGAAGCTTTTTCAATCAGAGTCAGCATATCTCCCATACCGAGAATACGGCTGGCCATACGGTCTGGGTGGAAGGTTTCAATATCAGTAATCTTTTCACCAGTACCAGTGAACTTGATTGGTTTTCCAGTGATGTGACGAACAGAAAGGGCAGCACCACCACGAGTGTCCCCATCAATCTTTGTAAGGATGACCCCAGTAACTTCTAATTGATCGTTAAATTCACGTGCAACGTTGGCAGCTTCCTGACCAATCATGGCATCGATGACTAAGAGAATCTCATTTGGTTGTGCTAGAGCTTTAACATCACGGAGCTCATTCATGAGAAGTTCGTCAATTTGTAAACGACCAGCTGTATCAATCAAGACATAGTCGTTATGGTTGGCTTTGGCTTGCTCCAAACCTTGGCGAACAATCTCAACCGCAGGAACTTCAGTTCCAAGTGCAAACACAGGAACATCAATATGTTGTCCAAGTGTTTTCAATTGGTCGATAGCAGCAGGACGATAGATGTCGGCCGCGATCATTAAAGGACGAGCATCCTCTTCCTTTTTAAGTTTGTGTGCAAGTTTACCTGCAAAAGTTGTTTTACCAGCCCCCTGCAAACCAACCATCATGATAATAGTTGGGATTTTTGGAGACTTAATAATCTCAGCTGTGTCAGAACCAAGAACTGCGGTTAACTCTTCATTGACAATCTTGATGATTTGTTGAGCTGGATTAAGGGTATCAATGACTTCGTGCCCAATCGCACGTTCACGAATTTTTTTGATAAAGTCCTTAACCACTGGCAAAGCAACGTCGGCTTCTAAAAGAGCCAGACGAATTTCCTTGGTTGCTTCTTGAATATCGCTCTCGGTAATTTTTCCTTTTTTACGTAGATTTTTAAAGACGTTCTGCAAACGTTCTGTTAAATTTTCAAATGCCATATTTTTCTCCTATTTTTTCAATTCAGTGGAAATCGGCCGAAATGTTCCAAACACTCTAGTTCTTCGGGTGTGACTTCTTTCATGATTTCATTTGGGTATCCCCAACAGCTAAAACCTATTTGCATAGCTTTGGAAATATCATTGGGCGAGATAATCTGTAGTCGACTAGGAAATGGTTCCTCTGCGGTTAATAGTTTGCAAGGTATTCCTTGATAAATAACTAGACTGCCCATGATTACTCCCGATTGTCAATACTTGTTAAAATTTCAACTTGCTCTTGTAGAAAAGTATCTTCTGGATAACGCTCCAAAATCTGATCAAAAATCTGACTGCGAACAATGTAGTCAGAGTACATATGAAGCTTCATCTCATAATCTTCCAGTATCTTTTCTGTACGTTTGATATTGTCATAAACAGCCTGGCGACTAACGCCAAATTCTTCAGCGATTTCAGCCAAACTATAGTCGTCAGCATAATAGAGCTCGATATAGTTCATCTGCTTATCAGTCAAAAGGGCTGCATAAAATTCAAACAGAGCATTCATTCGATTGGTTTTTTCAATTTCCATAAGATTTATTATACCAAAAAATAGCCTGAACTGCTAGTAATGGATTGATTTTAGAGATAAGTGAGAAAAAGTCGTTTTAACGGTTATTTTCTGACTATGAATTCTTTTTTTGGTATAATGGAGTGTATTATAATGTTTTAGAAAGAGGTTCTTATGAAAGAATTAGAAACCGTGTTAGAGCAACGTTTTGATCTTGTTTTTTCAGATAAACAATTACTTGAAACAGCTTTTACTCACACTAGTTATGCAAACGAGCACCGCCTCTTAAAAATTTCACACAATGAACGCTTGGAATTTTTAGGAGACGCTGTTCTGCAATTATTGATTTCAGAATATCTGTACAAGAAATATCCCAAAAAACCAGAAGGTGATTTATCTAAACTTCGTGCCATGATTGTTCGCGAGGAGAGTTTAGCTGGTTTTGCGCGTGATTGCCAGTTTGATCAGTTTATCAAGCTAGGAAAAGGAGAAGAAAAATCAGGTGGTCGCAATCGTGATACCATCTTGGGAGATGCCTTTGAAGCCTTTTTGGGTGCTCTTCTTTTAGACAAGAATCTGGCTAGAGTGAAGGATTTTATTTATCAAGTCATGATACCAAAAGTAGAAGCCGGCGATTTTGAAATGATTAAAGACTACAAGACTCACTTGCAAGAATTACTCCAAGTCAATGGTGATGTCGATATTCGTTATCAAGTGATATCAGAGATTGGACCTGCCCATGATAAGATGTTCCAAGTGGAAGTCCTTGTTGAAGGGAAAAGTCTTGGAACTGGTCAAGGACGTTCAAAAAAATTAGCAGAGCAGGAAGCCGCAAAAAATGCAGTTGAGGAAAGGCTGGATTCATGTATTTAAAGGAAATTGAGATTCAGGGGTTTAAGTCCTTTGCTGACAAGACTAAGGTTGTTTTTGACCAGGGAGTTACAGCAGTTGTAGGACCTAATGGTTCTGGAAAATCAAACATCACGGAAAGTCTGCGTTGGGCACTAGGTGAATCTAGTGTAAAAAGCTTGCGTGGTGGGAAGATGCCTGATGTTATCTTTGCAGGAACAGAAAGTAGAAAACCTTTAAACTATGCTTCTGTGGTTGTTACCCTAGATAACCAAGACGGCTTCATCAAAGATGTAGGTCAGGAAATTAAGATAGAGCGTCACATCTATCGTACAGGAGATAGCGAGTACAAGATTGACGGCAAAAAAGTCCGTCTTCGTGATATTCATGATCTTTTCTTAGATACTGGTCTTGGACGCGATTCCTTCTCTATTATTTCCCAAGGAAAGGTTGAAGAAATCTTCAACTCTAAACCTGAAGAACGTCGGGCTATTTTTGAAGAAGCTGCCGGAGTCTTGAAGTATAAGACTCGTCGCAAAGAGACGGAAAGCAAACTCCAACAAACACAAGACAATCTAGACCGTTTGGAAGATATCATTTATGAGCTAGATAATCAAATCAAGCCCTTAGAAAAGCAAGCAGCAACAGCTCGTAAATTTATAGAATTAGATGGTCAGCGTAAGGCGATTTACTTGGATGTTTTGGTTGCACAAATTCAAGCAAGTAAAGCTGAATTGGATCTAACTGAAGAAGAATTAAACCAAGTTCAAGAACTTTTGACGAGCTACTATCAGAAACGTGAAGAGTTAGAAGAAGAAAATCAAACTCTCAAAAAGAAACGTCATGATTTGCAAGCTGAAATGTCAAAAGACCAGTCCACACTGATGGATTTGACTGGTTTAATCAGTGAATTAGAGCGTAAGTTAGCCTTGTCAAAACTGGAAACAGAACAAGTCGCTCTCAATCAACAAGAAGCTCAAGCACGTTTGGCTAGTTTGGACGAAAAGAGAAATGCTCTTATTCAGGAGAAGGAAGAAAAAGAAGCAAATCTCAGTCAGTTAGAAGAAAATTTAGCGGTCAATACTAAGGAACTCAATCGCTTAGAAGCAGAGTTATTAGCTTTTTCTGATGATCCAGATCAAATGATTGAGCAATTACGTGAACGTTTCGTGGCTTTCTTACAGGAAGAAGCGGATGTCTCTAACCAACTGACACGGATTGAGAACGACCTTGAAAATAGTCGCCAACAGACTCAAAAACAAGAAGAACAATTAGAATCTTTGAAGGAACAATTGGCTTCTGCCAAGTCCAAGGCTAGTGAGCAAGAGCTTGCCCTTAAATCAGCTAAAGAAGAAGTACAAAACTTACTTGCTGAATACCAGACCAATGCCAAGCAAGAAGAAGAACAAAAGCAGGCTTATCAAAGTCAGCAAAATCAACTCTTTGACCGTTTGGATAGTCTGAAAAACAAACAGGCCAAGGCGCAAAGTTTGGAAAATATTCTTAAAAACCATAGCAATTTTTATGCGGGTGTCAAGAGTGTTCTCCAAGAGAAAAACCGCTTGGGTGGTATTATTGGAGCAGTTAGTGAACATTTAACCTTTGATGTTCGTTATCAGACAGCTCTTGAAATTGCACTTGGTGCAAGTAGCCAACATATCATCGTTGAAGACGAACAGGCAGCGACTAAAGCTATCGACTTCCTTAAGCGAAATCGAGCTGGTCGTGCGACTTTCCTACCTTTGACAACCATTAAGGCTCGTAGCATTTCAGGTCAGAATCAAGATGTGATAGCCTCAAGTCCAGGTTTTCTTGGTATGGCAGATGAACTGGTTACCTTTGATGCCAAGCTTGAAGCTATTTTTAAAAACCTGCTAGCTACGACAGCTATCTTTGATACAGTGGAGCATGCACGCGATGCGGCTCGTAAGGTACGCTATCAAGTTCGTATGGTAACGCTAGATGGAACAGAGCTACGAACAGGTGGTTCTTATGCTGGTGGTGCCAATCGTCAAAATAACAGCATTTTCATCAAGCCTGAATTGGAGCAGTTGCAAAAAGAAATCGCTCAAGAAGAAAAACTTCTTCGTCAAGAGGAAGAAAATCTGAAGTCAGTTCAAGAAGCCTTGAATGAACTTAGTCAAACTTTGGAGACCATTAAGTCCCAAGGGGAGCAAGCTCGTATCCAGGAACAAGGCTTGTACCTAGCTTATCAACAAACTAGCCAGCAGGTCGAAGAACTCGAAACCCTTCTAGAACTTCAGGAAAAAGAATTAAATAACCTCAGAGGTGGAGATTGGCAAGCTGAAAAGGAAAAATGTCAAGAACGACTTGCATTTATTGCAACTGAAAAGCAAAAGCTGGAATCTGAAATCGAAGAAATCAAGTCCAATAAAAATGCTATTCAGGAACGCTACCAAAACTTGCAGGATAAACTTTCTCAAGAATGTCTGCTCAAAACAGAAATGATAGGGCGAAAACGTTACGAAGTTGCGGATATTGAACGGATTAACAAAGAACTTGAGAACCTCAATATCGAGCAAGAAGAGATTGAACGTCTTTTGCAAGAAAAAGTAGACAATCTTGAAAAAGTTGATACAGAACTTTTGGCCAAGCAGGAAGCAGAAGCCAAGAGTCAAAAAGAAGAAATTCAACAGGGACTCATTCGTAAGCAGTTTGAACTCGACGACATTGAGGGACAACTGGATGATATTGCCAGTCATTTAGAACAAGCTCGTCAGCAAAATGAAGAATGGATTCGTAAGCAAACACGTGCGGAAGCGACTAAAGAGAAGATTACAGATCGTCTTCGTTATCTTCAAGGCCAGCTGACAGAGGAATATCAGATTAGCTATACGGAAGCTTTAGAGCAAGTCAATCCGTTAGAAGATTTGGCAATCGCTGAACAAAAGGTGAAGGATTTGGAGAAATCCATTCGTTCACTTGGTCCGGTCAATTTGGATGCCATTGAACAGTTTGACGAAGTACACGAACGCTTGGAATTCTTGAATACTCAACGAGATGATATTCTTTCTGCTAAAAACTTACTTCTTGAGACCATTACAGAAATGAACGATGAAGTGAAAGAACGCTTTAAGTCAACCTTCGAAGCTATTCGTGAGTCCTTTAAGGTGACTTTCAAGCAGATGTTTGGTGGTGGTCAAGCAGATCTAATTCTGACAGAGGGAGATCTATTGACAGCAGGTGTCGAAATCTCTGTTCAACCTCCAGGCAAGAAAATCCAATCACTCAACCTCATGAGTGGTGGGGAGAAAGCCTTGTCAGCTCTAGCTCTTCTTTTCTCAATCATCCGTGTTAAGACCATTCCATTTGTAATCCTGGATGAGGTTGAAGCCGCACTTGACGAGGCTAACGTTAAACGCTTTGGGGATTATCTCAATCGATTTGACAAGGATAGCCAATTTATCGTTGTTACCCACCGTAAGGGAACCATGGCAGCAGCAGACTCTATCTATGGGGTGACCATGCAAGAATCTGGTGTATCAAAGATTGTCTCTGTAAAACTAAAAGATTTAGAGAATATGGATGCTTAGTTAGTGCTCGACACAAACTTTCAGCTAAGCATTTAGAATGACCTTTAAGAAGTCAGAAGGGTTACAAAAATAATTTGAGGAGCTTATATGGATTTTGATCTATTCCTAATGGTTTGTAATTATATTGGGACAATAGCCTTTGCAGCGTCAGGAGCCATCAAAGGATTTGGTAAACGTTTAGATATTTTTGGGATTAGTTTATTGGCAATTGTAACGGCAGTAGGCGGTGGGATTTTGAGAGATTCTATTATCAGTCGTTTTCCCTCCGCTCTCGCAGATCCTGGACCGATTTATGTCTCTATCTTTGTAGCGGTTATCATGTATATCTTTGTGACTTCAAAACAGGCCAATGCGAGTCATGATAAAAAGTTCTATAAATGGTTGAGAGAAGCCTATCTCATCTTTGATTCGATTGGGCTGATTATCTTCTCTCTAATTGGAGCTACAGCTTTAGCTGATAGTAAATTGAATTTGATGTCTGCAGGGATTTTAGCCTGTTTAACGGGAGCAGGTGGTGGTATTATCCGAGACCTCTTGATCAATGAGGTCCCTAGTGTTTTAAAAGAAGACATCTATGCCCTTCTATCTTTCGTAATTGGAGTTATTTATTACTGGTTGGCCTTTGTCCTCCATTTTCCAAGAATTACTGCCTTTATTATTCTCTCAATTGTCGGTTTTGTGATTCGACTCTGTATTATTAAGTTTAAGCTCTCTTTGCCAAATATGGATAAGAGAACTTTGAACTAAGGAATAAACGAAACTTATTTTATATAGGCGTCTAATCTCGTATGGATTAGGCGCTATTTACTTTTTCTATGGTATAATAGATGATAGATTTATAACTGGAGAATATAAGTATTTATGATTAAACTAGTCGCAACGGATATGGACGGGACTTTTTTGGATGAAGCTGGCCAATTTGATATGGAACGTTTAAAAAAGCTTCTCCATTCTTATAAAGAAAAAGGAATCTACTTTGCTGTAGCATCAGGACGTGGTCTTTTGTCCTTAGAGAAACATTTTGCGGATGTCAAAGATGAGATTATCTTCATTGCTGAAAATGGGAGTCTGGTTCGTTTTCATGGTCAAGACCTCTATGAAGCAACCATGCCACGTGATTTTTACCTGTCAAGTTTTGAAAAACTAAAAACTTCCCCTTATTTTGATGAGAAGAAGATGCTATTGACTGGTAAAAAGGCTTGTTATGTCTTAGATACGGTGGATGAGACCTATCTTATGTTTAGCCATCATTACAATGAGAACATCCAAAGGGTAGCCAGTCTTGTAGATATTACCGATGAGATTTTCAAATTCACAACTAATTTTACTGAAGAGACAGTAGAAGCCGGAGAAGCTTGGGTCAATGAACATGTGCCTGGTGTTAAGGCTATGACTACTGGTTTTGAATCCATCGATATTGTTTTAGACTATGTTGACAAGGGAGTCGCTATTGTCGAGCTAGCAAAAAAATTAAATCTGGATATGGATCAAGTGATGGCTTTTGGAGATAATCTCAATGACCTACATATGATGCAGGTTGTAGGACATCCAGTCGCACCTGAAAATGCACGTCCAGAGATTTTAGAACTAGCTGAAACAGTTATTGGACACCACAAAGACCAATCAGTTATCGCTTATATGGAGGAATTGTAATGACAGATATTAAATTAATTGCTTTGGACTTGGATGGTACCTTATTGACAACAGACAAGAAATTAACAGAACGTACTAAGTCAATGTTGAAGGCTGCGCGTGAACAAGGAGTCAAGGTAGTCCTAACAACTGGACGTCCCCTAAAGGCTATGGATTTCTTCCTCAAAGAACTTGGAACAGATGGTCATGAGGATGAGTATACGATTACTTTTAATGGCGGATTGGTTCAGAAAAATACAGGTGAAATTCTTGATAAGACAGTCTTTTCCATCGATGATGTGAGCCGTATTTATGAAGAAACTGAAAAACTAAATATTCCATTAGATGCTATTTCTGAAGGCATCGTTTATCAGATTCAATCAGACCAGGAAAGTTTATATGCTCAGTTTAACCCAGCTCTAACTTTTGTTCCAACTGCTTTTGAAGATTTGTCTAGTCAGATTACTTACAATAAATGTGTCACTGCCTTTCCTCAAGAACCCTTGGATGCAGCTATTCAAAAGATTTCTCCTGAATTGTTTGACAAATATGAAATTTTTAAATCACGTGAACTCTTGCTAGAATGGTCACCAAAGAATGTTCATAAAGCGACAGGACTAGCTAAGTTAATTGAGCATTTAGGAATTGATCGAAGTCAAGTAATGGCTTGTGGAGATGAAGCTAATGACCTTTCGATGATTGAATGGGCAGGTCTTGGTGTAGCCATGCAAAATGCTGTTCCTGAAGTTAAAGCAGTTGCAAATGTGGTAACACCTATGACTAACGACGAGGAAGCCGTTGCCTGGGCTATTGAAAAATATGTACTGAAGGAGAATTAAAGTATGGGATTATTTGACCGTTTATTTGGAAAAATAGAAGAACCAAAGATTGAAGATGTTGTCAAAGAAGCTTTGGAAAATATCGACTTATCGGATGATAGTGAGCAACACGAGGCATCGGAATCTGAAAATGCTGAAATGACAGAACCAGAAGAAGTTATCTTACCTGCTGAACCTCAGGAAGAAACAAATGAAGACTCACCTGCAGTAGAGATTGTAGAAGAAGTTATCATTGAGCCTGTTGACGAAGTTGAAGTTTCTCAAGATGAATCAAATCTATTTGAAGAGGCAGAAAGTCCTCAAGTGGAATCATCTCACGTTGAAGATATGACTTCAAGCGATGAAGAAGAGGATTTTAATCAACTTCAATCAGACGAAACAGAATCAGAAAATTTTGAAGAAGAGGAAGCAAATCAAGCAACCGAGGAAACTCCTCAAGTACAAGAGACTGTACAGGAAAAGTATGATCGTAGTCTCAAGAAAACTCGTACGGGATTTGGGGCTCGTTTGAACGCCTTCTTTGCTAATTTCCGATCAGTTGATGAAGAATTCTTTGAAGAACTAGAAGAACTCTTAATCATGAGTGACGTTGGTGTCCAGGTGGCTTCAAATCTTACGGAAGAATTGCGTTATGAAGCCAAGCTAGAAAATGCTAAGAAACCTGAAGCACTTCGTCGTGTTATCATCGAAAAATTGGTGGAGCTGTATGAGAAGGATGGCAACTATAACGAAAGTATTAATTTCCAAGATGGGTTGACTGTCATGCTCTTTGTAGGTGTTAATGGTGTCGGGAAAACAACTTCTATTGGTAAATTAGCTCATCGCTACAAGCAAGCTGGTAAGAAGGTTATGCTTGTTGCTGCGGATACCTTCCGTGCTGGTGCGGTAGCTCAGCTAGCAGAATGGGGTCGTCGTGTCGGTGTGCCTGTTGTAACGGGTCCAGAAAAAGCTGATCCAGCCAGTGTGGTCTTTGATGGAATGGAACGTGCAGTAGCAGAAGGTATTGATATTTTGATGATTGATACAGCTGGTCGTCTGCAAAACAAAGAAAACTTGATGGCAGAGTTGGAAAAAATTGGTCGTATCATCAAGCGTGTTGTGCCTGAAGCACCTCATGAAACCTTCCTTGCTCTAGATGCCTCAACTGGTCAAAATGCTCTTGTACAAGCTAAAGAATTTTCAAAAATCACTCCTTTGACAGGTATTGTATTGACCAAGATTGATGGAACAGCTCGAGGTGGTGTCGTTCTTGCTATCCGTGAAGAGCTGAATATCCCTGTTAAGTTGATTGGTTTTGGTGAAAAAATCGATGATATCGGTGAATTCAATTCTGAAAACTTTATGAAGGGGCTTTTAGAAGGTTTGCTATAAAAGAAAATCCTGCAAGAATTCTTGCAGGATTGTTTTTGATTATTCTAATCGACCATCTTCACGATAGGCGATATCCGGTTGCCAAGTCCATTCAGCTCCGTATTTTTTGAGTAAATCAAAGCTAGCTTGAGGTCCCATGCTACCAGCTTTGTAGTCATGAAGGGGAGCACCGTTTTCAGCCCAAAGTTTCTCAATACGGTCAATCAATTTCCATGATGCGCTTACTTCTTCCCAGTGGCTGAAGTTGGTTGAATTATTGTTCAAAACATCATAGATGAGTTTTTCATATGGGTCTGGTGAAGCACCTGTAGCAGTAGCATCGGTTCTATAGTCAAGCGAATTAGGTGCAAGCTTGAACTCTTCTCCAACTTCTTTACCGTTAAGGCTGAGAGAGAAACCTTCTGTTGGTTGGATATAGATGGTCAAAATATTTGGTGCTAGAGGCTCTCCAAAAATTGAATCCATTTGCTTAAAGACGATATTGACATGCGTTCCCTTTTCAGTCATTCGTTTACCTGTACGGAAGAAGAAAGGTACACCACGGAAGCGGTCAGTATCTACAAAGAATGCACCTGAAGCAAATGTTTCTGTCATAGATTCAGGGTTGACATTTGGTTCGCTACGGTAAGAAATATATTTCATGCCATCGACTTTACCAGAACGATATTGGCCACGGATAAATTGTTCTTTGAGTTCCTCGTCTGTAGGTTGGTAGAGATTCTTGAAGACCTTGATTTTCTCCGCACGAATGTCATCTTTGGTAAAGCTTGCGGGCTTATCCATAGCTAGGAGTGATAGAAGTTGTAGAGTATGGTTTTGAACCATATCACGAAGGGCACCAGACTCATCATAGTAGCCACCACGTTCTTCAACACCGAGACGCTCTGCAAATGTAATCTGAACATTATCGATGTGCTCACGATTCCAAACATTTTCAAAAATCATATTGGCAAAACGAATGGCAAAAATGCTCTGAATCATTTCCTTACCGAGATAGTGGTCAATACGATAGATTTGGTCTTCGTTAAAAGTAGCAAGGAGTTCTTCGTTTAGTTTGCTTGCAGTCTCATAGTCTGTTCCAAAAGGTTTTTCAACAATCAAACGTTCAAAGCCTTTACCGTCAACGATTTGCTCTGACTTGAGGTGCTTGGCGATGGTACCAAAGAATTGAGGTGCCATTGAGAGGAAGAAAAGTTTGTTGTGTTCAGCTTGATATTTTTCGTTTAACTCAGCCTGAAGCTTGCGTAATTCGATGTAGTGCTCAGTGTCATTAACATCGTGACTTTGATAGTAAAAATGACTAGCAAATGCTTGAGCTTCTTCTACGCTATCTGCCAAGTCCAAAATAGATTCGACAACAACAGATTCGAAATACTCTTTACTCCAAGGTCTACGAGCAGTTCCAATAACAGCAAAATGATCAGATAGATTACCTGATTTGTAAAGTCTAAAAAGTGAAGGGTAGAGCTTGCGTTTAGCCAAATCTCCACTTGCACCGAAAATTGTAACAATAACTTTAGATGACATCCAGCTACCTAATTTCTATTTTGTTTCCTAGTCCAACTAGGCATGGGAAAACCCCATTTTCATATCCTTTATTTTATCATAATTTTCTAAAAAATCCAAAATTCCAATACAAATAAGAAAAAAACTGCAAGGTATCCCTTGCAGTTTTTTTAAGCGTTAAGGACCTTGTCCAAAAATTCTTTTAGACGAGGGTGTTGTGGATTATCAAAGATTTGATCAGGAGTTCCATCTTCTAGAAATTCACCGTCTGCAGTAAAGATAACACGATTGGCAACCTTACGCGCAAATCCCATCTCGTGAGTTACGATGATCATAGTCATGCCTTGCTCTGCCAATTCCTTCATAACGTTAAGAACGTCGCCAACCATTTCAGGGTCAAGGGCAGAAGTTGGCTCATCAAAGAGCATGATATCAGGGTTCATTGCTAAACCTCGAGCAATAGCTACACGTTGTTTTTGTCCACCAGACAAACTATCAGGATTAGCATTGGCCTTGTCAGCAAGTCCAACTTTTTCAAGAAGTTCCATCCCCAATTTTTCAGCTTCTGGTTTGGTTAATAACTTATGCTCGATAGGAGCAAAAGTGATATTTTCCAAGACAGTCATATGTGGAAAGAGATTGAAGTGCTGGAATACCATTCCTACATTTTCACGAACATGGTCTACGTTGGTTGCTTTGTCAGTCAAATCATAACCATTAACTGTGATATGACCTTTTGTCCCTTCTTCGAGGAGATTCAAGCTACGCAAGAAAGTTGACTTACCTGACCCAGAAGGACCGATGATACAAACAACATCACCTTCGTAGAATTTTACAGAGATTCCTTTTAGAACCTTGTTTTTTCCATATTGTTTATGTAAATTATCGACATCAATTTTTAATTTTGCCATTATTGAATCCTCTTTTCTAAGCGTTTTGCTAGTCTAGTTAGAAGAGTGATAATCACAAGGTAAAAGACTGCGAGAATTGCATACATTTTGAAACTTTGGTAGTTACGAGCAATGATGATCTTACCAGTTTGGAAGAGTTCTACAAGACCGATCGCAGATACGATAGTCGTATCTTTCAATGCGATAACAAATTGGTTAACGAAATTTGGAAGCATAAGTTTGGTTGCTTGAGGCAAGACAATCTTACGCATGGTTTTTCCATATGAAATACCCAGACTTCGACTAGCTTCCATTTGCCCAACGGGAACTGCCTTGATACCACCACGAACAATTTCAGCGATGTAGGCTGCTGAGTTTAGGGAGAGGGCAATTGTACCAGCAACAAAGTCGTTGATTGGGCTTTGTTGACCTGTAAGGGATTCGATAAAGTTAGGAATTCCCCAGAAAATAAATGCTGCAAGAATCATCAATGGAATACCACGGATTACGTCAACGAAGATTTCTGAAGTCAAACGAAGTGATTTATACGGGCTGACGCTAAAAATACCAAAGATAATTCCGATGAAAATCGCAATTACAAATGAAATAAGGGCTAATGAGAGAGTAATTCCAAGTCCGCTGAGAAGTTGTTTGTAGTTGTTTTTCAACAAGCCCCAGATAGTTGTTTCATCAGCGGTTGAACTTGTAGTAGTAGAATCGCTAGCTAAATATTTATTAAGAATCTTTTGGAATTCTCCATTTGCCTTAAGGCTTGCAAGCCCTTTGTTAAACTTCTCTAGCAATTCTGGATTGCTTCCTTTTTTAACTGCAAAGGCAGTTTCACCAATAGGTGTACCTGCGATTGGTGTTTTTAACTTTTGTCCTTGACTAATAGAGTATTTAATAACAGGTTCGTCGTCCATAACGGCATCAATTGAACCAGTGTTTAAGCTATCATACATAGATGCAGCATCGGAAAAAGTTTTGATCTTGTAACCGTACTTGCTTTGATTTTCTGTTAGGAAGGTTTGTGAAGCAGTACCATTTTTCACACCTACAGTCTTACCGTTCAAATCTTCATAAGAAGAAATGGTACTTGATTCTTTAACACCAAGAATAGTATTTGCTGTATAGTAAGAGTCAGAGAAATCAAAAGTTTCTTTACGAGCATCAGTCACTGACATACCTGCAATGATACCGTCTGCTTGTCCAGACTGGACTGCGTTAATAGCAGCATCAAAACCAGGATTGGTAATCTCGACCTCAAAGCCTTGGTCTTCAGCGATAGCCTTGATTAGATCCATATCGATACCAGTGTATTGGTTGCTCGAATCTTGGAAAACAAAAGGCGCAAAAGATGAGTCACTTGCAATGACATACTTGGTTTTCTCAGTATCAGCTTTTGCTAATCCTAGTGAAAAAATAGGAAATAAAATTAGCAAACAAGCTAGAATTTTTTTCTTCATGTGATGTCTCCTTTCAGGGTATTTTCAAATTATAGCAGAAAAGAAACATATTGGCAAATTTAAACTCTTTACATGTTAGAAGATATAACATAAAGTTTCTTGTGATACTGCTTTTTTGATTTGAAAATTAAAAGAAGCCGAACACATATTGATGAGTTCGGCTTGTTCTATATAATGGGAATGATTAGCTTGACTTGTGCACCATTATTACTATTTTCTAAGTGCATGGTTCCATTATGAAGTTTCATGACGCGTTTGACGAAAGATAAACCAAGTCCATAGTGACTTTCTTGAGAGGGGGTTCTTGCTTGGTCATCTTTATAGAAAAGATTTCCAGCATTTTGTAATATATTTTTTGAAAAACTAGATTGGTTATTCCATATAGTTAGAACTAATTGACTATTTACTTGTGAAATTGTTAGGTGGATTTGTGCATCATCTTCTTTTTGATGTTGTATAGCATTGTTAATAATATTTGTGATTGCTCGGAAAAATAGATTGGAATGAATTGCAATTTGTGTCGATGGATTTATTGTGTTTGTAAAAATAAAGTGTGTATTTTTAGGAACTAAAGGTGTGATATGTTCCTTTAATTGACGAGTTAATTGTTGAATTGATATCTTTTCAAATTGAATATCTTGGTCATAAAAAGTTTTGGAGTATTGGATGAAGTGATTAAAATAATCGTTTAACTGAATACTTGCTTGCTCCAGATCTTTTAGACATTCCATTACTTGGGGTGTTTGTTTGGTAGATTGTAGGAATTCAGCATTTCCTCTTATGACAGTTAGAGGAGTTCGAAGATCATGGGCAGCGCTAGATACTTGAAACATGAGTTCTTTTTTTTGTTCTTTTTCATTTTCAATCCTATTTTTTATATCGGATTGCATTTTTTCTATTAGATCATTTGTTTCAATAAATTCTTTAATCTGCAAATGGTGATTTTCATTTTTTGTGAAATATAAACCACTATGATAAACCATGTTCATTTCTTTTTGAATCTTGGTTAATAATTGTCTAATATTTGTCACAATGATAAGAATTAAAATGATGCAAAGATAAATCCAAGAACTGACGCTAAAAAATAAAGCAAAGCGATTGGCATTTTTCTCATTGATTCCAGATACAGAAGATAGAAGAGCTGGAACTATGTAGAAAAGTATAAGACATAGAAGAAATTGCCTAATGATTTTAAGGTAGGTATGCTGAATGAGTTGTTTGATTGTCATTTCTTTTGCCATTTGTATCCTCCTCCCCAAACCGTTTTGATAGGATCAATTTGATGAGCCTTAAATTTTTGTCTGATTTGATAGATGTATTCGGTGATTGAACGTAGCTGTACATCAGAGCTTACAGGATAGAGGTAATCATAAAGTTCCTCTGCGCTAAATATTCGGTTCTCATTTTTAGCTAAAAGATAAAGTAAATCAAATTCTCGCTTAGTTAGAGAAATGCTCTTTGATTGATAATAAACTTCTTGACTATCTCGATAAAAAGTTATATCTGAAATCAATTCTTCTTTAGAGGTTTGGCACAATCTTTCCTCTCTACGAAGATGCATTTGGATTCTTGCAATCAATTCCTTAATGCTAAATGGTTTTGTGATGTAGTCATCTGCTCCAGCTTGTATCCCCTTTAGTAAATCTTCTTCAAAATCTTTAGCGGTTAGAAACAGGATTGGAGTAGTAATTTGTGAACGAATGGAGCGACAAATCTCTAAACCAGAAATAGGCATCATGACGTCAAGTAAAATCAGATCGAATCCAGTAAAGTCACAGATATCGATCTCTTCTATATTTGACCGAGTTTCTACGTTAAAGTTGTTTGCTTCTAATGCATTCCCTATTAATCGTAAGATTTTTTCATCATCGTCAATTGCTAAAATTTTATACTTCATAATCCCTCCAATTACTTGTGTATATTATAGCAAACATAGAAAGTAATTTGTTAGAAATGAAAAAATAATTATAAAAATATTTATTCTGATTTTTTCCTGATATTCTCCTGATATACTTGCTCCAAGTGAATGTGAAATTTCACAAAAAGTCAGAAGGGAAAAAGAATGAATGATAACAATTCAAAATCTACATAAGAAATATAATAATAAAATTGTCCTACAAAATGTAACTTTCAAAGCTAAGAAAGGTGAGGTCACAGGATTGATTGGACCAAATGGTTCTGGGAAATCAACTCTAATCAGAATTTTACTCGGTCTAGAAAATAGTCAAATAGGGATGGCATTGATAAATGGCAAAAAATACTCTCAATTGGGAGATAATCCTTTTTGTGTTGTTGGATCATTCCTTGACAGTTGCCAACCTTACCCAACAAGAACAGGATTCCAGCATCTTCGGTGGATTGGCTTGGCTTGTGGTGTTAACAGAAATAGGTGCAACGAATGTTTAGACTTGGTGGGGTTAAGTGAAGCTAGAAATAAAAAAGTAAAGGACTATTCATTAGGGATGAAGCAACGTCTTGGTTTAGCAACAGCCTTATTAGCAAATCCTGACATTTTAATTTTAGATGAGCCAATCAATGGACTAGATCCAGAAGGAATACGCTGGGTACGTAATTTTTTACAATCTTTTGTCAGTGAAGGTAAAACTGTCTTAATGACAAGTCATTATATGAGTGAGTTAGAATTAACTGTAGATCATTTGGTCGGGATTTCTAATGGGAAGATTGTTATTGATGGTCCTACCAAAGACATTTTAAAACAGTTTGGATCTTTTGAGGAAGCATATTTTAAGGCGCTCGAAGGGAAAGAAGGTGAATAATATGTTAAAGCGTTCCTTTTTTAGTGACCTTTATAAATATAGTAGTTTACCTACTTTTAAAA
>ERZ772979.495-NODE-495-length-27514-cov-5.276922_pt1 | contig 27514 bp, 22 predicted proteins | sample MGYA00511130_ERZ772979 | MGnify/ENA primary metagenome ERZ772979 (study PRJEB29015, sample SAMEA2738103) | human oral metagenome | biome: human oral; feature: human-associated habitat; material: saliva | place: China | collected 2186 ... | reverse complement strand
CGAAGGAAAGTCGGCGAGCTGGCGCAGCCGAGTATGTGACGAAGAATTGCCAAAGTACAAATATCTACTAAGCAACTAAAAAATAGAAAAATATACTTCTATCGCCTTTTTTAATTTTTGCTTACTAAATAGCTGCTTTTTTAGCCCCTGCTGAAATATATTCGTAACAAAAAAATATTTAATACTGATTATCAACACTTTCCAAATATAACTTTACATATAAAAGCTTCAAAAAATCATTTATATTTTTGATACATCCGCAATAGTTTGCAGTATTATAACAGAAATACCATACCATTTTAACAATTTCATTACATTATAAGCAAAACCTCTTGTATAGGTTACTTTTGCTATAATATCATATTTAGTATGAAAAAAAATTCTTTTTATATTTGCATTGTAGATATTTTTTATTTAGTTTTGCCCCCGTTAATAAAATAATAGTAATAGCGATGAAACAAAAACTGACGTATGTACTGCTATGGGTGCTATCGGCGGTAGGACTTTCCTATGCCCAAGAGCTCACCATCACAGGGGTAGTAAAAGACAGCGATGGCACTCCACTACCCAGTGCCTCTGTAGTTGTTAAAGGCACCTCTCACGGGGTAGCTACTGACTTAGATGGTAAATATTCCATCAAAGTCCCTAATAACAAAACGGTGCTCGTTTTCTCTTCTTTAGGAGCTAAAACCGTTGAACGCACTGTTGGTGCCAACAAAGTAATCAATGTTACCCTTCAAGACGAAGCGCAACAGCTCGAAGGGGTAGTGGTTACCGGCTACCAAGAGTTCGACCGTTCTAAATTTACCGGTAATGCCCAAACCCTCAAAGCCGACAATATCAAAATGGACGGCGTTGTAGATGTAGGGCGTATGATTGAAGGTCGTGCAGCCGGTGTAAACGTACAGAACATTTCAGGTACTTTTGGTACTTCACCTAAAATCACCATTCGTGGGGGTTCATCTATCTTTGGCGATACCAAACCGCTATGGGTAGTCGATGGGGCTGTACAAGAAGAGGTAGTACCGCTAACCTTCGAACAGCTCGCCTCTGGTGATGCTTCTACCTTAGTAAGCTCAGCTATCTCAGGTATCAATGCCAACGACATCGAGAGCATCGAAATCCTTAAAGATGCTTCAGCGCTTTCACTCTATGGGGCACGTGCGCTCAACGGTGCAGTGATTATCACCACCAAAGGGGGCAAACGCAATATGAAAACCCAAGTGAATTATCAGTTAGAGGAATCAGTGCGTATGGTGCCTACCTATAGCCAGTACGACATTATGAACTCTCAAGAGACAATGGACGTATACCAAGAGTTAGAGCGCAAAGGCTACTTCTCACTCTCTTCACACACCCAAGGCCGTTACGGAGGGGTATACAATATTATGTACCGCGCTATTGATACTTACGACCCTGCTACAGGCAAGTTTTTACTCGAAAACTCCGATGCAGCGCGTGCAGCTTTCTTGCGCAAATACGAATACGCCAATACCGATTGGTTTAAAACCTTATTCCGCCCGTCACTTACCCAAAACCATACGGTGAGCCTTTCAGGTGGGGGCGAAAACGCTTCTATCTATGGTTCAATAGGTTTCTTTGCCGACCCAGGTTGGACAATAGCCGACCGCGTACACCGCGTTACAGGTAACTTAAAGACAAGTTATACCCTTTCACCTAATGTGAAGATAGGAATCCTTACTCAAGGGTCTATCCGTACTCAGAAAGCACCGGGTACTTTTGCTCGGAAAGAAAATACCGTTAGTGGGGGTTACGACCGCGATTTCGACATCAACCCTTTCAGTTATGCGCTCAACACCAGCCGCACTTTGCGTCCGTATGACGATAATGGCAACCTCGAGTACTACCGCTATAACTACGCTAAGATGAATATCCTTAACGAGTTGGCTAATAACTACATCGACCTGAATGTTATCGAGTTAAAACTACAAGGCGATTTAGAGATAAAATTAGCTAAAGGGTTAAAATATAACTTCTTAGGGTCTGTGCGCCACGTAAAGAGCAGCAGCGAACACTCTATCACCGAAGATTCTAACGTGTCAAATGCTTACCGTGCTGCCGAAACTACTATAGTAAGACAGCAAAACCCTTTCTTATTCACCGATCCTAATGACCCCGAGGCTATCGCCAAAGTAGTAATGCCTGAAGGAGGTATCTTTAAGCTAAGCGAAAACAACTTGCAAAGCTACTATTTCCGTAATGCGTTAGAGTTCAAAAGACTACTCAAAGATGTACACGACATAAAGATATTCTTAGGGCAAGAGTATCGTCATACCGACCGCGATAATAATAACTTCACAGGTTATGGTTATCAGTTCAACCGCGGAGGCACCGTTTTCACCGATTACCGTGCCGTACAAAAGGCTATTGACGAAAGCAACCCTTATTATGGCAAATCATACACCAAAGAGCGTGGTATAGCTTTCTTCTCTCAAGGTACTTATACTTACGACAACCGCTACGTATTGGCAGGTACACTCAATTACGAAGGCACTAACCAATTAGGTCGCAGTCGTTCAGCGCGTTGGTTACCTACGTGGAATATCAGTGGCCGTTGGAATGCTAGCAACGAGAAGTTCTTAGAAAACAATAGCACCATCTCTAACCTTGCTTTCAGAGCCAGCTACGGACTTATCGCCGGCTTAAGCCCTGCAAGTAATGCCTTGCCTATCTTCAGAAATGCCGTAATGGAGCGTTACAGAAGTGGCGATAAAGAAAGTGCTATCCGAATCTCTTCTTTGCAAAACAGCGAGCTTACTTGGGAAAAAGTATATGAAAGCAACCTAGGGCTTGAATTAGGGTTATTCAAAAACCGCCTCAACCTTTCTGCCGACATATACCAAAAGAACTCTAAAGACCTGATTGACTATGTAAATACCTCTGGTATCGGGGGGCAACGTATCAAGTTAGCCAACAATGCCTCAATGGTAACCAAAGGTATAGAGCTGGCATTGGATACTAAAAACATCAAAACAGACAACTTTAGCTGGAGTACCGGTATCAACTTTGCCTATTTCAATCAAGAAATCACTAAGCTTTCCGATGAGCCTAACGTTTACAACTTAGTTCGCGATTTAGGAGGGAATGTATTAGGAGGCGCGCGCAATACCCTTTACTCATACGATTTTATCGGTCTTAGCGATAAGGGGATGCCACTCTTCAACTTGCTAAACGGCAGTACAGCTTACCAAGATATTAACTTCCAATCAATTACTAATATCTTAAGCTATCTGAAGAAAGAAGGAGCTGTAGAGCCTAACATCACCGGAGGTCTTTCTAACACCTTCCGTTATAAAAACTGGGAACTCAGCGCCCTTATCACCGTACAAGCGGGTAATAAGATACGCAAAGCACCTCAGTACAGTGTTGATTATAACGACCTAAGTGTATTCCCTAAAGAAATGCGCAACCGTTGGGTAGCTGCTGGCGACGAGAAGACCACTAACATACCAGCTATCCCAAGCAAGAGAACCATTACTGAGTTAGGCGAAAACACTCTCCGAAGAGTGTATAACGCTTACAACTATTCTTCTGCAAGAGTAGTCGATGGTTCGTTTGCTCGTATGAAGAGTATAAGCCTTTCTTATACTTTTGGCAAAGAGGTACTCGATGCTTTACGCGTTAGCAACTTTAGCTTACGTTTGCAAGCTACCAATCCTTTCTTAATCTATGCTGATAAAGACCTCAACGGACAAGACCCTGAGTTTTTCCGCTCTGGTGGGGTTGCTTACCCTGTTACTTCTCAGTATACATTCACTATCAATCTCGGAATTTAAAAAATGCTAACAATGAAAAAGATATATATACCTTTAGTAAGTTTAAGCTTATTTGGCTTAAGTTCTTGCGATAAATTTTTAGATGAATTGCCTGACAACCGTACTGAAATAGACACGGTCGAAGAGGTTCAAGAGCTGTTAGTAAGTGCTTACCCTAACGGACTATATATGGATATAGCCGAAACTATGAGCGATAACGCTAGCGATAAGGTTACCCTACCCGAATCAAGCCCCCTCAATACCGACTTGTATACTTGGAGAGGAAGCAACGAAACCACACGCGATACCCCAGTATTCTATTGGACAGCCGCTTATAATGCCATCGCTTCTGCTAACCAAGCCTTAGCGTCACTCGAGCAGATGAAAGGAGGCAACGCTCAAAAATTCCTAAAAGGCGAAGCTTTAGTAGCGCGTGCTTATGCTCACTTTATGTTAGCATATTTGTGGTGCAAACCTTTCAATCCAGCTACAGCGGCTACCGATTTAGGCTTGCCTTATGTTGATAAGCCCGAAACTGTAGTGTTTGGCAAGTACAAACGCATATCGCTTGAGGCTTTTTATAATGCTATCGAAAAAGACCTCAATGAGGGCTTACCTTTGATTGACAATACTAAGTACAGCAAACCCAAATTCCACTTTACTAAAGAAGCGGCTCACGCTTTTGCCACTCGTTTTTACCTATACAAAGGCGATTGGGATAAAGTTATCGAACATGCCGACGCGATTTTGGGCAGCAATCCTCAAAGCAAATTGCGCAATGAAAAGGTACAACAAAAGTCCCTTACGGCTTTGCAAAAACGCGAACAAAACAGCAGCAGTGCCGAAGTGTCTAACCTGTTGATAGCGGGCGTACTCTCTCAGTATCAATTCAGACAGACTTCTAACAAATACGGTATGACTTACGACTTGATGAACAACCAAATTATCAATGCGCGTACCCACCCATTAAATTTAAGTTGGGCTTATACCGTATATGGTGCTACTGTCAATAACCAAAACCTGCTAAAATTCCAGCCTTATTACACCGAAATGAATGTGTCAGCGGGCACTGGTATCCCTCACACTATGGTTACCCTACTATCGTATGACGAAGTTATCCTAAACCGTATGGAAGCCTACTTGATGAAAAACGAGTACACTAAGTTTTTAGACGACCTAAAAGTATTCTTGCCTGTCAAAACAGAAGCAGATTTCAATACTAGCAGTCTTACCGAGAGCGTGATAGAAACTAAATACAACGGCAAAGGCACAGACCTCGACCCTGCCTATACTCTTAACTCTCGCCAACGTGTATGGTTAGCTTGCTTGTTAGATTTGCGCCGTGTACAATTCGCTTTCGAGGGGCTTCGTTGGTTCGATAACAAACGTTTGGGTATAAAGATTACCCACCTCAAAGACGGGGCTACTATCGAGTTACCTAAAAACGACCCAAGACGCGAATTACAATTGCCCGACTACGCTATAAAGCAAGGGCTTACCGCTAACCCAAGATAACAAACCTATAAAATAGCAACTATATGAAAAAGATATATATATTAGCAATGACTGTAGCACTAACTACAGCTTGCCAAAAAGAAAAAGCACTCGATACCGAAAAGAGTGTAATCGAAGAGCCTTCTGCTCAAACCCGAAATAATATTGAGCAGTATATCTATGATAGTATCCAAAAACCTTATAATGTAGGTGTCCTTTATAAGTTTGTCGATAATGATTTCAGCGATGAAAATCAAAAAAAATACCTTTATCCTGCTACCGAAAGCAATGTTGTCCCCATACTCAAAAAGCTAAAACGTATTTGGATAGACCCTTACACCCGTATAGCAGGCGAAGACTTTATCAAAGGGGCTGCTCCTCGTCAAATATCACTTATTGGTAGCTGGTTAGTGAATGAGGAAAATGGTACTATCACCTTAGGTTTTGCCGATAGTGGTATGAAGATAGCCCTATTTGGGGTCGATAAAATAGACCTAAGCGACCGCGATAGAGTGCGCGAGTACTTCCATACCGTGCACCACGAGTATTGCCACATCATCAATCAGAAAAAACCTTACAGCGACGAGTTTGCAAAGATTACCCCTTCAGGCTACACTGCCGTATGGAGTAACCATACCGATGCCGAAGCCTTAGAATTAGGTTTTATCAGTGCTTACGCTCGTGCTAATAACATCGAAGACTTTGCCGAGATGACTGCTCATATGCTTATAATGGGCAAAACCGCTTGGGATACTAAGATTAATGCTATCACCAGTGCAACAGCGAAAGAGGCTTTGCGAAAAAAAGAGGCTTTCGTAGTAAACTATTTCAAAAGCGAATGGAATATCGATTTCTATGAACTACAAGCTGAAGTACAACGTAAAATACAACAGTAATGACTATGAAAAAATTATTATTCCTTTCTATACTCGTTCTTTTAGTCAGCTGCCAAAAGAACGAACCTAACGATGTCTTTGGCAAAACGCCCTCTGAGCGTTTTGAGCAAAGCCAAAGCGAATTGCGCGCTGCCCTTACGGCCCCTCAGCAAGGGTGGAAGTTAGCCTATGCTACCAATAAAGAGAAGTTCGGTACTTTCAATGTCCTAATGAAGTTCTCTGCCGAAGGCACCGTCACTATGACCTCTGATATAGGGGGTAGCTACACCCCTACCAATAGCCAGTACACCATACAAGAGGCACAAGGCACCCTATTGGTATTTTCAACCTATAACCATATTCATAAGCTGGGCGACCCTCAAAACCCAAGCGATTTAAATGGTAAAGGCTTAGAAGGCGAATTCCAATTCATCTACTACGGCAAAGAGGGCGACAAACTCAAGTTCCGTACTCAGCGAAAAGAAACCGAGCAGTTTGTGTATTTCGAGCCTGCTACTGCCGATGATTGGGCTAATGTAGAAACGTGGGGCGAAAATATCAACCTCATCGAAGACAATGCCGATAATTATTTCTTTACCGTTAGCAATACCGCTACCAGTACAGGCTATGAAATGAGCTTTGCACACCGATTTCTAACGTTAAAATCAATTACAGGGAATGAAACAGTAAAAGCCAATGCGGTGCCTACCGATAACGGAATCGCTTTTGAGCCAGCTCTTAGTCTTCTCGGCAAAAACTTCACCGGTTTAGTCAGAGATAACAGTACGAACCCTCCTACCTATAAGGCTACTGTCGAGGGTACTACTGCCAAGCTAAGCTATTCATTAGTGCCACCTCAAGAGCTTATAAACGATGATTATAAGCATATTAACACAAGCATATCAGGATTAGTGATAGTGCCAAACCCTATGGTAAACCATCCTTTAATGTCTGATTCGTTCAAAGAACTTCTCGAGCTCGGAGGGGGTAAAACCTTCGCCATCTTTAGATTAGATTTCGAAGATGACGGCACTTGCTCTATACAAGTAGGATACAAGTTCGACGGCGATAGCAGAAACTCTTGGATTTACCTCGATTGTAACTATGAGCTTAACAACAAACGCTTGTATTTAAACAATCCTACTCCTCTAAACGTACAAAACAGTTGGAGACGAACTCAAAATGCAGCTATTCTTGCCAAAGGTAGAGCTCTAATACAAAAAATATTAGACCTCGGGGCTGGAGGCTTCTATGTCAAGAGCAGTGGTACCTACTCAGGTTATAAACTCTACAGATTGCAAAGTTTTAGCGCCCCTGAGTACATTGCACCATTCCTCGGTATAGATAAATAATAGCTTTTATAACCTTAAAAAAATTATTGCTATGAAAAAAATACTATTCTTAGCTGCACTTGCCCTGCTGGCAAGTTGCCAAAAAAACGATGACGACACCTCTCAAGATGAGGACAGAAAAGAGCAAAATAAAGCCTTACAAAACGAGCTTACTAGCAATAAAGACGGCTGGAAACTCACCTATATAGCCGAAGATGGCTCTACTGGGGGCTATCAGTTTTTGATGAAGTTTGGCGATGACGGTACCGTTACTATGACCTCCGACATCTCATCAACTACTACCCCTACAGCTACCAGCTATAGCACCCAAGAAAAAAATGGGGCTCTTGTATTAAGCTTTATAGGGCAAAACTACCTCCACCAATTAGCCGATGCCATCAAAGGCAACGCTGCTAATGGTTTATCGGGCAAGGTATACCAATTTCAATACGCAGGCAAAGAGGGCAACAACCTCAAGTTCCTAAACCTATTGAAGAGCAGCAAACCTACCCTTGTTTTCGAGCCCGCTACCGCTAATGATTGGTCAAATATTGATGCTTTCGTTGCTAACCTCAACCCTATAACAAAACTTACTGACTATTACTATCTAAAGGTAACAACGGCCACACAGTCAGTTACCTATTACAATGTAAGTTTTGATAGCAGAGTCTTAACCCTAAAGGATACTAACATCAAAGCCCCTGTAGCAGCTACTCAAGAAGGTATCGCTTTCTTAAGCCCTCTTACTATCGAAGGCAAGAGCTTCACCTCGCTTACACGCAGTGGGGGTACCGTTACTCCTACCTATAGTGCTACAGTCGATGGGGTTACCGCCAGCTTATTCTTTTCTTCAATAAGCCCAGAGTTCTTAAGTTCTAATGATTACAGAGATATCAATACAAGCATCGAAGGATTCTCCATAATGACACAACACTTCAAAAACAATAAGTTTATGTCTAAAACTTTCTATGAAGATGTTTTAAAGGTAAATAACAGCATCGACTTGTTTATGCTTAAAATCAACTTCGTAGATGCAGGAGAATGCGAAATACAAATAGGTCATATTTTCGCTGGCAGTGGTTTCTCTATCATTCAAGTAAATTGCGAATATGAGTTGAAAAACAACCGCCTTTACCTCAAAAACTTAGATAGCCGATTAAGATCAAGCAATGCTACGGCTTGGAATGACGCAAAGAATACTGCCGTTTTAGAGAAAGCAAAACGCGCGTTAGGGGCTATATACAGCTTGGGCGTACAAGGTTACTATATCAAGAAAAAAGATATAGTTATCGAACCGCTTACCGACAACCCTGTATATTACCTACAAAGCCACGAGTATCCTTTGTATACCTTCCCTGCTTGGGGAGTACCTCTATAGCATATTTACACTATGAAGAAGATTTTATTTGTATTTTTTTTAGCAACCTTTGTTAGCTGCCAGAAGAACGAACCCGAAGACCTCTTTGGCAAAACACCTGCTGAACGTTTTGAGCAAAATAAAAACGAACTGCTTGCAGCCCTTACTGCCTCTGAGCAAGGGTGGAAGCTCTCCTATTTTACTAATAGCGAAACATTCGGGGGCTATACCTTACTGATGAAGTTCGACCGGAATGGAAGGGTCGAAATGACCTCCGATATAGGCGAAGAGTTCGGCTCTACCCAAAGCCAATACACTATACAAGAGGCGCAAGGCACTCTATTGGTATTCTCCACCTATAACCATATCCATAAGTTGGCTGACCCTCAAAACCCAAGCGATTTGAATGGTAAGGGCTTAGAAGGCGAATTCCAATTCATCTACTACGGCAAAGAGGGCAATAAGCTCAAGTTCCGTACCCAGCGAAAAGATACCGAACAGTTCGTGTATTTCGAACCTGCTACGGCACAAGAGTGGAGTGCTATGCAAAACCTTTGGGGAAGCATAGAGGCTTTAGAGAGCGAACCCATTAGGCACTATTTCAAAGTAACCGCTAATGGCAATGTCGAGAATTACAGCCTATCGCTATCGCATAGGTATCTAACCCTTACCTCTACAAGCAATAGCGGCAAAGTGCTAAAAACAGGCGTTCTACCTACTACTGAAGGACTCAAATTCAACCCACCTTTAGAGATTGAAGGCAAGACTTTCACCGAATTGCCTTGGGACAATAATGCCTCACCTGCACGCTATATTGCTACCGTCGAGAGCGTTACTGCCGAGATAAGGTTCACCCGTAACCCTACCCCCGATCAGCTCAGCAACGACTATGCCGAGCTCAACAATATCAGCCAGTTAGTGCTGCTCAACAGCTATGTAAAAGAGGCGCCACAAACCTCTGACCTATTCTATAACACCGTGTTCAAAATCGATGATACTAAATCTTTTAGCCGCATCGACATCATTTTCCAAAGGGGAATTTGCGGTATCTTTGTAGAATATAATTTTAATGGTACAGCAGCAAGTCTTTATTCGGTATCTACCTTTTCCCTAAGAGACAAACGCCTCTTTATCGACACCCCGCTAAGAGACCTAAGTTCAAGCAATATGGCTATTTGGCAAGCTGCCGAAAACAGTGCTATTTACGCCAAAGCTCAGCAAGCCATCTATGCTATCTTAGCCCTTAGCCGCAACGGACTGTATGTGAAGAACCTACAAACCAAATATGGTAACAGATTCGACACCTACCTATTCCAAAGCTATAGCCTACCTATCAAGTTCCCTGCTATAGCAGTTCCTAACAGATAATCTTTTAAACCTTATTCAAAATGAAGAAAATACTTACCTTTTTATGCGCTGCAGCCCTTGTAGCTTGCGGCAAAGACGATAAAGGAGGAGAGAACCCCACTCCTACCCCCCACTACGATAACCTAAGTGTGGCTACCAATACGGTTAGTTTCACTACCCTTAGCAGCACCCAGTCGGTAGGCATTACCTCAGGCTCAGGCAGTTATACCGCCACCACGGCACTACCTATCGTTAGTTTAGAGGTGGTAAGCAATACGCTACAGCTCACCAGCGTAGCCACCGGTACTACTACTGTAACCGTAGTCGATACCAAGAGCCAGCAAAAAGCTGAAATAACAGTAAGCGTAAAAGCACTCTATAGTGTTGAGAGTGAAACCATCACCCACTCCGACCGCCATAATTTTGCTGACGACACTCATTTAGTGCTTACCGGTGTAAAAGCCGTAGGCGACAATGTGTTCAAAGGTTTTGGCGAGTTTATCTCTGTCACTACCAAAGGCGTAGAGACTTTTGGCAATAATGCTTTTCATAGCTGCCAACAGGTAGAGTACATCAACTTAGAGGGAGTAAAGAGTATCGGTACAGGAGCCTTTCAGTCTAATGCTTCAGTCAAAACAGTTACTATCACAGGGGTAGAGGGCAGTCCGCTAAAGATAGGCAAAGAAGCCTTTGCTAATTGTGCCGAACTAAGGAGCGTTAGCCTCCCTGCTCAAACCAATGAGATAGGAGTTAGTGCCTTTAACTTTTGTCGTCAGTTAGTAAGTCTACGTATCGCCGCTACAGAGCCTCCAAAAGTATTCCGCACCACCTTCCCTAGTAAAGTAGCAGGCGCTAATCGAGTGCTATACGTTCCTAAAGGAAGCAAAGCCAAATACGAAGCTGTAGCCTTTTGGAAAGACAAATTCAGCAGCATCGAAGAAACCGATTTTTAAATACAAAATCCAACAGACCAAAGACGAAGCTATATTTTTAGCTTCGTCTTTTTTTTGCCTCTTGCATTTCGTCTTTTGTCTTTAGTTTCTCGTCTTTAGAATATTTTTCTTTTCACCCTTCCCCTATACAAACGATATAGAAAGGATATAGGAACGATACAGGAACAATACAGGAAGACCGAAAAACCACCCAAGTACAAACGTCTACTAATCCGCCTCAAAGCAGAAAAATATACTATGCACAGCAGTTCAATCTCTTTTCTTTGATAATTTTTTTATTGAATTATTATTTGCCAATTCATTTTTATTTTGTATCTTTGTGAAAAATTCGAAACATAAGTTGCTAAACACGAAAGTGTATGCTGACCGTCACATCTCCCCCTTTGAAGGGGGTTGGGGGGATGTTTATTATAAGACCAAAATCTAATTAACACCTAAAAACTAAAAAAAACTAATATGAAACAAAGAGTCCCCGTATCACAGATTATGAGCAAGGAGCTTATCACCCTTACTCCTACCCAATCGCTTTACGATGCCGAACGCCTTTTCAAGAAGCACAACATTCGCCACATTCCAGTAGTCGAAGGCGATAAAATAATAGGTATTGTAAGCTATTCCGACCTTTTGCGCATCAGTTTTGCTGATATGACTGACGGCGAAGACGAAGTAACCTCAGTAGTGTATGATATGTACACCATACCACAGATAATGGCTAAAACCCCTCTGACGGTAGCCGCCGATACCTCTATCAAAGAAGTAGCCGAAATCCTTGCCAAACAGAGCTTCCACTCTATACCCGTAGTCGAGAATGGAAAACTCGTAGGCTTAGTCACCACCACCGACCTTATCAAATATTTATTAGAACAATACTAAAAAATTGATGAACGAGCTTACCCTACACTTAGACGTTGATCCGCAGCTTTTTTATGGCGAAGACGAAACCAATATCAATCATATACGTACCCTCTTCCCTAAACTCAAAATAGTAGCCCGCGGCACCAAACTCATCGCTTTTGGCGAAGAACACCTTTTAGCTGACTTTCAACAGCAACTCGAAAAACTCATAGCCTACGCCACTAAGTACAATCGCCTCGACCACCGAGCTATTGATAGTATCCTATCGACCACCGAGAGTGAAAGTGCCGAAAAAGAAAGCGAAACCGACATTATTGTGCACGGAGTAAACGGCAAAGTGATACGCCCGCAAACCAAAAACCAAGTCAAATTGGTCAGTCTAATGCACAAAAACGATATGGTTTTTGCCATAGGACCAGCAGGTACGGGCAAAACCTATGTAGGGGTAGCCTTGGCGGTAAAAGCGCTAAAAGAAAAACAAGTAAAACGGATTATCTTAACCCGTCCTGCAGTAGAGGCGGGCGAGAATTTAGGCTTCCTCCCAGGCGACCTAAAAGAAAAACTCGACCCCTATATGCAGCCCCTTTACGATGCTTTGCGCGATATGATACCTCACGAAAAGCTAAACGCCTTCATCGAAGCCGGCATTATCGAAATTGCGCCCCTTGCCTTTATGCGCGGACGTACGCTCGACAATGCTTTCGTAATACTCGATGAGGCGCAAAACACCACCCACGCCCAGATGAAAATGTTCCTTACCCGTATGGGGCGCAATGCCAAGTTTATGATTACGGGCGACCCTGGGCAGGTAGACCTACCGCGCAAAGTATCCTCAGGACTCAAAGAGGCTATGCTCATACTGCAAAACGTAAAAGGAATTGCCTTCCTACATTTAGACGATAAAGATGTGGTGCGTCACCCCTTAGTACGTAGTATCATCGATGCTTATAAAACAGCAGAAAACAATCAATAATATTGATATAATAATTTTTTCTTTCGTTATGCTTGCTTTTTATAAAAAAAGTACTATCTTTGCCCTCTGAAAGAAAAATTAAAGAAAATCAATATTATGGATTTAATTCTAAGTGTACTACCTATTGTACTGCTTATTTACCTAATGGTGAAGCGCAATGCTTTGCCCTCATACGTAGCCTTGCCACTAATTGCGGGCTTAGTATACATTATTCACCTTACTTATTTTGACGGCTCGTTTTTAGAGTTAAACGCTAACTTTATATCAGCTATTATTTCGGTAATGACCCCTATTACCGTTATTTTTGGGGCGGTGCTCTTCAATAGAATGATGGAAATGACAGGAGCGATGGACGTATTGCGCCGTTGGTTGGGCAATATCAGCCCAAATCCTGTAGCCCAACTGATGATTATAGGCTGGGCATTCGCCTTTATGATTGAAGGGGCAAGCGGTTTTGGTACGCCTGCCGCTATTGCAGCTCCTCTATTAGTGGGCTTAGGCTTCAAACCACTACAAGTAGCTATTTTAGCGCTTATTATGAACTCTGTACCAGTATCATTCGGGGCAGTAGGTACCCCTACGTGGTTCGGCTTTGGCGAGCTTATTAACAAAGAGTATATAAACGACGGACAGCTGTCAGAAATCGGACAGATTACCTCAGTAGTGCATTCATTTGCTTCGCTAATAATACCTATATTAGCTTTGCGCGTTATCGTATCGTGGCAACAAATACGCCAGAACTTATTGTTTATCATCATCAGCATACTAGCTTGTACACTGCCTTATGTAGCCATTGCGTGGTTTAACTACGAGTTCCCTTCTTTAGTAGGAGGTGCTATAGGGCTATTCATCTCAGTAGGTGTAGCTAGCAAAGGCATTGGACTATCAAAAGTAAAAGAAGAGAGCGAGATACATCACGAAAAAGTGAGTACTCCTCAGTTGCTAAAAGCCCTCTTCCCTACAGCCTCACTTATTATTATTTTGGCTATCACGCGCATTCAGCAATTGCCATTCAAAGCGATGCTCAATGATAGTTCAGAGCTTTTCAGCCTCCATTTAGGTTACCTTGGTAACTTCCACCTCAGCAAAGGACTTATCTTCTCTCTCTCCGATATTTTCACCACCACACAAGCGGCAAGCTATAAGATGTTGTACGTACCAGCACTTATTCCTTTCGTTATCACGGTGCTTATTTCTATCCCTATTTTCTCTCTGAAGTGGAAAAACACTCAAAGCCTATTCACAGCCAGCTTCAAGCAAGTGCAAAAACCATTTTTAGCCTTAGTAGGAGCACTTATTATGGTGAATGTAATGCTAATGGGGGGTGAGAACTCAATGGTGCAAATCATAGGTAGAGGGTTAGCCAGTGCTACAGGCGAGTATTGGACGATGTTTGCCTCTTACCTCGGAGCCATAGGGGCATTTTTCTCAGGTTCTAATACCGTATCCAACCTTACTTTCGGGGCAGTACAGTACTCTGTGGCCAATGCTACGGGCATATCAGTACCGCTTATTTTAGCCCTACAATCAGTAGGAGGAGCTATGGGTAATATGGTGTGTATCAACAATATCATAGCCGTTTGCTCAGTATTGGGCATAGAAAAGGCCGAAGGACGCATCATTAAAACCACGGCAGTACCGATGTTCATCTACGGGGTAATAGCTGCCCTAGTAGCCTACTTAGTCATTCCGCTATTATTCTAAATATTTTATTAACAACAAAGAAAGCGTTGCTCTGTGATAGAAGCAACGCTTTTATTTTTATTTGGCTATTTACTAAAAAAGTAGTACCTTTGTCCTTTGTAAAAAGCAACATAATTTTGAAGTTTTTGGACAGAGTTATGTGAAATGTCATATTATCTCAGGAAATACAACAAGAGATATACTTCGGAAAATAGGATATATCAAGCGTCCTTATTTTGAAGAGATAAAGAAAAAAGTTATTAACGCTATTTTTTAATGAATATGGCAAAAACAAGATATTTTATCGTGATACTATGGGTAGCATTTTCTTTTGCAATGCGAGCCCAAACCAAAGTTATCGACCTGAAAAGCGATGAAGTAAAACAATTCCCTTTATGCGAAAATGCTAATCTTACTTACGAAAAAGGAGAAGATAAACGCCTGTTTGCCAATTGTATTGATAGAAAAGTAATGCTTGCTTTCTCATACCCAAAAGAGGCTATAGAGAAAAACATTCAAGGTAAGATATTAGTCCATTACCTAATTGACAAGAATGGCAAGATTATTGTAGAAAAAGTAGAAGGAGAGGCTATCTTGGCTGCTGAAGGCAGACGCATCTTTGAATCCTTGCCAACATTTAGCCCAGCTAAAAATCATAACAATGAACCCATAGCCGTAAAGGGCATATACCCTATCAATTTTAAATTGCAACAATAATATTTAATTTGGTAAATTATGAACGCAAATGCACAATATATTAAAGATGCTCAAGGGAATGATATCTTAGCCGTTATTCCCATAGAAGCCTATAATGAATGGCGTTTTGAAAAAGCCGATTTAAATAACACTCAAGAGATTACTGACTGGCAAAAAGAGATTTTAGATGAAAGTCTAAGAGAATTAGAACTTACTGGTGAAGCAGAAGATTGGGATGTATTGAAATTTAAAATCAAACAGCAGTTTTACTAAAGTATTCCCTTATGGCATCTTTTATATAGTAAGGATAACTCCTAAAAGAAAAATTACAGCGATTACAATAATAAACATTCTACATACAAGTAGAAGAGTGAGGTATAAAGAATAAAAACCGTGAGTAAAGAACATTTAAAACAATTAGAAGCTGAAAGTATTTATATAATGCGCGAAGTAGCAGCGCAGTTCGAGCGTCCTGCCCTACTGTTTAGTGGCGGAAAAGACTCTATTACCCTTGTACACTTGGCTATCAAAGCCTTTGCCCCGATGAAAATACCTTTCCCTTTGGTACATATCGATACAGGGCATAACTTCCCTGAAGCACTACAATACCGCGATGCTTTGGCCAAACGTATAGGTGCCGAGCTTATTGTACGCCAAGTAGAAGACACTATTAAAGCTAAAGGACTGACAGAACCCAAAGGCAAGTTTGCTTCGCGCAACTGGCTCCAAACCCACACATTGTTAGATACCATCGAAGAATTTCACTTTGATGCCTGCATAGGGGGTGCCCGCCGCGATGAAGAAAAAGCACGTGCCAAAGAGCGTTTCTTTTCCGTAAGAGACGAGTTCGGTCAGTGGGACCCTAAATTACAGCGCCCTGAGTTGTGGAACATCTACAACGGACGCATACAGAAAGGCGAAAACGTACGTGTATTCCCTATCTCTAACTGGACAGAGCTGGACGTATGGAGCTATATCGAGCAGGAAAATATTGAACTCCCTTCTATCTATTTTGCCCACGACCGCGAGGTTATTGAGCACGAAGGCAGACTAATAGCAGTATCTCCTTTTATACAAATAGATGAGAGTGATACTATCCTTACCAAGCGTGTGCGCTATCGTACGGTGGGCGATATGACCTGTACAGCGGCTGTCGAGAGCAATGCGGCTACCCTACAAGAGGTGGTTTCCGAAATCACAGCCTCTCGCATTTCAGAGCGTGGCGAAACCCGTATAGACGACAAAGTAACAGAAGCCGCTATGGAAGACCGCAAAAAAGGCGGATATTTTTAGATAAATAATCACTACTAACTAACCTGCTATTTTTTGAAGAATAACTACTAAACCGTATAATAGAAACCTTTTAATAGTTATTTATGAATAGATTTTTTGTTTTTGGCTTATTTCTTAGTTCATTATGCACTGTTTTTTCTCAAGAGAGAACTGACCTTATTGGCAAAAAGTTCGAGGGAGCAGTAAATAAGATGATAATTGGCGACAGTCTTAGCAATATACAATCAATGCGCATTCGTTTTTTGAAAGATAAAGCCATTATTGAGGAAGAAAAGCTATCGGTTACTAAGCAACCACGCCTGCTATATAGAATAGAAGTAGCTTGGCGCATCAATAAGCGTAATAACCAGATTATTTTCTCAGCAGGTAATAAGCCTTATCCTTATCAAGATTACAAGTTTTACTATCGTGATGAAAACTTAGTAGGTCTTTACAGCAATACTAATGATAAGATGGTGGTACTTGATATCCTTTTTGCAGAAACTGAGAACAAATAAAACGTTATACCAATGAAAAAGATTAAACTATTATTGTGGAGCGCTGTAGTAGCTACACTTAGCGCTTGCAGCAGTTCCTCTCCAGAAGCCTTAGAAGGCAGCTGGCAACTAACCCATATCGATGGCAAACCCGCTGCTACGGGTGCCGTATTACAACTAAACCTAAAAGACAAAAAGGTAAATGGCAATGACGGCTGCAATACCTTTATGGGTATGATTGAAAAAGCTACGGACAAGGAACTTATTTTAAGTGACTTGGCGACCTCTCTAATGTTATGCGAAAATATGGAGCAACCCGACTTATTTCACGCTGAAATACAAAAGGTAAAAGCTTACCGTATAACACAAAGACAATTAGTGCTCTTAGATGCACAAGGACAAGAGCTTTTAACATTTAAAAAAGAGTAGATTTTTTGACAACAAAAAGAGGCTTTGGCAGGTAATACTGCTAAAGCCCTTTTGTTGTTTAATAATGTTGCTACATACGGCTTCTTTCTTCTTCCGAAGCGTTTTGTCCTTTATACTTGCTTTGGGTAGCGTTGAAATTATAGCTTATCCCTATTTTGATACTGTAGTTGCTGTAGTTGTTAGTAGCGCGACTTACTACATAAGGATTGCGAAACTCGGTGTGATTGTTTAACTGGTTGAAAGCGTCCATTACACCTCCATATACGGTAAGCGATTGGTTGAAAAACATACGCGCTACAACTAAGTGTACCCCACTGCGCGGTTCGTTCATATAATACTCTCTAACAGTGCCCCTGCTGGCGTAGTTGAATAAGGCTAATACCATCCAATTATCGCTTAGTGCTATTTGGTTCATCATTTCTACTGAAAAAGAAGGCTCATTAGTAGGTAGTACCCCGCTTACAAAAGGTTTCAGATACGTAAGCGTAAGTTTAGGCATCCACTTGCCTATCTGAGTTTGAGCGTTGAGCACACATCTAAGAGTGTTATAATCAGCGTAGTTGCGAAGGGTTTTCTCTATCACATTGGGGTCTGTAGCTGAAAGCCCATAATCATCGTGAATAGCCTTGTGAAAATGACTATATGTTACCGCAGCCGAAAGAGGTCCGTAGGTAGCCAGCGCATTCCACTCATCAGTAAGCTGAGGAACCACAAGGGGGTTCCCTCTATTGTATAAGAAAGGGGCACTATAGGCACTATAATCGCTGAGTTCATAGAACGCAGGACGACGTATCTTGCGGGTATAGCTAAAGGTGAGTTGGGTCTTATCCCAAGGGAAAGCTACTGATACATTAGGCAACCAATCGCGGTAGGTTTGGCTCTTTACATTGCTTTTCTGTCCGTTTTCGTAATACCCAAAATCAGCGTACTCGTAGCGTGTGCCGAGCTTTAGGCTTACTTTCCCGAAAGGATATGAGAAACTAACAAATCCTGCTGAACGGCTCTCTGTATTCTTGATGTCGGTAGTGGTAAGCACATTGTCTTGGTAGTATTCGGTACGGTGCAAATTGCCGAGTTCAGCCCCGTAGTTGAGAGTTCCTTTGCCTAACTGTTGTAAGAAGGTAGTCTTAAGTCCCCACCAGTCAGAAGCAGCATCTTGGTGAGTACGCACGTGGCGCACTGATGAAGTAAGGAGGTTGTGTTCAGCAATATTAGAAGTGTTGTCTGAGCGTTGCCCTATATAATCTACATCGGTTTGGAGTTTTAGCTTAGAGGTAAGTTTGCCTTCGTAGTAAGCATTGGCATTGAGATTCTTGTTTTGGTTGATTTGGTCGTATTTATTGAGTCCTTTGGCAATAAGGGTGTTATTGCGATAGGTTTCCGTTTGTTGGTCAGTATAAGCGTGCCCTGCATATGGCGATATACCCCCTTGCACGCTGGCGCCTATAGCGTGTTTGCCAGAGAAATCGTGGGCAAATCCTACTTTTACATCAGCATTTTTATCGTTGTTATTACTATCTTCATCAGTAGTAACGCGCCATTGGTTAGGGGTGGTAAAGGCTTGTAAGTCTTTGGTGCGGTAGTAGTGATTTCCGAAGTTATGATAAGTATCAATATTGGCGAAAATATCGGTGTTGCCAGTGCGGTAGTTCATACTTACCCAATTATTATTATTTAGCCCTTTTTTGCGGAAATATTCTTCATTTTCGACAGAACCACTAAGTCCATCGCCTTGTTTTTTCTTCAATTTAATATATATCACGGCTCCTATGGTATTGTCGTGCTCGGCACCCGGTTGGGTTTCAAGTTCTATGCTTTCGATGTCTTTAGGAGCAAGGTGGTAGACCTCATCGAGGTTGCGCACACGACGGTTGTTGATATAGAAGATAGGGTTGCCCTTGCCAAAGACCTCAAAGCCTCCGCCGGTGTACGAGGTGCTTACCCCAGGTAGGAAGTTGATGAGCATCTCGGCACGGGGCATCTTTTGCAAGGACGATTGTGCTACATTGGTGCTGATGCGGGTGCCTTTCTGCTCGATGATTGGTCGGCGGGCGGTTAGCACTACCTCGCCTAACTGATTGGTAGCCGGAGTGAGCTCTATAATTCCCAACTGCGATTGTGAGGGGGTAAGTACCTTTGGCTCGTACTCCAAATGGGTGATTTTAATAATGATTTTCTTATTCTCTGCCGTGTTAGGCAATTCAAAAACGCCTTTAGCATCGGAGATAGCCCCTTTGACAAGAGTTGAATCGGGGAGGGTAATAAGAATGATATTGGCAGCACTTATTGGTTTTTGGTCAGTGCTTACAAGGGTGCCTTTGAAAGAAGATTGTGCAAAGGCACTGGCGGTGGCTGCTAATAGCAGTGATAGGATAATTTTTTTCATTGGTTTTGTTAATCTTGATTTTCGTTTATATAAACGAAATATTTTTTAAAAGGTTGGAATTATTGTTGTTTTTTTCTGGGAGGGCTGGGAAGGCTGAGAAGATTGAGAAGGCTGGGAGGATTGGGAGGTTTGAGAAGGATTTTTAGATGTTTATTTTTTGGTGATTGTTCGGTAATCGTATAGTGATCCTTCGGTCTTCCTGTATCCTTCGTATATCTGAAGTAAAGGGACAAAAAAAGAGGCTACCCTTTTTCGGATAGCCTCTTTTAATAAAAACTATAAGGTAAAAGTAAAAGCTCTAATTCTTGAATACTAAATCATTAGCATCTTCGCATTTTATCTGTTTATTGCCATTATGAACGCCTAAAGTACCCTTTACTTCTATTTTTTGTCCTGCTGTTTTAAGTTTATTTTTCACTTCAGTTGAAAGTTTCTTAAATACGCTAGTCACTACAAACACTTGTATTTTAGTGTTGTCAGAAAGATGTACATAGGTGTTTTTTCCTTCAGGTGTAAGCGTACCTTTTAGGAGTACTCTTTTATCTTTATTAGCATCAAAATCGGCTGCGGTTGCTGTAGCAGCATCGAGGGTGGTAATCTGAGGGACTGTAGCAGGTGCTTTGATAAACTCTATATCGCTCTCTTTGCTATATACAATTTCTTTTACCACTGTGCCGTTTTTGAGTACAAAATCGGTAAATACTCCAGTTACAGCTATTTCATAGCCTGCCATCAACAATTTGTCTTTAGCTGCTTGAGAAATCGTAACTTCGCGAGGAGCATAAACTTGTATTTCAGTACCGTCTTTGAATGTAATGTAAGTACGGCTACTCTTAACGGTTATTATGCCGTGTAGCTTAACGTGCTTACCTACTACATAGTCGGCTACAGTAGCTGTAGCGGCATCGAGAGCTACTACGGTAGCTGTTTGAGTACTTGTTTGGGTAGAGGTGGTGGTAGCACTACTTACTACTTTGATATCAGCATAATTACTTACCATAAACTGCCAAGAGGTATTGAATTTAGAAAGTACCCCCGTAACATCAAGAGTTCCTGAAGGGACTTTTTCGTCTTTGAACTTAGCATAACTGCTGGTTCTGAAGTCTATAGTCTTACCATTGGCATCGGTAAGTTTGTAGTTAGTAGCCCCGCCTAAATCTTTGTTTTTGTCGTACATCGTTTTGCCAACTACTTCATTAGGGAAATGTACGCCTTTGAGGGTGATAAGCTGTCCTACGTGAGCATCGTTTTTAACCGTTTCTATAGAGGTAACGTCTTTAGCAAGCGAAGCAAGGGTTTTACGCTCTCCACCCATATCGTATAGATGGGTTTTGTAAATAGCTTCGGCCATAGAACCTACACTCTCGCGACCTGATTTTGGGTTTTTATAAATCTCATAGCCTACTTCAGTAATGGCATTATTAAGCTGGGTAGTAAGTCCTTTGAGGCGGAGTTGCACCTTAGCCCCAATAGGGTATTCGGTGTAGATACCGCTCTTATCGAGTGCTACTGAAAGGGCTTGGGTTTTATCTTCGTTTTGGATGTAGATTTTCTTGTAGAAATTACCTCCTTCATCACTTGAAATTACATACCCTTCGATAGCTTCATCGGCACTGTAAGCTTTTATAGTAGCGGTAGTTCTACTGGCAACATCAGAAAAGCTCACTACCCTGCCAGCAAAGGCTGGTAGCACTTTCTTGTTGTCGGGCAATTCGTAATCATCGTCTTTTACGCACGACATTACAGTACATAGCGAAATAAACGCTATAGCTGTGTTTTTTAATACATTTAGTTTCATATTGTTCGATTTTTTTTAATACATTAATTATTTAGAGACTGATAGCTAAGTTTGCCATATAGGTACGGCCGTATCCTACAAAATAGCGGTTGCCGAATGAAGGAACCCCGTGAGCGTTGTCTTGCAACATTTTGCCATAGTTAGCGGTACGCGATTGCTCAAAGCCACCAGACACGAATTGGGTATCGAATAGGTTATTAATGCTTAGCATCGCACTAATATACACCTTCTTAACACGCCAAGATTTTCCTCCTACTAAATTCACTAAGAAAACATCATCTAAACGCTCTTGTTTGAGGAGTTGGCGAGCCTTATCGTAGTCGATATTGGTAAATGACTGACGGGTATTGGGGTCGATGAAGAACTGTGAGGTGCGATTGAGCGCCGAAAGCGACACGTAGTTTTTAGCCAATAGATTGGCAGTCGCACTTACCCACCAATAGTTATTGCTGCGGTACTCTAACCCTACTGAATATGCTTGCTGAGGACCACTTGGCACGTGGTAATTCTTTAATTTCACCTCATCATAAGCAATTCCCTGAGGAATATCATCAGACGAAATATACAGTTTTGGATTATTAACATAAGTGTATTGCCCTAAAGCAACAGCTGCTGAAAGTTTGAGCGTAGGAAGTAATTGTGCTTCAGCCCCCCATTCTAAACCAAAATGACGTTTCTTTATGCCATCAATTGTTTGGGCTACAAAACCGTTGCTTATCTCATCAGTAAGAGCTGTTTCGGTGTAGAAGAAGTTGGTTTCTGAGGTATTTTCTATCTCGGTAATATATCCTGTAAGGCGAGATTTGAGGTAAGGCAAACGCAAAATATAGTTGGCGTCGGCAGTATAGGCTACCTCATTCTTTATATTAGGCAATAGTCGGTTAGAATTGCGTACGTTTACGAAAATATTGCGTACTGATTGAGGCGTATTGAAGTAAGCGGTATTAAACTGCAATAAGTGTCTGCCGGTAAGAGCATACGTAAATCCTGCCTTAGTGCTCATACCTTTTTGCACCTGTAGGGCACCTTTGCCATACGAATCGGGGTACACAGGGTAGTAGAAATTGCCTTCGCGTTGTACATCAGTATAATGATAACGAGCCGCCACGAAAACTTCTGCTTTTTTGAAGGTAAACTCAAGCTGACTAAAGGCTTCTACTACGTTGCTATTAAGCACATAAGAGTAGTTCCACTTGCCGCCTTGCTGCTTCTTTCTATCAGCCTCAAGACTGTTATACGGCTGACTTTCAAAATAATCGTAGTTCATAAAATAGTTGCCGCCTAATAAATCGTCTACTAAAGCGTAGTTGTCAGAAGCTATTCTGCGGTACACCAAGCCTGAGGTACTCTTAATATTCTCATACACAGGGGTAGAAAAGTTTACATTAGTAGTAAAAGTACGCTCGCGATTTACATCATTGCTTACGATGAAAGCACTACGCCCATCGGTAGCATTGCGGTTGGCAGCGTATAGGTCAGCCCAATTCAGCTGAGGATTGTTTAAGAAGTAATTCTTTTGGAGTTCTGCCATTGCCTCGTCAGAAGGTTGTTGATTTAGATAATAGCTAGGCATTTTTTTGTAGTAATTAGGCTCTGGGTTCTGTGCATTACCATAGCTGATACGGGTATTGCCTATCTCGCCAAACTGATATCCTAAATCTACATTTAGGCGCGTATCGTCCTTCTGATAGTTATACGAAAGCACAAAAATAGGTTCGGAGATGATACGATTGCGAGAGTTTCTTTTATCGCCTTGCTGGTCGCCCCAATAAGGATTATAGCGATAACCCATTAGGTCGATTGCCTCGCGTGTAAGAGGGGATGTTTTGCCTCTTTTTATAGGAGAAAACAACCCTACTAAGTTGAAGTTGTGATAATTATTAAGTTGGTATTCTATCGCTCCGGAGAAAGCATAAGCATTATAAAGAGTACCATCGACCCAGCTACCATTAGCTGCCCAACGGCGAGAAGCCGAAAGGGTGTAAGCTAAGCCATTGCGCTGTAGCCCAGAACTATAAGTAGCCATCAGCCTACCCACATAGCTGCGGTTGCTTAGTGAAGAAGAAAAGCGCAACCCAGGTCGGTTGAGAGACGGACGTATATGAATGTAGGTAGAGCCTGCAAGTCCACCAAAGGTATAGTCAGATTTAGCAATGCCATTAGAGAGTTCTTGATTGCGAGTAATATCATTAAGTCCGCCCCAGTTAGCCCACTGAGCTCGTCCGTTTTCTAACCGGTTCATCGGAATACCATTGATAAGCACACTCACATCTTTAGAATCATAGCCACGTGGTTTGAAGAAAACCGAACTAAAATCAAAAGCAGCACGGCGCATAAAGACATCTTGCGAACTCTGCAAGAGTCCTGACATAGCATCGGCTTGGCTCTCGTCATCTTCAAGTTCGTTTTCTGAAATAACCGCTAACTGCTCTGCTTCTTGAGCATAGTCAGGCGAAAGGGCGTAGGGGTCGAGAAGCTGACGGCGCTCTTTTTCAATCATTACTACCTCTTCGCGGGTAGTATAGCCATTAAGCGAGAAGAAAAGCAGAAAGTCGCCCTGTGGAAGTTGCAACACATACCTACCTTTGCTATCAGTTTCAGCATAACGGCGAGGGGAGTTCACACGTACTTTCACACCCTGTAAAGGCTTTTTAGTTATCTCATCAATTACTGTTCCTTCAACTTTCACCTGAGAAAAAGCAGTAATAGAGCACAATAAAAGCACATAAAAATACAATTTCTTTAACATAACACTATGAGGTTAATTTCTTAATTTATGTAGCAAAGGTATATAAATAATAATAAACCACCAAAATAAAATGTTAAAAAAAACTGATGAAGCCGTGAGCCTCATCAGTTTATAATTTTGTTATGGAAAGAAAATTGTCTGTTATTCAAAATAATTTATCACTTTAAACCCTCCTTCTTTTAGGTAGGCACGCGCTTGAAAAGCTTAATATCAGAACGCATCATATCTTCTATAAGGGCTTTTAGGTCATTACTTGGTTATTTTCCAAAAAAATGATCGGAGTATAATTTGTTTTTTAGCGCTAGCCAAATGAGTCCTTTCTAAATTATACCTCCTTCTATATTGTTGGAGTTCTGCTATTTTATAATTTGTTCTTATTGAAATAAAGAGTATAGAGAGCAGTATTGAAAAACCTATAACTATTATAAACCAAGCGTATGAAAACCATTTATGGTTTGTAAGTCGTTGATTTTCTAAGATCTGTACTATCTGAGTATCCGTAAGAGATTCTTCTTTAGCCATCTCTATAAGTTTCTTATGCCAAGCTGAAACAAGAGCTTTGTCATTCCAGCGTATATGCCATAACTCATACCAACGAAAATGATAGCCCTCTACGGTTTTTGCTAAATACCTTTGCATACGCAGATTCATCCCTAATCTTACAATTATATAATAGAATGTACAAAATAGGGCTACTGCTGTTGCAAATAAAGGTATACTAACAGTAGTATGAGCCACATAATAAAATACAGAAGAAACTACTGTGATAGGAAGCAACAATACATTATCAATACCTCTTTTCTCTTTTTGTAAGTATTCTTCTCCTTTTAGTACATTTTTCTGATAGAATCTTCTGTTTTTTAAAATGTTTTTAGACATTGTTAACTTGTTTTGAATGTTTATAATTAGGTTTAATGGGTGCAAAGGTAGTGATTAGTTTTGAAATATATATTTTTTACTAAGGAAATATTCAAAAACATTCATAAAATATTGATTAGCAATATACTAAAAGCTTTTATATTATTTTTTTCTTAATATCTTATATACCATCTTTAAGGCTATAGTTGGTAGCATTCTTGGAATTACACGCAACAAAAAAGTAAGAAACCCTAAAAATATACCTTGTAGCTTTAAACTTCGTTTAAGTTTAAATAATTGCCACTCTCCTTTAATGTATTCTTTTCCTCTTCTTCTAGAAACCATATTATTCCCTATACGAGCATAAACAAGGACATCATCAATATTACCCACCTCATACCCCTTAGCAATGATACGTAACCATAGACTATAGTCTTCTAATAAATAAGAACTATATCCCCCTGCTTCTAAAGCTATTTGTTTTTTATAAGCAACGGTCATATGATTAAAAGGCGTCCTATATAAAGAATATTCTCTTATAGCTTTATTTCCTATTGGAATTTTTCTATAACTTACAATATCATTAATGCTAGTATTAAATTCAGCAATATGAGAACCTATTAATACAACATTAGAGTTTTGTTTGATAAAATCAACTTGCCTTTCAAAGCGGTAAGGTAAACAAATATCATCTGTATCCATCCTAAAAACCCATTCATAAGAACAATTCTTAAGACCTTCATTGAAAGCATTCCCCATACCTACATTCCTAGGCAACCTAATAATTTTAATAGGTAAAATATTAAAATATAGTGTTACCACTTCTTCCAACTCAGTTGTGATAGCCCCATCAAAAACCATTATAATTTCTGTAGCAGGAAGTGTTTGATTTTTTAAACTCTCTAAACACTCTTTTAAGAATTCAGGTTTCTCTTTAATGTAAAGTGATAATAAAACTGAAAAATTCATTTTTCTTCCAAATATATTTTTGTATACTCATCAGCCATCTTTTCAGCTGACAGATTGTAAAAATTAGTATTTCTGTTTTTTGAAATATTGTTTTCTGAGATATTCTCTATTAAATCGCCACAAGTAGGATTATTATTCAAAAATTCTTTATGAGAGGGAATATCTGATAAGTAAGCATAACAACCACATGATACTGCCTCTAAAATACTCATAGGATAGCCTTCCGCACTTGAAAGAGAGATAACATAATCTGCTATTTGGTAATATTTCTCAGGAGTATCACAAAAACCCAAAAAGAGAATATTCGGAATGTCTTTTGCCTTTTCTTTAGAAATAATATCTTCTTTTCCATCTCCTAACAATAGTAATTTACTATTTTTAGAACATTTTTCACTAAAAAGAGTAATAAGCTCGGGTACTCGTTTCCTTCTTATAAATCGTCCTGAAAAGATAAATATTTTTTCATTTGTTGTAAAACCTAAAGCCTTGCGTATTTCATCTTTTTGTTCTTTAGATAAGCATTTAAAAATATCCTGATTTATCCCATTACATATATATGTCAACACTGATTTATTTATGAATTTAGAAAGATAATGCTTTATGGTTTGTGAGCAACCTACTATTTTATCAAATTTATTATTTTTTAAGTAATAAAAATGTGTTATAGCTCCCACTATCCCTTTTAGTAATCCATATTCTTTTATGTAATCCTGAAAAAATAGACTATGTATAGTAGTTATCTTTCTTACATTATTATTTATAAGTTTCATATACTTATCAGGAAAATAGCCGTGTGAATGTACTATATCTAATCTATTTACTTCTTCAAAAAAAAACTCTTTAGAAGAGAAATCTGACATATAGATAATTCCTAAAGAACATTTTTCTTGAATATTTTCCTTATACCCATCTTTATTTTTTCTCACTGCTATAAGTTGTATATCAAATACATTCGGATTAAGGAAAGAAATAATATTAAATACTACATTCACAGGTCCACAATTCTTTATTTCTGGCACAAAAAAACCTATTTTCTTTTTCATTATAATAAAGGTTTAAAATAATCTTCAAATACAAAAGGAGCTTGATACATATAGGTAGCTACAGCTTGCGAAACAACAAATAATAGCAATAAGACAATATTAAGATACTTGAACCTATTAAAAATAAAAGATAATATGAAAATTTCAGAAAATGAAAAAGCTGTAGCAAAACG
>ERZ772979.492-NODE-492-length-27589-cov-11.962628_pt1 | contig 27589 bp, 20 predicted proteins | sample MGYA00511130_ERZ772979 | MGnify/ENA primary metagenome ERZ772979 (study PRJEB29015, sample SAMEA2738103) | human oral metagenome | biome: human oral; feature: human-associated habitat; material: saliva | place: China | collected 2186 ... | reverse complement strand
ATGCCGACAAATGACATGATTGGATCACGCAGCGGGTTAACGAAATATCGCCCCATATTACCCTTAAAACCCAAATACTTAAACGCGTAAACCTGAGCCGCGATAATCGTTACAATCGCCAAGCCAAAAGTCATATTAAGATCCGCCACGCCACCGCGGAATAGAGGAGTGTGATGCTCGCCAATTGTAACTGGACCAACGATCGGCAAAAGCCCCAGCCAATACTGCGCGACGATAAAGAAAAACAACGTAATACAAAGCGGAGCAACTTTATGCGCCCATTTTTGATCTGGAATAACTTGGCAAACTGTATTATAAAGTCCGTCGAATGTCCACTGAATTAGCCTTGTGATAAAATTATGTTTCTTTTTACCCAAAACCGCCGCACGAGTACGAAACATTGCCCATACAAGTACGATCAATCCCAAGAATTCCATCAAGTGCGAATTCGTAATAGATACGCCAGCAATATTGAGAACTTCGTCAACCTTTACTGAAATATGCGGACCAGCGCTTGCCATATAATCAATCATTTCTTCAACTCCTGCTGTTTAATTTTAGCAATTTGCAAAGCTACGAGAATCACTGAGATAATCGCGCCAGAAATAATTCCAGCAAGTAACCATCTCATCTTCATTCCGCTGACATTATCCAGCCACAATCCCAACAGAGTCAAACCAATTGTCGGCAAAAACATTCGCCACATTGTACCAATCATCGTCCTTGTCAGAATCATCATCGCACCAGAATCGCCTGTATCATTAGCCGAAATGTCAGTTTCTTTTACCATTACTTCCCACTATATCAATCTGTTATACTATTTTGCAAGATGCCACGACGAAATTATTCAAAAAATAGTCAAAAAACCCAAAAAACATCATTGATGTCAATTTCAGGGTTGGCTAATTGCCAGAAGAAACGTCGCTTCTCAACAGAGATAAAAGCCCGCCAAGCAGCAGAAATCCAAGAATTAGCAAACCCGAATTTATCGATTGATATATATCACTGCGAATGGTGCAAAAATTGGCATTTGACGTCGAAGAATTCTAAATAGACGTAACCGTTATGCTATAATTGGAAATGTTATTAAATAGGGGAATATATGAGCGAAGACACAACGAACAACCATCAAGACACAAAAGTTGTCGTGTACAACACTAGCTGGTGTGCGTTTTGCCACACGGAAATGGAATGGCTGAAGAAGCTGGGAATTGACTTTGTTTCCAAAGATATCGAGGCCGATCCTGGCGCAAAAGAGGAATTGCTAAATAAAAATGGCGGCAATTTCCAAGGCGTGCCAGTAACGGATATTAACGGGGAATTAGTGCTTGGTTTTGATCGACCGAAACTACAAGATTTGCTACGAAAAAACGGCTTACTAGCCGACTAATTTTCTTAAAACGATTCAAGATTTTCCGTCAAATTCTGGCGGAAAATTTTTTATTCTGCGCCAATTTGCACAACTTTTCCGCCAAGTTTTTCGCGGAAATAATTATCGTGGCTGACGTAAAGAATCGCGCCGGAATATTTGGCCAACGCTGTTTCCAGCTCTTCGATGCTCGGCAAATCCAAGTGATTCGTCGGCTCGTCTAAGATAAGCAGTTGCGGGTCGTTCGCCAGCATGGCAATAATCTGAAAACGCGCCTTTTGACCGCCAGACAAGCGAGCCAGCGGCGTCATTCGATCAGCGTCTGTGAACAAATAGTCAGCCAAAAGTTGCCGAATCTTCGTATCGGAAATCGATAAATCGCGACTCATGTACAATTTTTCAATCGCTTTTTCTAGCGGATCAGACAGATATCGCTCGTCAATTTCTTGCTCATAAACGCCAATTCGAACCTGCGGATCAAGGAAAATATCGCCAGAATAAAGAACAGGACCGCCGTCAAAACTCTTGCCCGACGCCAAAATCATCCGAATCAACGTAGTCTTACCAGCGCCATTGCGACCTCTAATTTCAATCGCTTCACCTTCGCGCAAATCAATATTCACGTCCTCAAACAATATCCGCTCACCAATCCCAACCGCCACATTTTCCGCGCGAACCAACACGTGCTGACTGCGACTGGAAGCGTCTTTCATGCTCAGGCGAATATTACGCGACTTGAATTTTCCGTAACGCTCAGCCGATTTATAATCCAATTGACCGACAGACTCTTTATCAATCCAAAACGTCGGCTTTTCCATTTCCGACAATTCCTCCAGCTCCGCTCGCGCCTCATTCTCCAAGCGCTTAAATTTCTGAATCGTGCCAGGATTACGCGACTTTTCCTTAAGCCTTTGATAATCCAAAACTTTTTGCTTCAGGTTAACAATTCGCTTCTCAATCTGCTCAAAATTATTCATTCCAGCTGTTGTGGCTTGAGCGTTCTGCTTCAAATATGCGTCGTAATTTCCGCGGTAGCTCACGGCTTGACCGTCCTTAATCTCAACTATTCGATCAACTTGCCCAAGTACATCGCGATCATGTGTAATGATTAGCATCGCTTGATGTGGCTGCGAATTCATCCAGTCAATAAACTGCTGTTTCGCAATATAATCCATGTGGTTTGTCGGCTCGTCAATCAGCGCCAAATGCGCCTCCGAGTGCATAATTTTAACAATTTCCACCAGCCTTTTTTGTCCACCAGACAGGGAAGAAATCTTCCGATCACCAAAACCTGCAAGCTGAAAATTGCTCAGCTCGCGATTAATTTTTTCTTCAACTTGATAAAATCCTTTTTGGTCAAATCGCTCCAGAGCCTGTGTATATTCTTCAATCTTTCGCATATTGTCGCCCATAGTCAGCGGATATTCATCGATGATTTTCTTCAGCTTGGAATATTCTGGAAGTCCGCCAAGAATATACGACATAACCGTTTGATCACCCAAGCCGTGATGCTCCTGAGCGGTAGTCGCAATCGTAATGCCGCGCCGAAAAATAACCTCGCCAGTATAATCAGTATCTTTTCCGCTCAATATTCCAAAAAGTGTCGACTTACCAACGCCGTTACGACCAACCACGCCGACTTTCTCACCGTCGTCCACACTGAACTTGACGTCTTTCATCAACGTCTTATCGCCAAAACTTTTCTCAGTAATGTGAATGTCGGCTATCATGCTTGAGATATTGTAACATAAGTCATATTTCAGCCGCACCAAACTAGCCTAAATATACTGTCGCGTTAAGTTTTGTTATAATATAATCCATGTCAAAGCTAAAAGCTAAAAAACCAGCTACGCAAAATATTGTCAATCGTCGCGCACGGTTTGATTATGAACTTGGCGAAGAAATTGTAGCCGGCTTAGTTTTAACTGGAATGGAAGTGCGAGCCGCCAGAGAAGGTCACGTCCAACTTAAAGGCTCATTTGTTAGCTTAAGAAACGGCGAATTGTGGCTAAATAACGCCAGCTTTTCACTGCGATTGAACGTTCGCGGAGAAGCAAATAGCCGCTCAGTCGACACTTCGGCGCGAAAATTATTGGTAAGTAAAAAACAATTGTCCAATTTTACAGAAGCCAAAAAACAGGGAATGACAATTGTCCCGACCAAATTGTTGACCAATGGAAAGTTTATTAAAGTTGTAATCGCGCTCGGAAAAGGTAAGAAAAATTACGACAAAAGACAAACCATCAAACGCCGCGACCAAGACCGAGAAACCAGGCGACTCATCTCCAATAGATAATCGCATTAGCTACGAACCAAGCTCAGAATTTATTGATTTTCGCGCGCGTCAATTAGCTTTTCATAAAGCTTTTCAAGTTTCTTCACTTGACTTCGCTCCGTGAATTTATTAGCCAGCTTCTTACTTTCAGCGCTAAATTCTGCTTGTTTCTTCGGACTTTTTAGAATTGCAATTACTTTTTCCGCGACACTTTCTGGATTATTCTCCGCAAAATAGCCATTAACCCCGTCCTTCACAACCTCTGAAACTTCCTTGTCGATAATAACAATCGGCTTTCCAGCGTGAGCAGCTTCGTGAAGAACCCAGCCCTGCGTATCCTTAAGCGAAGGAAAAGCAAACACATTCATCACTTTATACGCCACACCCAAATCTTCTCGCGGCATAGCGCCAGTAAATATAATCCTATCCGCAAAATCCGTCTCGGCTGCCATTTTTTCCAAAGTTTTTCGATATTCAAAATCGCCGACAAACAACAGCTTTGACTTCGGACGAGCTTCGGCAATAAACTCGCTAAACGCCTGAATCAAAATTGGCAAATTCTTTTCCTCGCCCAAACGTCCCACAAAGCCAAACACTTCATCTTTTTCATCAAGGCCCCATTGCTCGCGGAACTCTGCGACTCGTTTTGCGCTCGCCCGCGGAAGAGCATTCACGCCGTTTGGCATTAAAGTAACATCGTACGCATAATCTTCAGTCTGCCAAGATTCCAATTGATCGCGGCTTTTACGCGACAGAGCAATCACCGCATCCGCCTTGCTGTATAAAATAGTGATGACGCGCTCAATAATATCCTTATTCCATTTCGTTACGCCATTACGCGGACGATACAATTTGGCAACTTCCAGCAAATCCTGCCCATTCAGCTTTACCGACAACGGAAAAACCACTCCCGCCAGCGCCAAAACTCCTGGCAAAACCGCAGGATAATGATCAACGAACTCATACAGATCTGTACAATGCTGGATAATCAAAGGAATATTATTTTTCTTCGCTGCCTTCACGCCCAATAGACCAATTTGCGACGGCGTAAAAATATGAACTACATCCAGATGCATATTAGCAATTTGACGCTGCACCACAGGAGGGAAGAACACCGACGTGTCATAATCATCAAAAAACGCGCCCGTAATTGAGCGGAAACGAATTATTCGGCTATTTTCATCTTCGTGAAGGAGTTCGGCTTGCTTGGACGGACTAATAGACTTTGCCGGGCAAAAAACATAAACCTCATGCCCCAAAGCTTCCAACTCGCGCTTTAATGATTCAACAACGTAAACGATACCGTTAATGGACGGTCTATAGCTGTCCGTAAAAAGTCCTATCCTCATAATAGCCCCATTATACCATTTATATCAGCGATCGATAAAATTCGACCAATCGCTCGGCGCCCGCACTGCTATCAAAACGCTCGGCAATCTTTTCTGCTAATCGGCATTGTTGGCTATAAAATTTCTTATTTCGCCTCAGTTTATCTACTTGATTCACAAAGTCACCATCAGACGAAGCCATTACCGCCCCATCTCTAAATGTTGTGTCATAATCAGAAATATCTCGCAAGACAACAGGCAATCCTGCAGCAGCAGCCTCAACAACAACCAAACCGAAGGTTTCCTGCTCGCTCGGCAATACAAATACATCGGCCGCACGGTAATAATCAGCAACATCGTCAAGCGGTATCACACCGGTAAATTTCAAATTCTTTGGCGGATTATTCATCATTCTTTGCATAGCACCATTCTCAGCCGCAATCACTCCAAACGGCACGCCGCCAACCCATACAAACTCCACATCAGGCATCTTTTCTGCCATATCAAAAAACACATCGACACGCTTACGTGGCTGCACTTGACCACTTCCAACGACCACAAAAGCATCATTGCTAATGCCAAGCTTTTGTCTAGCAGATTTCTTCTTCGCCGGTGAATTGGCATATTTTGCCGTATCTATAGTGTTATATAATATAGAAATTGGCTTCTTGACACCAATTTTTTCCAGTTCATTCTTTGTATAATCAGATACTGCTAAGACCAAGTCAGCTTTATTGTAAAACCATCGTAAATACGCGCGAGCAAGTGGCTCTAGCAACTTCGCGCCCTTAATACTGCCTATAAAAGAAGCTGGTACAACATGAGCAGACACGACCTTCTTTCCGCCAGATTGACGCATTTTTTTCATCGAATACAGTCCGGTAGTTTGCGCATGGACTATATCCGCGTCTAACCGCGCCTTATTCACCGCAATATCAATATCATCACGATCTTTAAGCGCATTTGTCATCTCTACAAAGGCCGTATGCACACCGTGACCCTGAACAGTAAATTCGCTCTCAGAAATCATATTAACAATTAGTTTTTTATCGTCTTTCTTACTCATATCTACAGTATAGCAAATAATTATTCCGCCAATATCAATTCGGCAACCAGCTCTGGGCTATCCAACACCGACAAATGTCCCGTATCAAGCTCCACAAATTTATCAATTTTTACACCATCGGCGGCGTTCACAGGAAGCGAAATCTTGTCCCGTCGCCCAACTATCAATCCCGTAAATTCGCGCTCAGAAATAATAATTTTTTCACCCCGAGAAATATCCCGCGCAATTTTCGATTGCTCCAAATATTGCCGCCGCGTTACTCGCGTATTTTTCGTCAGCCATCGTATCAAATCCACGACATTTTTCCGTCTATTATTCACCAAGCACAGCCCACGAAACACCGAAAAATAATAGTTTAAATAAATATATTGATTCGCCCGACGAGTGCGATAAAAGAACGACGAGGAAATTCTCGACATAGCCGAAGTTTTAATCGGAGGGCTGATGTACCAAATTTTTTGGCATTGCATTTTATTTGCCGCCAAACATCCAAGCGAATGGGCGACAACCTCGTCAATTGACACACCTTTACCGTCAAAAGCCGACATCAAATTCATCGCCCAATTTTCAACGTCGCTCATTTTCATATCTTTTATCAATTGACTTCTACCGTGAGAAGGCAAGTCAACAAACACCAAATTCGCGTCATTTTTCAGTCGGTAAGCTAGCGGAATCATCCCGTGAAAATCGCCACCAATGCCGTGAATTAGCAAAATAGTTTTATTTGAGCCGCCTTGATAAAAATAATAAGCAGTTTTCACGCCTCCGACGTCCATGAAATCGCTTGATATTTTGCCCAAAAACTTATCATACATTGGTAGCATATTCATTAAATTATATCATCACGGTATAATAAAATTATGAAGCTTTTCTCTTGGAACGTAAACGGCATTCGTGCAGTTATAAATAAAGGTGAATTCGCGAAGTTTATTAACACGTACAATCCAGATATTTTATGTCTACAGGAAACTAAGGCCGCCAGAGATCAGGTTGAAATTGACCTGCCAAATTATCACGAACATTTCTATTCCGCCGCCAAAAAAGGCTATTCTGGTACGGCGATTTTCTCTAAAATCCCGCCTCTAAGCTGGCGCGACGGTTTTCCGCCAAATATTATTGAGCAATTTGATTTAACGGGCGACGAATACGGCAATCCAGCCGACGAAGGGCGAATTATCACCGCCGAGTTTGACGATTTTTGGGTTGTTAATTGTTACACTCCGAACTCAAAAGGGGATTTAAGTCGATTAGATTTGCGATATAAAAAATGGGACAAGGCAGTGTTGGCTTATCTGGAGGAATTGGAATTGTCAAAGCCAGTCCTTTATTGTGGCGATATGAACGTGGCGCATCAGGAGATTGACTTGGCAAATCCAAAGCCCAACGTTGGCAAACACGGCTTTACTGATGAGGAGAGGGAGGATTTTCAGAACTATTTGGACGCTGGATTTGTTGACACTTTCCGGGCGGCTTTCCCTGAAAAAACTGGCGCTTATACTTGGTGGACGCATTGGGCGAATGCCAGAGCGCGAAATGTCGGTTGGCGGATTGATTATTGGCTGGCGTCGCGTGAAATTGCAAATCGCGTTACTAATCCGCAAATCCATCCAGAACAAATGGGCAGCGATCATTGTCCGGTGAGCATTGAGGTAAATTTGTAATGGATATGAAATTTTGGCAAAAACAAGAACCAGGGAAGCCACTTTTTCCAGATGTCGAATGGAACAAGCCAGAACGACGCGACCAAGCAGGAAAATTAGGAATCATCGGCGGTAACAAATTAGGCTTTTTGGCGGTGGCAGAAAGTTATCAAGAATCTCTTAAAACTGGCGTGGGCGAGGCTCGCGTTTTATTGCCTGACGCCTTGAAAAAAAATGTTCCCGCGAATATGACCGACGTTTTATTCGCACCGACAAACCAATCAGGGAGTTTGGCAAACGAAGCGCTCACTGAAACTTTGGCGCTGGAAAGATGGGCGGACGTATTGCTATTATGCGGCGACGCTGGGCGGAATAGTCAGACGGCAATTGTCTACGAAGAATTGATCAAAAAGTCAGAAATTCCCGTCGTTCTGACGCGAGATGCGATTGACCTTGTGCAGAATAGTTTTCAGGAAATTTTGGACAATCCGCACGTGGTTTTCGTAGCAAGTCTGGCGCAAGTTCAGAAAATATTCCGCGCAATTTTTTATCCAAAAATGATTACGTTCAGCATTCAATTGTCGCAACTCGTCGAAGCGCTTCACAAATTCACCATCACATATCCCGTAACCATTTGCGTTTTTCATGCCGACAATTTAATAATCGCCCACAGCGGAGAAGTCGTCACCCAAAAATGGGACGCACCAATGGCAATTTGGCGGGGAACCGTCGGCGCCCGCGCCGCAAGCTACTTGATTTGGTCGCCGAAAGCACCGCTAGCAGCAATCAGCACCGCTATTTACAAAATGTAGCCTTGCATAAATATCTACTTGACATTACACATAATTAGTTGTATGATACTACTAAGCTTTCGCGACTTGTCAAAGGGCGAAGGTAGCCCTTGGTTGCGAGAGTAAAAGCACTTCTCGAAAGGAGGTGAAAGTGATGCGTCGCAAAATCAGCAGGATTATCATCGACACAGAAGAAGTGATCTCCTTGATCATTCTTCTGCTTGTCATTACAACAATTACAATTATAATTGTTGTAATGCCTTGCACGATTTTTGCGGTCTTAACGGGATTTATTTCCGTACATACCGCAATTAAGTGCAGCATGTTGGTCGGCGTGATCTTAACTTGCGTTATACTAAATGCGCTGATCAACCACTGCCGTAGCTGCAGCGACGACAATTGCTGGGCAATCTAATAAAGCCCGCAGAGACAGCTCGCCTGGAAGGCTATAAAGCCTCGGCTAGCGCCCTGCGGGCTGTTTTCTTTGTATAAAAAATCGCCCAAAACGGACGATTATCACCTGAAGCTGCCTCTGGTACCGCGGGCCGGACTTGAACCGGCACGAGCTATTGCTCACCAGATTTTGAGTCTAGCGCGTCTACCAATTCCGCCACCGCGGCACAAGAGAACGCTCCAAGCTACCGTATGATTGTAACACAACCAGCAATTTCTCACAAGTACGACTTTTATTTGATGTCAATTTGACGTATAATGAAATAAGTTATGTATCCGACGGATGATCAATCAAACGGTCGAGTGGGCATGCCGGTACCAGATCAGCGCCGATCTCTCACGCCGCCAACTCGCGACTCAGCAGCCTCACGAAATGCCGCTGCTGATGTTATTCGTGGGCAACTTGACGCTATTTATTCCAGAACAGAAGAGCAAAATTCTGCGCCAGAAAAAGCTCAGCCGCAACCATTTTCCACTCAATTGCAATCAAAACCCGAAGTCCGATCAGAACAACACAAAGCGCAAATATCCAAACCTCAGCAAATCTCAACAACGCCACAGCCAGAGCTAAAAAAAGACTCTGTTAATCACGCTATGCGGACGACGCCAATTACCCAGACCCAGATTCAGCCAAAGCCACAAATTAGCAATTCCGCACCCGCAAACCAAGCCGCTCAAACTCAAAATTCAGCCATTCACACTCAAGTTTCAGCCGACCAATGGAAGCAATACCACAGCGCTTGGCAGAAATATTACCAGATGTATTACGAGCGTTACTACGCGGGCGACATCGCGGCAAAAAACCGTGAGATTTCTCGATTGACGAAGGAAAATCAGAATATCACGCCCGTAGTCAGCGCAGACGAGCCTCTGGACCCACAAAAAGCAGCCATAAAAGAACTCCGCGGCCAAATTCAGCAAAAGGTTCGCGACTCCGCCAATAAAGTGAAAAAATCCCGACATTTTGTTCCGGCGATTGCTGGATTGTCGGTGTTATTGGTCTTCATGTTTTTGCAATATAACCGCGTTATTTTCGGCGCAGTCGCAGCCTATACAACACCTGGCGCAATCAACCCACAAAACATCATCGTTGACGCTTCCACCGACGTAACTGTCGGACCAGAACCTAGGATTATCATCCCAAAGATTAACGTTGACGCGCCAGTTATTTACGGCGCCGCCAGCGATACGAAATCGCAATCAAAAGCCATGGAGAAGGGAGTAGCTCACTTTTCAATTCCTGGCGCCAGTGCCGTGCCAGGCGAAGTCGGAAATGCCGTATTTGCCGCACACTCCAGTAACGACGCTTTTGCTGGTGGCGATTATAAATTCGTCTTTGCTCAGAATGAAAAGTTGGTCAAGGGCGACATTATTTATATGAACTATAATGGAAAGCGCTACACTTACAAGGTAACATCAACAGAAGTTGTTATGCCGACCGAAGTTTCAAAAGTTCAGATTAACACAGATAAGCCAATGTTGACACTTGTGAGCTGTGTGCCTTTAGGAACCGCAGAGAAACGACTTCTTATCTTCGCGGAACAAATCAGCCCAGACCCAAGTAAAGCCACTGCGGCATCAGAATCCAGCTCAAATCAACAACAAGGAAATAAATCAAATATCCCAGGAAAACCCGAGCCGACTTTGCTTGAGAAGTTATTCGGCGGTCGATAAATTATCTATTAATTGAACAGCCCGATCGAACCATTGTCCATATTCATTTTACTCAGGACAATTTTTCCAGAAGCGTTGGTCGTCAATCCGTAAACGTATCGCTGATTCGAAGACAAAACAGAATCCAAACCAGGCTTAACGCTTATCAACGTATGAGCGTTCGTGCCGTCAAACTCGCGAATCTCCATTTTTCCTGACGCAGAAACGCTACGGATATAGAAATTGTCAAGCCACTTCACTTCCTGCGCCACGCCAATATTAAATGCGCCAGACAATTCTTTACGCTCCAAATCGTAAGTTTGCAGCACTGCGCCGCTTTGCGCCACGATAAATCGCCCAGCATTGTCCATCGTTATGTTCGTAATCGTATTATCAGTCTTAATAATCTTTGCCGTTTTTAAGAACTCTTTTTGGCGGTCCTTAGAATCCGAAATGTCGCCTCTGTAAATTGTCATATTTTTACCATCAGTCAAGACCACGGTGTCTTTATTGAAATAGCGAGAAATTCGAATTACCGGGGTAGAATCAGTAGCAAAAGTGCCAATCACAAATGGCTCTTTCCAATCTCGCTTCCAAATTCCTGCCACTTTTTTACCGTCAATAACAGCCAGGTAGGACAAACGATCGTCGCCGTAAAGCTTGAAAGATTCGACGCCAGTCAAGATTGGGCTGGAAATTGTCGAGCTATCAAGATCAACTCGCCTCAATTCGCCAGTTTCCTGCAAAGCGTAAACCGTATGCGCGCCAGTCCCCGCAAAGCTGATTTGCTTAATTGCAAAACCAGTCATCGCCGTTACGTCAATAATTTTCTCTGGATTTTCTCTATCAAAAACCAACCACTGCACGCCAGTAGTGTTATTTTCCGCTGGATACGAATGCTTCACTAGCGCGTAACGAGAATCGCGGTCCCACTCCGACACGGTAAACGTATGATTGTCAGAAGACAGGGAATAGCCAGCCAAAACGCTCGTGCTTAATGCGTGCTCCGTGAACTTTTCCTTATCTTTGTTCGTGTCGCGAATGTCGCCAATTGTCAAAATCGGAGTTTTATCCTTAACGCCAAATCCTATCAAGAAATTACCAGCTGGCGACAGAGAAACGGATTGTAACGAGTCAAACGTTTTTACCTCAGTAGTTTCGCGTTTCGTCGGAATCAGTCTGGCGTAATTCAAATTCGTAACGGTATCAGACTTGATATTTAGCGTTTTTTGCCACGGTTCGTATTTATCCAATTTCATCGAAAAAGTGTGCTTGCCAGGAAGAACGGTGCTTTTCGTCGGAGTGCGGCGCAGCTCCATATCGTCAACATAAACCAGCGCCCCGCCAGGATGTGATTCATATTGGACAAGTCCAGTTTGTTGCAATTCTTTCGTGTTTGGATCAAACGTATAGCCGAGCATTCTAAACGTCAAAAACGTAAGAAGAATTATAAGTGATAATGTCATCAGCGTGTACACAAAGGTCCGCCGCGCGAGCTCTTTAGTGCGATTCTTTTTCTGGTACATAATTACGAAAATTATAACATATTTTTATACTTGAAAAAACCTTAGGCGATTTGTACTATAATATATAGGAATAAACATTAGGGGGATTAATGGCAAGTAAAAACTACGTGGTTATCAATGGACGAGCTTACAATACTATTACCGGAATGGTAATGGATGATATTGACGTGAAAGAAACTGAGATAAAAAAAGAACAATCAATCAGTAAGCGCGGCACATCTGTATCAAATATTCACACCGCACACGTTCAGAAATCCAGCACATTGAATCGCCGGCACGTTAAAATGCCACAGCGTACGCCATTGGCTGCCAAACCTCAGAAGGCTCGCGTCGACGTGAAGCAACATGTCGCCGTGAAGAAGTTTTCTACACCAATTGTCAGCAAGCCAGTTCCTCAGAAAATTGCAATTAACCGCCCAGCCGAAACTCACCCTGTTACTCGTCGCGCTCAGCAAAGACCTCTTAGCGTTAACACTAAATTGCGAAAAGAACGCCAGTCTCTGGCCATGAATAACAATCCGCCTGTCGCCGTCGCTCCGCAAAAAATAGAAAAGCCAGTCGCAAAAACCGCTCATCAATTGAAAAATGAAGCAATTGAAAAAGCTTTGTCGAATGAGATTATCAGCAATAAAAAAGCACGTCGACGCCAGAAAAAGGGCGGCGCATTACGTTGGTTGAATACGTTTTCTGTTGGTTTTGCGGTAATGCTACTCGGGGGTTATTTAACATACTTGAGCATGCCAAATATCTCAATAAAAATGGCAGCAGTTCAATCAGGAATTGACGCCAAATACCCAAGCTATAAGCCAGACGGCTACGCCTTAAACGGACCCATCAAATTCAAGTCAGGCGAGGTTTCTATGAAATACGCCTACGCCGACGGAAGTTCAGGATACACCATAACCCAACAAAAAAGCGGTTGGAATTCATCAGCAGTGAAAGAATTCTTCTCTGAAAAGCACAAGAATCCAAACACCACGATGATCGACGGATTGACAATTTACAGCGGCGGGAAAGAAGCGGCTTGGGTGAACGGCGGGATTTTATATCAAATCAGTGGCGACGCGAACCTCTCAAGTAGCCAAATTGAAAAAATTGCCACTAGTTTGTAACTCATCAGATAACGTGCTACAATTTACCCATGACTATTAGAACTCGTTTTGCACCAAGTCCGACTGGCTATATGCACGTCGGCGGTATGCGTACTGCGCTATTCGCTTGGCTCATCACCCGGCAGTCAAATGGAAAGTTCATTCTGCGCATAGAAGATACCGACCAAAAAAGGGAAGTGTCTGGCAGCGAAGAACATATTTATGAATGCCTGAGATGGCTTGACCTTGTGCCAGACGAAGGACCTGACAATTTTGGCGGCGAATTTGGACCGTACAAACAGTCAGAACGGCTTGACATTTACCAGAAATATGCACAAAAACTCATTGACGCTGGTCGCGCTTATGCCGATCCGTATACGCCGGAGCAACTAGACGCTTTTCGCGAAGAAGCCAAAGCCCATAAAAAGCCTTTTTTGTACCGTGATTACCGCCCAGAGAACCCGCCGACCTGGGATGGCAGCCAGCCGCTACGCTTTCGTTCAGAGCCGAAAGCTTATACCTGGCACGACGAAGTCATGGGCGAAATGCACGCCGGCCCAGAGGTAATTGACGATTTTATATTAGTAAAGTCCGACGGCTTTCCGACGTACAACTTTGCGCACATTGTCGATGACGCCGAAATGGGAATCACCCACGTTATCCGCGGGCAAGAGTTCCTTGCCAGCACGCCCAAATACCTTAATCTCTACGATGCGCTGGATATACCTCGGCCAATATTCGCCTCGGTGCCGCCGATCATGAACGAACAGGGCACTAAGAAATTAGCCAAACGCGACGGCGCCAAAGACATCCTAGCCTACAGAGAGGAGGGCTATCTGACAGACGCCATTCTCAATTTCCTCGCCAGCCTGGGATGGAATGACGGCACCGAGCAGGAAGTTTTCACCAGAGACGAATTGATCGAAAAATTCAGCCTGAAACGCGTCCAAAAATCAGGCGCGCGATTTGACGAAAAACGCTTGCTGTGGCTTAACGGCGCTCATATACGCAACACTCCTGTCGATAAGCTTTACGAGTATGTGTCGCCACGGGAAGATAACCCGCAAGAAGACGGGAAACAGACTGGTTTCTGGCCGGAATCCGCCTACGCCCCAAACATAACTAAGGAATACCGCATGAAAGTGCTGACTTTAGCGCAAGACCGCCTGAAAATGTTTGAAGATTTACACGGATTTAGCTACTTTTTCGCGGATCCTGAAATTGACACGGAATTGATTGACGGAAACAAGCAACTTCGCAAATTGACCGACGACGAACGACGAGAGTTATTGTCAATTGCTCGCCAAGAATTCGAGAAAATTACAGATTGGACACCAGAAACAATTCAGAACTGCCTTAACGAATTACTAGAAACGACAGGGCAGAAGCCGGGGATTTTGTTTAGTCTGGTGAGAATTGTGACGACGTGGGCGCCGTTTAGTCCGCAACTTAACGACACGCTGGCGCTAATTGGCAAGGAAAAAACTCTGCAAAGAATCGATAATTATCTACAAAAATAGTTTATTCGTGCGCCGAAAATGCTATACTAAGCATAAGCATGAATGTTGAAAAAATAGATAAATCAGGACAAAAAAAGAACGCTCGCTGGGAGTCGTTCAAAGAATGGGTAAAAAAGCATATTCTGGCAATCGTACTCGTGGCGAGCGCGGCGGTTATTGCTGGAGTTTTCATAATTGCAATTCACTCCATAAAATACGAGCAGACTGCTAGCGTGGAACTGAAATTGCCAACTAAAAAGCCCGCGCCGAAGAAGTTTTATTCGCCATTGACTGGAATGGAAATCGCGAACGAAGCCGCCGCAAAGCTGCCCGTAACTGGCGTGATGATTGAGAATAGTCCAGCCGCCAGACCGCAGTCAGGACTGAAGAAAGCTGGCGTGGTTTATGAAGCCGTGGCGGAGGGCGGAATCACTAGATTTTTGGCTCTGTACCAGGGAGAGAAACCGGCGCTAATTGGTCCAGTGCGAAGCTTGAGATTGTACTATTTGAGCTGGGCGGCGCCGTATCAGGCGTCAATCGCACACGTTGGCGGAAGCCCAAACGCTTTATCTCAAGTCAGAAACGGCAATTATCGCGACATCGACCAGTTCTTTAACGACGGATCATATTGGCGATCTCGCGACCGCTACGCGCCGCACAACGTCTACACCTCAGGAGAGAAGCTTGACCAATTGAACAGCGCAAAAGGCTATAACAATTCTGAATTCACCAGCTTCGCGCGAGCAGACGGCAAGTCCGTCGAATCGCCAAACGCCACATCTGTAAACATAAACCTCAGCGGCTCACTCTACAACACCTCATACGCTTACGACAAGGCGTCAAATTCTTACCTCAGGAGCATGGCTGGCGCGCCACATACCGACAGGGAAGATGGGCAAATTGCTCCAAACACTGTCGTAGCTATGGAAGTTGGCGTTGAAGCTCGGGCTCAAAATTACGATGGCTACGAAGATGTCAAAACGACAGGATCCGGCAAAGCTTACATTTTCCAAAACGGCACAGTCGCCACCGCCACTTGGTCAAAAGCGGACATAAATTCGCCGCTTAAATTGACAGACGAATCCGGAAAAGACATCGCCTTAAATCGCGGACAAACATGGATTGCAGCCTTCACGCCAGGAAGGGGAAGTGTTTCATGGCAATAGATCCGGCATCTAAAACCCTGCGCGAGTACAAACAATATTATTACCGAAAAGTCATATTAGTCTTACTGTCAGCGAGCGCCTGCATCATATTAGGACTAGGAATCGCACTACACTTCACGGCAATTTCCATATTCCAGCTAAATTTCTGGATCATTATTTTAATTACTGCTATCTTGCAAATCCTATTTTCAATTTCTATCGTTAAAATCATCGCCGCGCCGCTCAATAAAATTCTGGCGGCACTCTCTCATAAAATTGGCGAACCGACGACCGACACTCCGCCAAATCCCAACGATAAACGCTACGAAAAAACTGGATTTAAGACGGCACTTCAGGCAATTTATGGCGATTATCAGCCAGAGCAAAAACCAGCTAACGACAATGACAAGCCAAAAATTCCGCTCACTCAAGCCCTGAATCAAGCCAGCACTGGCGTCGTGATTCTTAATTCCAATCAGAAGATTATCTTCGCCAATTCCGCCGCCCCGATTTCCAGAAACGCAAAAGGCGAGGATTTTCTGGCGCTTGATTTTCTAAACGAACCAAGTATTTCCGATTGGCTTCACGAAATCTCCAATGAGAAAATTAAAGCCGAACATCGCTGGCAACGCATTAGCACCAACCCTGATGTCATCCAAAAAACGCGGATTTTTGACATCATCGTGTCATTCGAAAAAGGCGCCGCCGCCGAAACTGTCATTTTTCTCATCGACAAGTCTAAAGGATATTTGCCAGAAGAAGAGGACCTCAATTTCATCTCATTTGCCGCTCACGAACTCCGCGGACCGATTACTGTTATTCGTGGCTATCTGGACATTATCAACGAAGAGTTTGCTGGACGCTTGCAGGGCGACGAAAGGCAACTTCTTGATAGGTTGGTGGTTTCATCCAATCGCTTGTCTAGCTACATTGATAATATCCTTAACGTCGCCAGATATGATAAACATCACTTGAAGGTTTATTTATTGGAAGACACTGTCGCTAATATTTACGCCTCGATTGCTGATGATATGCAACTTCGCGCCTCGACTCAACACAGAATGCTTAATGTCAATATTCCAGACGATCTCCCAACCGTAGCCGCCGATCACGGAAGTATCGGGGAAGTGATTGGCAATCTAATTGACAATGCCATCAAATACAGTTTTGAGGGCGGGTCAGTTACGGTTTCCGCGGAGAAAAAAGGCGACTTCGTGGAAGTGTCTGTCGCCGATAACGGAATTGGAATGCCGGCAAATGTCGTGGACAATTTGTTTCACAAGTTCTATCGATCACACAGATCACGCGAGGCTGTAGCCGGGACGGGAATCGGGCTTTACATCTGCAAAGCCTTTGTCGAATCTCATGGCGGCTCGATAATCGCTCGATCTCGCGAAAACGAAGGCTCGGTTTTCTCGTTCACTTTGCCAATTTATGCTACAGTTAAAGACAAATTGCTAGAAGACGGGCAATTAAATAATCAATTGATACGAAAAGGCGGCGGCTGGATAAAAAATCACGCTATGTATAAGGGCTAGGAGGAATTATGATAAAGACAATTTTATGCGTGGAAGATGACCGATTTATTGGTGAAATGTATGTCAGAAGTCTGCAAAAAGCGGGATATGACGTGACGTGGGTGGTCGACGGAAATGACGGGCTAGTGGCGGCGCGCAACCAGAACTTTGACTTGATAATCTTAGATTTGATGCTGCCAGAGCAACGCGGCGACCAGATTTTAGACGCACTGAGAAATAACAATGTCGATTTGGTTCCGAATAGTAAGATTTTGATTATGACCAATTTTGAGCAGGACGAAGCTTCGCGTAAATCCGTTATGAGTCGCGTCGATGGATATCTGATTAAAGCCGACATTACGCCGCGGAATTTAATAGAAGTCGTTAAGCAGATGGATGACGAGAAATCTTAATATAGAGGGTTCGACAAATAAAAAAGACGACAAACGTCGCCGAATTATTTACCACATCCAATCGAATTAAAATGACCCCGTAGCAGATCCCTACTACATAAAATTGTATTATTACCTACACTGCACCCCCGACATAAGTAAAACTGAGCAGTACAACTCAAAACGTTAGTATCCCGATCGAACAGTAGAGTTGCCAACGTCAATGCTAAAGCCCTTTTAAGAGCTTACAATGTCAATGAATAAATACTTCTTAGAGTTATATCACCAAAAACATAGCACTAAGCACGAACACTTAATATTTATCGATGAATATGGTATAATAATTTAAATTATTCTTCGTTAATATGAAAGAAATTTAATGCGGCAAAACTAATCATATGGGACTTATTGAAAACAATATCAATAGTAGAATTGAAAGCTGGAAAAAGTCTTTGTTAGACATGACCAAGCGAAACCGCCTACTATGGTATAAGCCATACCGGGTAGGATCACTTAAACTTGAAAAAAGATACTTTGATGATGATATTGAAAGCGTCCTAAAAGAAGTTGATAAACTTGCTTTTAACGGTAAAACCTGGGAATTTATTACCGAAACTGATCAAGCCGAAATAATTGAAGATTTCAGCAAAGACGAAGAAAGTGTAGGCGAAAAGATCGAAATCATTAAGGAGCGTACGAAAGCATTATCGAATATCTATAAAAAAGTAAAGCAAGAAAGCGAAGAAAAAGGACTAAATATTGGCTATATTGCAGTTGGCCTTCTTGAATGGTATGAACGCGAAGACGCTCAGACAAAAATTAAAACCCCATTAATTTTGGTTCCTATCAAAATTGAGCAGGACGGGAGACGCGCACCATTTAGAATTTCACTAAATACAAACGAACAGATATCTCTTAACCCAATAATTAAAAAGAAGTTTGAAACGGATTTCGATATTACTTTAAATGATTTTCCGTCAGATTCCGATATGAATTCGACGCTGTCCACTTACTTATCAGAGCTTAGGAGGGAAATTTCCGAGGAATCAAATTGGACCATCAAGGACGATATTATCATCGACACATTCAGTTTCCAAAACCTAGCAATTTGGAATGATCTTGATAAAAATAGAGATCTCGTTGCAGACAATCCTTTTAGTAGAATTCTTGCTGGTGGAAGTTTAGCAGCTGAGGGATTTTCATACGAATCCGGTGAGCCAGATTTGGAAAAAGTAAAATCAAGAGATAACTTAAACATTTATGAAGTAGATTCCTCGCAACAAGAAGCTATATACCGTGCGAAAAAAGGTGAGAGCTTTGTAATTCAAGGTCCTCCAGGTACTGGTAAAAGTCAAACGATTACAAATATAATTGCCGAAATGCTTTACCTAGGAAAGAGAGTGCTTTTTGTTTCGGAAAAGCAGGCGGCGCTCGATGTCGTGTATCATAAACTTGAAAAAAAGAATTTGTCAGATTTTTGTTTAATTCTGCATAATTCTAAGGCTAAAAAGCAAAACGTTCGCGACCAGATAGCGAAATCTATAGAACTTGCTTCTAACCGGAATAAGGTCACGGATGAGGCGCTCAAGATTTACGACGATCTAGATAAAAAAAGAAAGAGTTTAAATCTCTATACTGAAAAACTTCATGAAGAGTTTGACGATGGAACAACACCTTATATGCTCATTGGAGAAATCAGTAAGCTACGCTCTGCTAAAGACTTGGTTTTTGACATGCCAAAAGACTTTAATTGGGACGCTGATTACAATACTGAAATTGCCGATCTATTCTACGCGATTGACGAGTACGGGAAGAGCTTTATCGATAACACAAACCACTTTACCTATAATTACTGGAGATATTATCAAGGCGAACTTGGTAATACTACAAGACGCGAAGTACAAGAAAAAATTGGCAACATCAATGAGTCCACGTTTACTGAAAAGATTAATGCGCTTGACTTGAAAAACATTTCTTCGACAAGTAAAGAGCTATTTAATCTCTTGGATTTGGTTCCATTTTCACAATCCGAACATGGAGATTTAGAAAAATCGGTCGAAAATATCCTAGTAGCCCAAAGCAAAGTTAAAGAAATCAATCAAAAAATTAAAGATTTAGAGAAAGATAGTTCGGAGACTAAAACAAAGATTCTAGAGAATTTTTCTCAAGACTTCATGGCCTTGGACAACCCGAATGATTATTATAAGAAGCTGGTGAACAAATATAATTCATTCTTCAGCAAACTCTCTAGTGGTTATAAAGAATTAGTCAGCAAGTTAAACGCGTGTAGCCTAAGAAAAATGAAATATAACGACTATGTCGATTCGCTAAATATGCTAGTTTCTTACAATACGAATATGGCCGCAATAACTGGATATGGGAAAGATATATCCTCTCTTAATCTAAAAATTAAAACTGCATTTGAGAAGTTAGTATCATCAGCAAAATCAAAAAAAACCGAAATGCTTTTACTATTAGAAAAGCTTGATTTTGATTCTTTGCCAGATTATCAACATTATGCAGAGACTCGAGCTGAGCTACTAGATAAATACAAGTTAGATGATTTTGTGGCAAAAATCGAAGACAGTGGTATGACATATAATGCAAACGAAATAGCAAGTATTTTTAAAAAGAGGTTCTTGATTCTTTCTCTAGAAATGACAGATTTTGACAGAGAGTATTCAAGATATAATCACACAGCACACGATTCGGATATCGATATATTCCGTGAATACGACGAGAAAATCCTCAAAATATCTGCAGCTAGAATCAGGTGCGAACTTTTATCTAAAATGCCTAGTATCTCTTTGTCTACAAACCAAGCGCATGGTGGAGAAATACGATTATTGCTGAGAGAGCTAAAGAAAAAGACTCGTCTAATGCCTACTCGTGCTCTAATCAAGAATCTGCCTATCGTGTTGCCGTCATTAAAACCTTGTATGATGATGTCTCCGCTTACCGTTTCTTCGTATTTTGGCATGAACCCGAATTGGAAATTTGACGTCGTTATATTTGATGAGGCGTCTCAGGTCAAGCCAGAATACGCGATTACCTCTATTATTAGAGGAAAGCAGGTTATTGTCGTAGGCGACTCTAAACAAATGCCTCCAACAAACTTCTTCGACTCTATGGATGACGATGACGATGAATATAACGAAGAAAACCCTCAAATAGACAACCTCGAATCGATTCTAGACGAAATGTCCGCAGCATTTCCAGATGTATACCTTAACTGGCATTACCGCAGTAAAGACGAATCATTAATCATGTTTTCTAATAATAAGTTTTATAATAGTCGTTTAGCTACTTTTCCAGCTTCCTCTGTAGGCGGCAACTTAGGGACATCATTCGTTTATTGCGAAAATGGTATCTGGGAAAGTAAAGGCGGCAACCGACCAGAAGCCGAAATGGTTGCTGAAATTGTATTAGAACATATAAAAAATCAGCCAGAACGTTCTTTAGGTATCGTAACTTTTGGTAAATCACAAGAAAATACAATTAACGAGGCGATAGATAAGCTTAGAGACATGCACCCAGAATGTGAGTTCTTCTTTAATGAAAACAATACAGAACCGTTCTTCGTTAAAAATCTTGAACGAGTTCAGGGTGATGAAAGGGATAGAATAATTATTTCTTGCGGTTACGGGAAAGATAAAAATGGAAGCTTCGCAATGCGATTTGGTCCCCTAGCTATGTCCGGTGGCGAAAGAAGATTAAATGTTGCGATATCGCGTGCGCGACGTGCCATGACTATTGTCTCGTCATTTAGAGCAAACGAAGTTAGAGGAACAGAAAGTAATCCTCAACGAAGGCTAATACGTGACTTTATTGATTATGCTGAACATGGAATGTCTGCACTATTAGGAGATGGTCAAAAAGGCGAAGATTATTCTCCCGCGTTTGATTCGAGCTTTGAAGAAGATGTATATAATGTCCTTATAAATAATGGGTATAGGCTCAGAACGCAAGTTGGATCATCCGGATATAAGATTGATATCGCCGTTCTCCATCCTGAAATCGATGGAAGATATATTTTAGCAATAGAGTGCGACGGTGTCGCCTATCACAGCAGTAGGACTGCAAGAGATAGAGATATTTTGAGACAAAAAATACTTGAAAGTCAAGGTTGGAAGTTTCATAGGATTTGGTCTACCGATTGGTATCACGACAATGCGAATTCCCAGAAACGCCTGTTCAGTGCAATACAGAATGCAATAGACAATTATAGCAAAGATGGGCCAAAAGAAAGCAATATAGTAGACGACCAGGTTGACATTCAAGATGAAGACGAAGATGAGCTAATAATAGAAACTAGATCTGAAGATATTGAAGTAATATTAACGAAAATATACAGCTCATGGACAACTGCGTTAAGAAAAACATATGGAATGGGGAGTTATAGGCGTAACGGTTGGAGTAATAATGATGGCTGGGATAGCCTGTATGTGATGGAACACTACGATCATATTCAAAAGATAATCGAAGAGGTGTTGCCATATAAAAATGGTTTTGCTCCTGAAGATATATTTCGAGAAATCAACACTAGAGTCTTTAAAAAAGGGCGATATTCTTCTCAGGCTGACAGAATATACAAGAATCACTTTAAAAGGGGTTTTATCGATACCGGGAAAATTGAGATTGTAGACGGGAGCGTCAGGATTAAATAATTGCTGATAGCATTAAGTTCTACTTTTTGGATCAACGGATATCTAATTAAGGCTGATATTACGCCGCGGAATTTGATAGATGTCGTTAAGCAGATGAGTAGCGATAACCTTTAATTCTGCACATAGTCAGCTTAACTATATATTTTTCCAGTACTTCGGAAATATAGATATAAACTGATCCAGTTTTTCTATAACAAGCGGCAAAGCCTCTTCAGATTCTTTATCATCGGCAGGATCTTTATCTATGCGATAACGTATAAGCTTCATGCGAGCATCATCTTTGTCGTACCATATCAACTCGCCGATTTCAGACTCGATTTTATCTTTATCTTTGTAGATATTATCAAAGATTAGCCTATTTTGCGCGTCCGAATCCTTGCCTCCATCAATATATAGTTCTATATAAATACACTTTTCTTTAGTGTTGGCTAACACGTTAAAATGAGCCTTGCCACCATATCTGATCGTATACCAATGTTGAGGTCGAGGTTTTTGCCAGCTAAGGACCTTCTTAGAATGCTCCAACCCATAATCTCGCACCATCTCAAAAAATCTTTGCTGCCGCAGTTTCACTTCAGACACACTACTATTGCTATTATTCTGGCTTCGCACAACCTTTGTCCATTCATTAGGACTTTCAACGACCAAAAAGTGTGGGGCTGGCTTGGAGTCGCCGATTTTATATGCCTCAAGCTCAACCAAAAAGAAATTAATTTTATCAGAAGAATTAAAATTCAACCACTCGACAGCCTGCCTATGCTCATCACGAATATTACTTGCAATCCATATGATTGTTTCAGCGCCAATCCCAGCCGCGTAAGTAATACACTTGCCAAGATGATCGTGATCTGTACGCTCTAATTGATTTTCAATTATAATCGCCTTATCAGAGTAATCAGCCGTAACTATATCCGCATTAAAATCACCGACACCAACTTCGGTTTTTATGTTTTCCGTGTTGAATTCTATTCCTAAGGCGTCACCTAGCAAAGATAAATTATCTGGATGAGCCAGCCATGGAGTAAACGACAAAGCTTCGTGTTCCCATATTTTTCTGATATTTACCTTTTCTAGCTTGCCTAAAGATTGAACCACAAAAAATTCTCCCCAATTTACTATTTCGCCTATTATACCATAGCTCAATAAAAGCTATCGACTGTCTTCAAATTAGAAAAAAAAGAGCCTCCTCTTGCAGACTCTAAAATGACATTCTTGGTGACCCCACCGGGAATCGAACCCGGGTTGCCAGGATGAGAACCTGGTGTCCTAACCGCTAGACGATAGGGCCGTAACTCCATGGATTATACCATGGAAAGGGAAGGCTTGTCTACTTTTTCTCTATGTTAGACGTCGACTTTTTATGATAAGACAGCATAGCCCAAGAGCCATATATTAAAACGACCAGAGAAATAACAATAGGAGAGAAATATAAATTGATCATACCAATAGTCGATAAGACTTTTACGATGAATACGTCTTTATTAGCGATGAGGAAAAATAGCCCGAATCGTAAAAAGATGACTAATACATAAAATATGACCGTCGCACACCCGATGGTAGTCAATACTTTTGAAACTTTATCAGTAATCCAATATCGTCCAGTTTTATACCAATAGATTGAAATACAAGCGAGTATAATCGCATACGCCCCCAAGATATGACCCAGAGGACCAATGAACGACTTAAATATATCAGACGTGGCACCAATGAGGTTCGCCGAGATGAGACAAATTATCACAAATACCACAGTTCGTTTAAAAGCTGGGCTACTTTGGTCGTTGTGCTGAACATTATTCATGTAATCACTATACCATATTTATCGCTTGAGATTTTTCTGAAAATTCGCCATAATAAAAGCATGAAAAAGGGCGGGATTTACTTTAAGCCTCACGCAATTTCCAGATTTTGGCTAAGGAGATTGTGTGAAGTGGCGCTACTGAGTTGTTTCACAATCATTCTTTTATATGCATGGGCGCGATTTATACCGACCGGTTATCAATTGCCAATCGGATTATCGGTCTCAGATTTGGCGGCTGGCGTGGCAGGAATCGGTAGCTTAATTGTGCTAATTTTATGTTTTTGGCTTCCCAGAAAACACGAAACTGAAATCGGAATTTTCGTATATTTGTTAACCGTCGCTGTCGCCGTAACCACCATAATTACCAGCGGCGGAGTCGTTTCGCCATTCCTGGTTATGTGGATTATCGTGGCAATTTTTGCAGGATTTTTCGGCGCAATAATCTTAGGAATGATGGGACTTTTGGTTATTTTACAAATTATAGCCACCAGCGTTCAACAGGGAATAAACGTGCAATTCATCATCGGCTACCTATTCTTCGGATTTTTGCCTTTGATTTTTAGCCTCGTTCTATGGATTCGCCGCCAAAAAACTGACGACAATACGTCCAATCTGGAGAATAGACTTTCCGCGGTTGAGAACAAATCTGACGTAGTGATTAATGCCATCGACGATGGCGTTCTGGCTATTTCCAAAGACGGCAACATCGAACTGATAAATCCATCCGCCCAACAAATCATCGGCTGGGACCAAGGCGACGCGCTCGGACTTAACTGGAAAAGCGTCTTAAAACTCGTCACCTCAGATGGAAAAGACATAGAAGACCTCGAGAATCCAATAGCCCAATCTCTATCAAAAAATAAGCCAACTCATAACGATAAATTATTCCTATTGACCAGCTCCGAAAAGCGCATTTTAGTGTCAATCGTCAGCTCTCCAGTCGGCACGGACGGCGAAGGAATCATCGTGGTTTTCCGCGACATCACCAAAGAAAAAGCCGAGGAACGCGAGCAAGCCGAGTTCATCTCCACCGCCAGCCACGAGATGCGCACGCCAGTTGCGTCAATTGAGGGCTACTTGGGTCTGGCGTTAAATCCAGCCACCGCTCACATCGATGAGAAAGCCCGCGACTTCATTACCAAAGCCCACGAATCGGCGCAACATCTGGGACGATTATTCCAAGATCTCCTTGATATCAGCAAGGTAGAAGACGGGCGAATGAAAAATAACCCGAAGGTCATCAACGTAAACGAATTTTTGAAGGATATTTTTGATGGTTTAGCGACAAAAGCTAGCGAAAAGCAACTCAATTACATCTTTATGCCAGACATCGTTGGCGAAAGTAAAGAGAAGTCGCTGCAGCCGATTTTTTATGCCAATATTGATCCCGACCATTTTAGGGAAGTTGTCAGCAATTTGATTGAAAATGCCATCAAGTACACGCCATCGGGCGAAGTTGTCGTCAATGTTACCGGCGACGATAAGCAGATTTCTGTAAGCGTGAAAGACAGCGGAATCGGTATCCCAGCCGAAGATATTCCGCATTTATTCCAGAAATTTTATCGGGTGGACAATTCTGACACGCGAGAAATTGGCGGAACTGGTTTGGGGCTATATTTGAGTCGTCGCTTAGCCGAGGCGATGTCTGGAAATTTGCGAGTTGAGAGTAAATATAAAGAGGGAAGTACTTTCTATTTGGAAATTCCTCGCATGAATAGTTCGGAAGCTAAGCAGCGATTAGAATCTGCGGAAGTTAAAAAGCCTGAAGATAATCTGGATTCGGAAAAAATTGAAATTGCCACAGAAGAGAAGACGGAAGATATCGCAATTGAAAATAATAGCGAGATTGTCGATTCAAATCCAGCCGCAATCGCAACTCCAGAGAATCCAGCTCCAGCTGTGCCTACAGTCCCGACGACCCAGCCAGAAACTCCACAACCAGCCAGAAATTCTTCCGAGCCGACTCTGGCTGAAATTGAGGAAGAGTTGCACAAAAAGCGCCAGCAATTGTCCATACCTGGTCGCGAATAATAACCATAAGGGCTATGGATTTTTTGTCAAAACTTCAGTATAGTATAAACATATGACAAAAATTTTATTGGTTGAGGACGACAAAAGTTTACGCGAAATTTACGGTGTACGACTTTTGGCGGAGGGCTACGATATCGTTTCGGCGGGCGACGGCGAAGAAGCTCTGGCCATGGCAATTAAAGAACGTCCGCGATTAATCTTAAGCGACGTGATGATGCCGAAAATCTCTGGCTTTGATATGCTGGACATTTTACGCTCAACGACAGAAACAAAAGACGTTAAGGTGATTATCATGACCGCACTGTCATCAGAAGATCAGCGAAAACGCGGCGAGCAACTTGGCGCTGATAAATACTTGGTGAAGTCTCAGGTGGGAATAGAGGACGTTGTGAGAGCAGTTCACGAAACCTTGGGAGATCTTCCGGGAGTCGGCACAAATCCAGTGCCAGTTTCACAACCAGCTCATACATATGAGCCAGTCGCTCCAACACCTCAGCCAACTCCAGCAGCGCCGCAGCCAGTTACTAGACCTGATATTTCTTCATTGTCGCCACAACCAGCTGCCTCCGTTCCAACACCAACAACTCCTGCAATAAATCCACTCATGCAACCGCAACAACATCCGCAACAGGTATTCGCTCCAGCGCCGCAACCGCTACCTCAACCAGCGCAAGTTCCAGCGCCTCAACCGGTTTCGATACCTCAGCCCCAGCCGACAACTCTGCCGCAGCCTATGGCGCCATTTTCATCACCTGCGCCACGACCATCAGGGCTTGGTGATCGTGTGATTCAGCCTTTGCCAGCTGACGACTCTCAGAATTCTGTAGATATTTCCAAGCTTATGGCAGAAGAATTAGACAATACACAGAGGATTTCTCAACCAACTCCAGAGCCCCAACCAGCGCAAGCTCCAACACCTCAGCCAATTCCGACGCCACAGCCAACACCAAATCCTATTGAGCAAGCTAATGTAATACCTCCAGTCCAAGCACAACCTCAAGAGCAAAACATTCCGCATCAACCGTCAGAAACTCCTCAGCCGACGCAATTTCCACCGATAAATCCACAACAATGATAAACCCAGACACAAAGCAAGAATCTTGGCGCCTCAATAAATTTGTAGCGCTGTGCTTGGGTGTTTCTCGCCGAAAAGCCGACAAATTGATAGAAAAAGGTAAGATTACTATTGACGGTCAGTCTGCCAGATTGGGTCAACAGATCTCCGACGCAAATAAAATTTCCTATGGCGGCAAATTGCTAGAATTGCAATCCAAACAGCTCATTATCCTACACAAGCCAACTGGATATCTTTGTTCGCGCGCTTCTCAGGGCGGCGTTCCGACAATCT
>ERZ772979.483-NODE-483-length-27826-cov-3.071333_pt1 | contig 27826 bp, 20 predicted proteins | sample MGYA00511130_ERZ772979 | MGnify/ENA primary metagenome ERZ772979 (study PRJEB29015, sample SAMEA2738103) | human oral metagenome | biome: human oral; feature: human-associated habitat; material: saliva | place: China | collected 2186 ... | reverse complement strand
TGATGATACGCAGCACCTCAAGGCCTGCGATCTTTCCCGCATCCTTCGTCGCCTGACGCTGGCTGTCGTTGAAGTATGCCGGCACCGTGACGACCGCCTGCGAGACGGTCTCGCCGAGATATGCCTCTGCATCGCTCTTGAGCTTCTGCAGAATCATTGCCGAGATCTCGGGCGGCGTGTAGCTCTTTCCGTCAATCGTGACATGATAGTTCGGATCACCCATGTGACGCTTGATCGACGAGATCGTGCGGTCAGGATTCGACACCGCCTGATTCTTCGCGAGGCGGCCGACGAGACGCTGTCCGTCCTTCGTAAATCCGACGACAGACGGCGTGATGCGGCTGCCCTCAGGATTCGTAATAACGACCGGCTCGCCGCCCTCCATCACGGAGACAACCGAGTTCGTCGTGCCAAGATCAATACCAATTACTTTAGCCATGTTATATTCCCCCAAAAATCATAAAGTTATTATTTCGTTAATTACCGGCAACCTGCACCATTGCAGGGCGGATCACACGTCCTTTTGCCTGGTAGCCCTTCTGGAGCACCTGCGTGATCGTGCCGTCCTCCGCATCCGCATCCTCCACGCGCATCACTGCCTGATGGAAATTCGGATCGAAGGGCTGCCCCTCTGCCTTGATGGCCTCAAGGCCGTGCTTCTGCATGACCTCGCGCAGCTGCGTGTGAATCATCTCGACGCCCTTCTGGAACGCCTCGACATCCGTCTGCTCCACGGCAAGTGCACGCTCAAAATTATCGAGGAGCGGCAGCAGATCGCTGAGCATATTCTGTGTAATGACGGCGGCGAGTTCTTCTTTTTCCTTCGCCGTGCGGCGGCGGAAGTTTTCAAAGTCCGCCTGCAGGCGCAGGACACGATCACTCTTTTCCTTCAGCTCCGCCTCGAGTGCGGCAATTTTATCCGCCTCGGTCGGGGCGCTGTCCTCCTCCCCTACGGGTGCGTCCGCCGCATCCGTCTCAGTCACAGCATCCGCAGCAGCCTCAGGCTGCCCCTCTGCCATGTCCTGTACTTTCTCTTCTTCCTGCAAGCCGTTCACCTCTCCTACCACTTTAATTGATAGATCATTTCTGTCAAATTCGTATTGACATAGTCAAGGATGCGCATTGCTTTCGCATACTCCATCCGCGTCGGTCCGAGCACGGCAATCGTTCCGAGCAGCTTCCCGTCGACATGATAGGTCGCCGTGATGAAGCTGCTGTCCCAAAACGTACTGCTCTCGTTCTCGCGCCCGATCGTGACGGTCAGGCCCTCTCCCGCATGGGTATGCAGGATATCCTTCACAAGATCCTCGCGCTCAAGGACGAGCAGCATCGCGCGTACGCGATCGAGATCCTGAAACTCGGGATTGCTGAGGAGCTGCGCGGTCCCGCCAAGGTAGAGACGACCATCCTCACGCCCTTCGAGCGCGCGGTGCATCACCTCCACCGCCGCGACAAAGATCGACTCATCGCCGATCGCATCGCGGATGCGGCGCATATCCTGCTTTGTCACAGCACGGAGTGCCTTGCCCGAGAGCGTCTGATTCACCGCGCCCGCCATGCGCTGGAAGTCCGCGAACGTTGCACCGTCGGGAATCTCGACGATACGGTTTTCGACGAATCCTGCATCCGTCATGAGGACGGCAATCGCGTGACCGAGGTCAAGCGGCAGGAACTGCAGCATGCGGAACGTGGACTGTGCGGCCTGCGGTGCAAGCACGAGCGACACGTTATGTGTCACATCGGCGATGAGGCGCGCCGTTTCCTGGAACACCTCATCGAGCCTCCGCACGCGCCCTTTGTACCAATCGTGAATCTTTGCCTTCTCGGCGTCCGTCACCGGAGCGATAGGCTGCAGCCCGTCGACGTAGAAGCGATAGCCCTTCGACGACGGAATACGCCCGGCGGATGTGTGCGGATGCTCCAGATAACCGAGCATTTCCAGATCCGCCATTTCGTTGCGAATGGTGGCAGGGCTGATGCCGAGATTGTACTTCTGCGCAAGCGTCCGTGACCCGACCGGCTCCGCCGATGCAATATAGTCATCAACGACCGCCCATAGGATTTGGCTCTTGCGCTCATCCAGATCGTTCGACATTCACCCCTCTCCTTTCAATTCTGTTAGCACTCTATAAAACTGAGTGCTAATCAAAATCTATAAAGAATATACCGCGTAAAAAACAAAAAGTCAATAGCAAAATGACAAAAAGTCAAAGTTTTTTTGTTTTCGTCATACGAAAGATAGTGAGATCCCTTAAGCAACGGGCACAAGAAAAGAGCGGCACGAAAACCAACATTTCCGTACCGCTCTATATGAAATAAACTACTACGCAGTCGGTTTATCTGCAAAAACCTTGAAGATGTAGACTGCACGGATCTCTACCGGCGTTACACCGAGATCCTCAATCGCTGTGAGAAGTCCCGATGCCAGCACGGCGCGTTCCGCCTTACGGTCCGAACTCGTCACAATCGTAAGTGCCGGTTCATCCTTCGGATAGAGCGTCACAATGCCGTTGCCAAACGTCACCTCGTAGGTTCCGTTTGCCGTCTGATAGAGGAAGTTGAGCGTCTGTTCAGTCATATTCCGGATTTCCTTCGGATCCGGAATATCCACCTTCTTTGAGGCAGGCTTGATCGTCAGACGTGCAGGACTATAGTTGATCGTATAGATACCGTCGAGATCGCGCGAGCCGCCATCCGTAAAGAGGACGGGGATTGCCTCAGCCGTGCTGCTGGGGATCTCCTCGTGATGCACACCACGAATCCCGCGTGTCTTCCCGAGGTCAAAGCCGAACGAGCCGTCCGAGCCCTCAACATAGTCATGTGTCTCAGGGTTGTTCCCCATCGTGACAATGACCTTGTCGCTGGTCGGCACCTGCGTCGACCCCTGCGGCGTATTCGTCTCGGAGCCGCCTGTTGACGTACCCGAACCGGAAGAAGATCCACCGGAGCTGGACGAACCACCCGAGGAGGAGCTTCCGCCGCTTGTGGACGAACCACCCGAACTGGAGGAAGAACCTCCTGTTGAAGTAGAAGAACCGCCGGTGCTGGTCGAAGAGCCACCGGTTGAGGTAGACGATCCACCTGTGCTTGTCGAGGAACCGCCCGTCGATGTGGACGAGCCACCCGTTGTAGTCGACGTTCCGCCCGTGCCCGTGGTTGAGCCCGTCGTGCCGCCGCCTGTTGTTGTACTCGAAGTAGACGAGCCACCTGTGCCCGTCGTTGTTCCTGTTGTCGTTCCCGGCGTAGCGCCGCCGCCCGTCGTGGTCGAGCTGCCCGGTGTTGTGCCCGGCGTCGGAACAGTTCCGCCGCCTGCGCCACCGCCACCTCCAGCTCCACCGGCACCGCCGCCACCGCCGGCACCCGTACCACCGCCGCCACCGCCAGGCAATCCGCCGATGCTGGGTCCGGGGCCGCCGCCGATGCTGCCGGAGCCGCCCGTCTGCGTGCCGACAGTGGCACCACCGCCACCCGTCGTCATGCCGGATGTCGTCTGTGACGACGTCGTCGTGCTCGTCGTCACTGCTGCACCGCCCGGTGTGCTCGGCGTAAAGCCCGTCGGCTTAATGGTCAGCGTGCCGGGCTCATATACAAAACGATAGTTTGCAAGATTCGTCGCACTACCGGTATAACTGCTCGTAACAGAGGACTGATCAATCACAATCGCATTGTTATACGTCCCTGCATTGGTCGTTGTCGTTATCGAGGGCGCATAGGTTGACGTGATTCCCGTAATGGAGATGCTATCCCCCGGGAGCAACCCGCGATTCGTCGTACTCGTTCCGTGCTCGACGGTATATGCCGTCACGACGGGATTCGGCTGCCCGTAGTTGCGCTCCATATTGGGCGCCGTCACCTTTACCTCACGCGGCGTGATGCTGAAATTACCATCATCATACTGAATCGTGTAGTTGGAAGCCTGCCCCGTACCGAACGTTGCGCCCGAGACCCGTGTCCAGAGATGTGGCGTTCCTGCGGCCGTTGTCGGCGTTGCCGACGGATCGATCGACTCCGTCACAGACGCAATCGTATCGCCGTTCACGAGCCCCGATGCCGCCGTCGTCGGTGCAACAGTAAATGCCTGCGTACCGCCGCCCGTATAGACCGCCACACTGTTCTCTGCACCATAGGCGCGCGTCTTGTCGCGTGCCGCGATGGTCAGCGGACGCGGCGTCACCGTCAGAGTACCGCCCTGCGTCGTGATCGTGTAGTCGCCCGCGCGCGCCACCGAGCCCGCAGCAAAATTGACCCCTGACGGGTCGAGACTCATTGCATAGCTACCGACGTTGCTCGCCGCCGTCGCTGTCGTCGTGATGCCGAGCGTACCGAGCGTATCCGTCGAAGCAAGCGCACCTGCTGTGATTGTACCCGAAATAGCACCGTTCTCCTGACCGTAAAGGCGCGTTGCATCATTCGCCTTGACCGTCAGTGCGATTGGTGTGATCGTAAGATTTCCCTTGTCATAGGTAAAGTCATAGTTTGTGGCAGAAAGATTGCCCGTAAGACCGAGGTCGTAACTGCCTGCGTGGATGGCCGGGCTGCCCGACGCATCCTTTGCTGCGTAGGAAAGAGTCCCCGTCATGCCGGCTGCCGACGACTGCGTCTGCCCCAGCTTAAAGCCCGTGTACGTCGCACCGTTATTGCCCGTATACGCCATACCGTTATAGGCTGCCGTCGCATCGTTCGCCTTGACCGTGACGAGTGCCTTCTTGATGATGAAGTCTCCCGGCGTATAGACGAAATCATAGTTCCCGATCTTCGTCATATCGGTCAGCGTTGCATTGTTCGCCGTCACGGTTCCTGCATACGTCCCCGCATTTGAGCTCTGGGTTACTGTAGAGGAAACACCACCATCCGTCACGCTTGCGATCCGATCGCCGTAGACGAGGCCCGTCGTCGCATCCGCCGCACGCACGGTGTACTCCTTGTTATCGCGATAGACCGCCGTGGAGTTCTGCTCGCCGTACGTGCGTTCCTTCGTGCCTGCGTCAACGTAGACCGTACGCGGCGTGATCGTAAGATTTGCCGTGCCGCTCGTGATGACGTAGTCATTCGACACGTCCTCGCCCGTCGCCGCATTTTTCACGTGCGCCCCCGTCGCCGTAAGGACGCCCGTCTGCGCCGTGACATTACCGGAAGCATCGCGCTGCACATCGCGCTGACCGTTGTTGTGCACCACCAGCCCCGTGAGCGTATCGCCTGCGGCCAGCGTACTGCCTGCGGCAAGACCGCCCGAAAGAGAGTTTGGCAGATCGCCGTAGACATGCGTCACATCATCCGGCTTTACCGTGATCGCACGCTTATTGACCGTCAGCGTACCATCCGCATACTTGATGGTATAGTCGTTGTTATGTAGGGTAACAGTACTGCCCGCGATACCAATACCGTACGTCCCCGCGTGGATGGCTCCCTCAGCATTCTTCACTGATGTGCCGCTCGCATCCGTCGGACTGGCGAGCGTGCCAAAGCGGAGCGTATCCATCGTATAGACTGCATTGGGATTCGCCGCATCATTGAGACGAAAGCCTGTCGCCGTGAATCCCGCACCGGAAATATTCTCAATTCCCTTAAATGTCGTACCGTCATAGGTCTTGGTCACATCCGCCGGTTTCAGCGTCAGCTCTGCCGGGGTTACACGGTACTCCATCACGATCTTGTAGTTGAGCGGGTTCGAAGTGGAGTTATCGTTGTACTTCACAACGATATTGTTGCCGCCTGCCGTCACCTCACTGCCGAATTCGCCCATCCCTGCACGGAGGCTGCCGTCCGGATTCGCATTGGCATGGGTATTGTCCGTGAGATTGCCCCATGATGTTGTACCGGAGACGTTTGCCTTAATACGCGCCTGCAAATGGGCAAGAGCCGTCGCATCATGCGCATCACGTGCAGCCTTCTCCGCATCCGTCTCCGTACCGACGCGCAACGTCTCAAACCTAAACTTCGTATTGTGGTCATCAAAGAACTGAGCGTTTGCGTAACCATACGGACGCTCGCTGTAGATGTGAACGGTCGGCTGCACCACATAGAAGAAGCCGCTGCCCGTATAGCCCGCGACGCTCGTCGTGCCGGAGGGCGTACCGTAGCGATGGAAGTCGATGTGCAGGCTCAGCGTGCCCTCGTCATTCCCGACCGAGTCCTTCGTCGAGATGGCGAAATTGCTGCCCGGCGTCGCGATGGGATTCGAATCTGTACTTTTATTTTTGAGATTACCGTTCTCTGCCGTAATGTAGACCGGTGAGTTGTTCGTCGTCGAGATCTTGCCCTGCTCGCCGATCGTGACGTTGCCTGACGTCTTGTTCGTGATATTGACCGGTCCACCCGCCTCGATGGGCCCATCGAGCGTCACGCCGCCCGCCGTCGTCAGTGTAAAGCCGTTCGTCGTCTTTGCCGTGCCAATACTGCCGATCTTATTGTTCTCATTCGTCAGATTGACACTACCCGCCTCGATGTTGAGTTTATCCACGCCTGTGATAGCACCCGTGCCACCGACACTGCCGCCTGACTTCAGCGTGACGGCATCCGTGAGTCCCTTGGCAACAGTCAGCCCCGATGGATCGATATTGCCCGACGTTGCATCACCGATGATGATATTTTGGTACCTTAATGGCTTTCCATCCGGACCGATAGGATTTTTGAGCAGGCCCTCACCCGAGAAGATCTTCGGATCGAGCACGAGCCCCCCCGCACTCCCCGATGCTCCGGGGCTGGCAAAATGAATCTCCTTGCCCGGCGTATAGGTTGAGAAATTGACAACACCGTTACTGGTAATGGAGCTCTCATCATCGACTTCAAACTCATCCGTTGTGATATAGGTATAGGGACCCGACGAGGGACCGGGGCCCGGTCCTCCCGTATAGTTGATAATATGAACTTTGCTGAATTTGACCTTGCGGCTCTTGACGGAGTAGTCGTTGCCGTGGGTATCAATCGAGCCATTGATCGTGACGCCGCCATCTTGGCTGTCGAGTGCCTGTACGATGTTGACGGGGTCGGTAAAGCCAACCGTCCCCTCCTGCATGAGGGTGCCCGTTGCATCCGTGGCGCCGATGGTGATGAGCGAGAAGCCATCACGGAACACACGCGAATTCGTCGTGCCATCCTAGAAATCCTCAGAAAAGAGATTGAGGCCTGCCACACTCTCGGGATTCGTTGTACTGCCGCTCTTCAGATAGAGGTCACGGCTTTTCGTATATGTCTTGACGACGAGATTTCCCGTTCCGTGGATGCGTGCGTCTGCATTCGCTGCCCCGGCGATGTCGAGGGTGTCGACGGCGAGTGTGAGATCCCCCGCACCTGCCGTCAGATCGCTCGTGTTATCCATCGAGAGCTTCTTAGCATTGATGGTAACGGCACTCAGCGGTTTCGTCCGCCGCGTACCGGACGGATCGCTGGGATCCGTGTAGACCGTGACGCCGTTGCGCTCGCCCGTCACCTGTCCGCCGACAAAATCGACGCCGCCAAGCCCGTTGATCGTCGTTGCATCCTTGAACACAAGATTGCCCGTGACGTGTGCCTTGCCCGTGCCGTCAGCACGTCCGAGCGTCACATGGTTGAACCCGCCGGCAATCTTTGCTCCGTTAAAGGAGGAGGCGTCAATCGACAGCCCTGCCGTATTCGGCGTACCGAGATAGAGATCCCGCCCTGCGGATTTCTGCTGGATCGTTAGGTCCTTCTGATCGCCCGGCGCTGTGCTCGTCACACTGCTCTTGATCTGCTGATCAAGCCTTAGCTCATCCGTCGTGATCTTGATGTTGCCACGGCTCGTGAGTCCATGCAGAGGTGTCTGAACAATGGATACCGTCGTATTATCCAACTTCTCCGGCTGGGTGACCGTACCGATCGTCAGCTTGTCCGAGGTGATCGAGACATCGCCGACGTTGTTCGCCGCGACCGTCCCGATCTTGTTCTGCTCGCTGCTCAGATCGTAGTTTCCCTTGAACTCGAGGCGTAGGTTCTGCGCCTCGATGGAGCCGCCCGCCTCCTCCTTTGCCGTGCCGCGCGTGCGCAGGATGACACTGTCCGTGCCGTGCTGGACGAACTTGCCCTTGATGTTGATGTTGTCCGCCGTGATGTAGGTATGCTTGCTGCGGTCTGCGCCAATGTCGAAGTTGCCGATGTTGATGGTCGACTGCGTCGTGTCGCCATCCTTGCCGCCCTGACCGAAGTCGTACTCGCTAAAGCCAGTGCCGACGACGTTCTTCATGAACTCGTTCGTGATCTTCATGTCGCCCGTCACGCCATTACCGAGTGCGAGCGTCTTGCCCGCATCGAGCGTGCGCAGGCCGAGGATGCCGCCCGTGCCCACGACGGCAGGCGAGCCCGCGCTCGCCTGCAGATCGTCGATGTTGTTGACATAGACATGGAGCGAGCTCATATCGCCGACCGTGATCTTGCCGCTCGGCGCACCGCCGACGGGCGCGTTGCTGAGCTTTTGCGTGAACACGTTGAGGCGTGCGCCGTCGCCGATCGTCATACCGCCCGCGCCGACCTTGACCTCCTGCCCTGCACCGAGGCTGACATCAACCGCCTTCTTCCCCGGTGCCTTCTGGAGGTTCAGTCCGTCCACGGTCACGACGCCCGCCTTGCCAACGCCGGTCGAATGCGCACCGAGGAACATCTTGATGAAGTCCTGTCCGAAGAGATGGCCATTGAGCTGGTCGCTCGTAATCGTGAGCGCTCCTGCCGGAGCGGATGCAGGGTTACCGATGTGCATGTCCTGCCCGGATGTGATCGGCTGGATCGCGAGCGTCCCCGCGCCCTTGATGCTTGGGCCCGTACCGCCCGTATGATCCGTCAGCACATCCGCGTTGAGCGCAAACGTCCCTGCACTGCCCGTATCGATCTCCGCGCCCTGCTCGACCTGCAGTTCCTTCGTCGTGACGTCAACACGGCCTGCTTTATCCGTATCAATTTTGAGCGCGGCATTCTGGTCGAATATCACCTTGCCGTGTTCTGCTTTCAGATTGGCATTGATTGTTGCATCCCCCGGCGCAGATGCCGCCGTCTTGAGCGTCGCCTTTGCGCCCTGTCCGAAGGTGATGTCGTGTCCGGCCACAACGTTGAAGTTCGTCGCTGCCGTTGCACCCTCGATGTTTAGCTTCGTGTTATCATTAAGCTTAAAGTCACCAAGCTCTGTCACAAAGTCAACCTTCGAGGCCTGTCCACTCACATTCACGTCGCCGCGCACGATGATGTCCTGTTTCGCCTTGATCTTGATCGTCGATGTGAGACTCCCCGCATCGAAATAGACGTTTGTAGGCCCCTCGAGGTTGACCGCGTTAAAGCCCGAAAGGACGTGATTGACCGTATTATAGGCGACCTTATAGCCGCCCGAGATCGGGTCAGTCAATGGGTTGTACGTATCACTGATAAAAATGTCCTGCGACGTACCCATGCCGCCGAGCTGGAGGTCGGACTTTCCCTTGACACTGCCGAGCCCAAGGTCGAGTCCGCCCTTGAGGTTCAGCGTCAGCTTATTTACCTTGAGCTCATCGCTCGCCAGAGGGAGCTGTGCGCTGTCCGCCGTGATCGTCAGATCCTTCGTTGCGGCATCGCCATCGGGCTCACCGACCATGTTGTTGCCGCTCAGCGTGACTCTCTTCTTCGTCTCGATGTCCGTGTTGCCCGCAAACTTGGAGCCCGCCACGGTGACGTTGCCGTTATAGTTCGCATCGCCGATCTTTAGATTGTCAAACTTGCTGCCGGCGAGGTTCCATGCTCCCGGGGTTGCCGTAGGATCACCGATGGCGATGTCCTTCGTATCCGTCTGTGTACCAAGTTTGAGATCCTTCGTCTCGATCTTCCCGGGCGCGATGGTCATGGCGTCGGATTTCAGCTCCGCCTTCTCATGCGCCTTGATCTTCTCCGCTGCGTCGAGCGTGCCGGGACCCTCGACATCGAGCTTGACCGCCTTTGCCTCGACCCCCGCAACGGTGGCACCGTTGTTCTTGTTCGTGATGCTTGCCGTTTGCAGGTCGCCACGATTGTTGAGGGCGAGCGAGCCCTCGTCGTGGAGATCGGTGGCGAGATGGCGAATCTCGTTCCGTACGGTATCGAGTTTGAAGTCGCCCTTGCCCCAGAGGAGCAAATTGTCCACGGCGAGCGGATTCGTCGCCCCCTCCGTCATGCCGTTCTCCGAGTAGACAACGAGCGTCTTTCCCGTGCCCTCGCCTGCCGCGATGGGGCCTGCGAAGTGGACGCCCCCTTTGGCAAAGAGCGTCGTATAGCTCGGCAAATCCGAGATCCCGTCGATGGTGAGCTTCCCTGCGTCAGCCTTATCTCCAATAATGACGTTATCAAATCCGCCTGCTTTGAGCTTTGCAAGAGCCGCGTTATCGAGGTATGTACCCGTGCCGCCGATGGTGTAGGCACTCCCCTGTGTCCTGCGCTTCACCGTGACGGCACCCGTGCCCGTCGGTGTCGCGTTGCTCCAGTTCGTGATGCTGTCCGCCTCAAGGGTGAGGTTCCCCGAGCCTGCCGAGATGTTCTGCGCTCCGGCGAAGGCAATCGAAGGCGCACGAAGCGAGAGGTCGGCGTTCGACGTGCCCGCCGTGCCCCCCTCCAATGTGATGCCCGTGCCGCTCTCCACGGCAAGCGACGAGGATGCCGTGGCCGTGCCAATCGTCACCGCACCCGTATTCTTCGAGCCGATGCTGATCTTCTTCGCGCCGGCAGCGATGAAATCGAGGCGATCTAGGGAGAGATCCCCAGATGCGGGTGCGGCTGCGCCGATGCCAATGGCGTGGCCGGCCGTCGCGGTATCGATCTTTATCTCGCCGCCTGCACTCGCTATGAGATCCGTCTCCGTGCCGGGGAGCGTCACATGGTCGACCGCGAGGTCGATCGCGCCTCCCGTCGCGTCGATTTTCGTACCCGAAGCGAGGTCAAGCGTCCCCGTCTTGACCTTGAGGTCGAGCGCATTCGTGCCCGTTCCCTGAATTTTGGCATCCTGCTCGAGCGTTACGCTCTTTCCCGTGCTCGTCGTGAGCGCAAGGCTGCCCGCGCCCGTCGCCGTGACGCCGTCACCTGCCACCTTGATGTCCCCTGAGGCAGACTCGACTGTCGTCGCCCCCGCCTTTATTGTCAAGCCCTCTGCAGGTACAGGCGTTGCCGCTGTTGGGTTGTCTGCCTTACCGAGCGTGATATCGCCCGTGTTCTTTAGCGCAAGGCTGCCCGCCTTACCCGTGACTGTACCGATTGCGTTGGCCGCCTGCATCGTGACCGCAGCGTCCGCGGCATCGAGCGTTACCTCGTCCGCCGTGATTTTGCCCGTTGCCTTTGCCTCTGTCCCTGCGGCGATGGTCAGCGCACTACCGTGAGCGATGGTAACGTCCTGATTGATGAGGACTTTGCCCGACTGCAGCTTTAGGTTGCCCGATGCGCTGACGACACCGTCGACCGAGACGGTTCCCGTACCGCCGGCTGCACCGATGGCGATCTCATTAAAGCCCGTCACCCTCGTTCCGTTGAGGAAGGTCGCCGGAAGAACGAGTGCATTTGCACTCGTCGTCCCACCAATGCTGACATCTCGGCTTGCCGTACGCGGGCCGACGGTGATCTCTGCCCGTGTACCTGCCGCCGGCGTACCCGTGAATGTCCCCTCTAGGGTTGCCCGATCAACAGCGAGGTTGATCGTACCCGCCTTGAGTGTCGATCCCGCATCGACAAGCAGCTCGTTATTTCCTGCCGAATTGTGGTGTGAGTGAAGCGCAATCTCACCTGCACCTGCTTCAACAACAGCATTGACAAGTTCAATGCCATGACGGTTCGTCGGCGAAGTTGTGCCGTAGAGTGTAACATCTCCCCCCCCCTCGCGTTCCGTTCAGCTCGATGCCAGCCTCGGCGTTGTCACTTGAAGCAAAGCCGACGCCATCCACCATAGTACCTCCGTGGAGGAGGATGCTTCCGCCGTTCGTCTCAAGGTTCACTGCACCGACTTTGATATAGCCGCCGCCATGACTGTCCGTATCCGACTGGAAATCAAGATTTAGTGCGCCTGCCGTCGATTTGATGTCTGCATCGACGACGATGTTCTGCGCCGCCTTGAATGTCAGTGTTGCATCGTTCCCTGCTGTCTTGACAATCGCAGACTTAACCGTGATGTTTCCTGCGTTGCTATTGCTGGTCGGATTGCCCGTCACTAGTTCGACACTTGTACCTGCATTGAGTACGGAGGTAATCTGTGCCGCCTTGAGGTAGGTGTCATCTGCTGTGATGTTATTTGAGCCGCCATGTACTGTACCAGTCGATGGCTGCGAGTCGTCAATCCAGATGTTCGACGGGTCGAGCAGCCATTTTCCCGCCTTGCCGCGCTCGGAGGAGGCGCGCACATCGCCCGTGATCCAGACCTTCGCTCCCGAGGTCTCGATGGCACCGCCCGCGCCCGCGCCCCTGCCGCGTGCCGTGATCTCGCCCGCGAAGCGCGTCTCGCCGTCCGACCAGACGGCGACCGTGCCGCCCGCGCCGCCGTCCGCCGTCGCGTCAGCGCGCAGAGCCGCGCCGTGCTCAATATTGACGTTCTGGGCGTGTGCGAGCGTCCCCGAGCCCTGCCAGCCGCCGCCGATCTCGATCGTGCCGCCCTGCATGCCGCTCGCATCCGTCAGGCTGCCCGTGCCGAGGTTCACGTCACGCGCCGTGATGCGGATCGCGCCCGGCGCATCTGCGAGGGAGGAGGCACGGACGACGCCGTCCTGATTGACCGCCGAGCGCGTGAGCATTTCGCCCGTCGCCGCAGACATAAAGACAAGGCCTCCGTCTGCCTCGACGAGACCTTTGTTCGTGACTGCCTGCTCCAGTGCCGCCTTGGTGGGGACGACCTCGACCTTGCCGTCGCCGCCAAAGTCGAGTGTGACCTCTTCGCCCGCAGCGAGGACTGCCGTGCCCTTCTTCGCGACGACGACGCCCTCGTTGACGACGTCCTTGCCGAGGAGAGCGATGAGCCCGCCGTTCTGGGCGGCGAGTGATGCCTTGTTGATGACCTTGCCGTCGTGCTCTGTGCCAACGAAGTTGTAGCGTCCCGCCATGAAGTCCGCGTTCGTGATGTTCATGGTGGAGGCGATGATCGCGCCCGCATCAACCTGTGCGCCCGGGGCGAAGTAGACACCCGCCGGGTTGACGAGGAAGACGCGCCCGTTCGCCTGCAGCTGTCCGAATATCTCGGACGGGTTGCTGCCGAGGACACGGTTCAGGAGGGCCGCCTGTGCGTTCGGCTGGAGGACGCTCACGCGCTCGCCCGCTGCGATATTGAAGGACTGCCAGTTGATGACGGCGTTCTGCGAGGTCTGATGGATCGCCATCTCTGCCGCGTTCGATGCGATCTGTGCGTCGCCGGCGGCGACCTGTCCGCCCTGCGGAAGGGCAAGTACGGGCTCTGCCGTGCTCGCCAACAATGTCCCTGCTGCAAATAGGCTGACGCCGCTGCGCAGGGCGCGGCGCAGACGTCCGCGACGGTGTCTGTTCATGATGCTCATTGTCGTATCCCCTTTATCCCAAAGACCGTCCGACGTGCGTCGGAATCCCTACTCTCTTAGAAGAATTTATAGACCTGAAACCAGAAGCGTCCGCTGCGGTCACTGTCCGAGACCGCAGGCTCGTGCCCAAGCTTCCACGCGTAGTTTACACGAGCGACCCAGTTATCATCATTGCTCCAGTTGACGCCGAGGCCTGCCCCATACAGGCTGCGGCTGTCCGGTCCCGTATAGCCGGGATATCCCTCATGGTAGATGCTCACATGTCCTCCATCGACGAAGACGATCATCTGCCAGACGTTGGTATCGCCCTCGCGCGTCGGTACGTTCCACCGCAGCTCCGCCGTCCATTTCCAGCCGTCGTCGCCCGATGCCTCACTGACGGGATAGGCGCGCACGCCGCTCGGCCCGCCGAGGGAGAACTTCTCCGAGGAGTCAAGGTTTTTCTCCGCCCACTGGCGGCTGTAGCTGAGGTAGAGGGCAAGCCGATCGTCGATGTGCTGGAGCCGCGTAAGGTCGAGGTTCCACTTGCCGAAGTGCCCTGCCGTGCGCCCCGTCACCGCGTCGTTGAGCCGCTGCATGGGCTCGTCGATCATGACATTGCCGCGCGTATAGGAGAGCGAGAAGGTGTTGCGCCCGCCCGTCAGGAAGCGGTCGAGGTTGTCCCCATTGATGCCGAACACCCAGTTGCGTGCGTGCTTCGGGTCGCGGAAGGACATCTGCCGTGCCTCGCTGCCCATGCTCTTGAAGTCGAGCCGCACGGAGCCGTAGAGGTTGAGGTCACGGCTGCGGCGAAAGTTGTGCTGCCAGTTGAATCCGATGCTCTGTGACGAGCCCACGAAATCCATGGAGGAAAATGCACCACCAAGGGAGTAGAAGGATCGTGCGTAGCTGATGCCGAACCGCTCGCCCTGCCGCCAGAACGGCGTGCTGTAGGAGACGGAGCCCGACCACATTTTGCCGTTTGACATGACGCCGCCGATGGAGAAGATGTCCCCCTCGCGGAAGGGGCTCGCGTAGTTGAAGAACGCGCTGTACTGATAGCGCCCCGTGTAGCGGTAGCCGCCGTTGTCCACGCCAAGGTAGCCCCACATGCGGTGCCCTTTGTTCTTGACGTTGACGATGAGGTCGGTCGTCCCCGGCTCGCTGCCCGCCTTGAGTTTGGTGTTTGCCTCGATGCGGTTCATGTCGTTGGTGAGCCAGACGCCGCGGCTGAGTTCGTTCTTGTCGATGATCTGCCCCGGCGCAACGCCCATCTCGCGCAGGATCGCCCGATCGTGCACGTAGGTCTCGTTGTTGACGATGATCTCGCCATAGCGTCCCGGTACGATGGTAAAGGTGACGACGCCGTCGCGAAATTCCTGCGGTGCGAGGTAGGCAAACGCGACAAAGTAGCCCTTGTCCCGCAGATACTTCGTGATCTCCTCCGCCTGCGCCTCAAGGTCGGAAAGCGTCGCCTCATGGTGGCGATGCGGCGCGAGGATGTCCCGCAGCTCCGCATCGGTCACGGGGTTTTCTCCGTCAAATGTATAGCGTGCGACCCAGATGCTCTCCGTCGTTTTCTCCGCCGCCTTTTCGGCGGCGTGCGCGGCGGGGGTGCAGCTCACGGCACAGAGGGCGGCAAGGCCTGCGGTCAGCAGTCGTTTCTTCACGCGATGCGCGTTCGTTACATGTTTTATGTTCATCTGATTCATTCGCACATTTCCTTCTGTCTGCGCGTATTGCTGTCCTTATAGATACTCTTAATATAGTTATCGCCAGTTTATACTTTATATTAACACATTCATGACTTTATTCCTAGAAACAAATGTTACGCTTCTGCTTTTTAATGAATCAGACAACAATAGAAAAGCCTGTCGCACGAAGCTGAAAAGTTTCATGCAACAGGCTTTGATGTCTTTGCTTATCCTACAGGCGCCCCCCTCCACCGCTCACGCGCGGGGATTGGGCTCAGAGGGTGCCGAAGATGCGGTCGCCCGCATCGCCGAGCCCCGGTACGATGTAGCCGTGCTCGTTGAGGCAGTCGTCCACCGCCGCGACGTAGATCGGTACGTCGGGGTGGTCTGCCGCGACGCGGCGGATGCCCTCGGGGGCGGAGACGAGGCACATGAGGATGATGCTGCGTGCCCCCTTGTCCTTGAGCATGGTGAGTGCTGCCGACGCACTGCCGCCCGTGGCGAGCATGGGGTCAGGTACGATGAGGGTGCGATCCTCAATGCCGCGCGGGAGCTTTGCATAGTACTCGACGGGGGCAAGTGTCTCGGGGTCGCGATAGAGCCCGATGTGTCCGACGCGTGCCGCAGGAATGAGGCTCAGGATGCCGTCGAGCATCCCGAGGCCTGCGCGCAGGATGGGGACGATGCCGAGTTTTTTGCCCGCGAGCATTTTTGCATGGCAGTGTGCGACGGGGGTCTCGATCTCCACGTCGCGCAGGGGGAAGTCGCGCGTGATCTCGTATGCCATGAGCATGGCGATCTCCGAGAGCAGTTCGCGGAATTCCTTTGTTCCCGTTTCCTTGCGGCGCATGATGGTCAGTTTGTGCTGGATGAGCGGATGATCGACGAGGTGGAGTGTCGGTATGTCGGACGGACGGAATGTGTCAGCCATGGGATGTTTCCTTTCCACGGGGAGGTCAGTTCTCTCCGAGATGTTCATAGATCGGATATTTTTTGCAGAGTGCATCGACGCGGCGGCGTGCCTCTGCACGGCGGCTCTCGTCCGTCGGTGCATCGAGGACGTGCGCGATGATGCGTGCGACCTCACGCATGTCCTCCTCGCGGAAGCCGCGCGTGGTGAGTGCGGGCGAACCAAGACGGATGCCGCTCGTGACGAACGGGCTGCGCGGTTCGAACGGGATGGTGTTGCGGTTCGCTGTGATGTTGACCTCGTCGAGGAGGGTCTGCGCTTCCTTGCCCGTGACGTCCTTGTTCGTGAGGTCAACGAGCATGACGTGCGTGTCCGTGCCGCCCGAGACGATGCGGTAGCCGAGCTTCGTGAGTTCGTCGGCGAGCGCGGCGGCGTTCTTTACGACCTGTGCGCCGTACTCCTTGAACGAGGGCTTCAGTGCCTCGCCGAGGGCGACGGCCTTTGCCGCGATGACGTGCATCAGAGGGCCGCCCTGGATGCCGGGGAATACGGCCTTGTTGATCTTTTTTCCGAGTTCTTCGTCGCGTCCGAGGATGAGGCCGCCGCGCGGGCCGCGCAGGGTTTTGTGCGTGGTCGTGGTGACGATGTCGGCGTAGGGGACGGGGCTGGGGTGCTGCCCTGCTGCGACGAGTCCCGCGATATGTGCCATGTCGACCATGAAGATGGCATCGACGGTTTTGGCGATGGCGGCGATGCGCTCAAAGTCGATGATGCGCGCGTACGCCGATGCGCCTGCGATGATCATGCGCGGATGGTGCTCGGCGGCGAGTTTTTCAAGGGCGTCGTAGTCGATGCGCTCGGTCTCGCGGTCAACGCCGTAGGGGATGACCTTGTAGTAGGTGCCAGAGATGTTGACGGAGCTGCCGTGCGTGAGGTGTCCGCCGTCCGTGAGGTTCATGCCGAGGATGGTATCGCCCGGCTGCAGGAGGGCGAAGAATACCGCCATGTTCGCCTGTGCGCCCGAGTGGGGCTGAACGTTCGCCCACGCCGCGCCGAAGAGTTCCTTTGCGCGGTCGATGGCGAGCTGCTCTGCGACATCGACGTACTCACAGCCACCGTAGTAACGCTTGCCGGGGTAGCCCTCGGCGTATTTGTTGGTGAGGACGCTGCCCTGTGCCTCCATGACGGCACGGCTGACGATGTTCTCCGAGGCGATGAGTTCGAGCTTTGTCCGCTGGCGGTTGAGCTCGTGATCAATTGCCTCTGCGACCTGCGGGTCTGCCTGTTTCAGCGTGTCCATAATGCTCATGTGTGCTCTCCCTTAGCTGTTAGTTCTCTTTCTGCTGCTCAAGTGCCATGATCTTGTCGACGCGGCGGGCGTGGCGGCCGCCCTCGAACTCCGTGCAGACCCATGCGCGTACGATTTCGCCCGCGGGGCCGATGCCCGTGACGCGTCCGCCCATGGCGAGGACGTTCGCATCGTTGTGTTTCCGCGACATGATCGCCGAGTAGACGTCGCCGCAGAGTGCGGCGCGGATGCCGTCGATCTTGTTTGCCGCGATGGAGATGCCGATCCCCGTGCCGCAGAGGACGATGCCGCGATCCGCCTTGCCGGAGACGACGTCAGCGCAGACCTTCTCCGCGATGTCGGGATAGTCGACCGATTCCGTGCCGAAGGTGCCGACGTCCGTGACGCGGACATCCTCAAATTCGTGGAGCACCATCTTGACTTCCTCTTTCAGCTCTACTGCCCCATGATCGCTGCCAATCGTTATTTTCATCCGAACGGCCTCCTTTAGATGTTTTATTTCTGCCCATTTTAGCATAATTTGATGAAAAAAAACAGATCACCGCTGCACGCGTGTACGGAGTGCGAGCGAGAGGAAGAAGATGAGGGCGGCGGCGGCGACGATGGCCGCGCCTGCCGCGATGCCGAGGTAGTAGGCGGAGAAGAGCCCGACGATGCCCGCAACGAGGGCGGTGAGGATGGCGATGAGGTGATACTCCTTGACGCTGCGCGCCGCGTTGCGTGCGGCTGCCCCCGGCAGGACGAGGAGTGCATTGATGATGAGGATGCCGACCCACTGGATGCTGACGGCAACGACGACGGCGAGCAGGGCGGCAAACGCCGCCTCGATGCGCACGACGGAGATGCCGCGGCTGTGGGCGAGTGACGGGTTGACGGAGAGCAGGAGCAGATGGTTGAAGAGGACGGCCCAGACCAGTACGACGAGGAGGTCGACGGCGAGCAGTCCCGCGAGGTCGGACGGCGTGATGCTCAGGATGTCGCCGATCAGGAGCGGGGAAAATTTCGAGAAGCCGCCGCCCCGGCTCATGACCATGAGGCCGACGGCGATGGCGGTCGAGGAGAATACGCCAATGACGGTGTCTGCCGATGCCGCCGTCCGATGCTTGATGTAGGTGATGAGGAGGGCAAAGGCGATCGAGAAGATGATGAGCGCGGTGAGCGGCGAGACGATGCCGACGAGCGCGCCGACGGCAATGCCCGTGAATGCACCGTGGCCGAGCGAGTCCGAGAAGAACGCCATGCGGCTTGAGACGACCATGGTCGAGAGAAGCCCAAAGAGCGGCGTCATGAGGAGGACGGCGAGGAGGGCGTTTTTCATAAAGGTGTACTCTGTCCACGAAAAGGGCAGGAGTGTGTCCATGATGTGATAGATCAGTTCCATGCCGTCCCCTCCTCTCCTGCCGTACGTTTCTCCGTCGGCGCGCGCAGGCTGCTGAGGTCGGGCAGGATGCCGAAGATCTGCTCCATCGCCGGTGAGCGATAGACCTCCTCGGGCGTTCCTGCTGCCGCGATGCCGTGGTTCATCAGGACGACCTTGTCCGCATGGCGTGCCGTCATGCCGAGGTCATGCGAGATGAGGAGGATCGCGAGGTCCTCCTTGGCGCGCAGTTCCGCGACGATCTCGTAGAACAGTGCCAGTCCACGCTGATCGACGCCCGAGACAGGCTCATCGAGGAGGAGCAGGTTCGGGATGGGGTCGAGTGCGAGCGCGAGGAGAACGCGCTGCAGTTCTCCGCCCGAGAGTGCGCCGAGACGGCGGTCGATGAGGTGCTCCGCTCGCACGCGTGCAAGGCTCTGCGTGGCACGTGCACGATAGGGACGTGCGGGGCAGAGCCAGACGGGGCGCGCTGTGATGCACGCCATAAAGAGATCCATGACGGTCGTCGGTGCGCTCACGTCGAGGCGGAGGTACTGCGGGACGTAGCCGATGACGGGGCGGCCGGTATGGCGTCCCTCAGCGTCGACGAAGCGGATGTGTCCCGTGTGCGGCACCTCGCCGAGGATGGCGCGCAGGAGGGTTGATTTTCCCGCGCCGTTCGGCCCGATGATGGCGGTGAGCTCACCGCAGTGAAAGTGCAGGTTGACGTGTGAGAAGACGTCAAATGTCCCGTAGGAGACGCCGAAGTCCTCGACGCGCGTGCAACAGAAGTGCGCGCAGCCCTCTGCTGCGCCGCTGTGATGAAAGATATGCCTGAGCATGATTGTCCTCTGAGTGATATGAGTGATTGCTTGGTCGCAAATTTTATGTCGTGCCCCCACCACCGCAAGCGGTCCCCCTCCCCCGTGATACGGGGGAGGCTTATTATAGAGCACCCGTAAGTTCTCTCTCGATAAGAGAGAGGATTGTTTAGTCAGTCAGTCGGCGGAATTTCCATGTGCCGGCGACGATGCCGAGGATGGCGTAGAGCACGACGACGACAAGCGAGATAACGGAGTAGTCCCCTGCCCCGCTGAGGCTGCGCAGGAGGTAGCTTGTATGCGTCAGCGGGAGGATCTCCACGAGATAGCGCACCGCATCCGGCAGTGCTGCCGTGGAGAAGAAGGTCCCGCAGAGGAAGGACATGGGCAGGAGGACGTAGAGGTTGACCTGCCCCATCTCCTCGTAGGTGGAGATATACAGCGCCGCGAGAAAGCCGATCTCCGCGAAAATCGCACAGTTCAGCGTCAGGACGAGAAGAAAGAGCGGTGTGACGGAGAAATGTGCGCCAAAGAGATAACTCAGTCCAATGATGATCGCCGAGGAGATCAGACCGCGCAGCACGGCGCCCGCGACCTTGCCGATGACGTAGGCATCGGGACGGATGGGGGCGATAAGGTACTCCTCAAGGCTTTTATGGTAAATGCGCTCCGCGTGCACGGGGATGATGCTGTTAAAGCTGATGTTCATGGAGTTCATCGCGAGCAGCCCCGGTACGAGGAAGTCGATGTACGAGCCGCCGCCGACGTCGATGCTCCGCCCGAGCCCCCAACCAAAGGCGATGAGGAACATGAGCGGCGAGACCATGCGGCTCAGGATATATTTTTTCAGGCGGCGGCGCAGCACGATCCAGTCGCGCCAAAACACCGTCCATATATCGCCAAGCATCAGAGCCCCTCCTTCCGTCCCGTCAGCTCGATAAAGACGTCCTCCAGATTCGTCGGGCGCAGGAGCACACGCGCCATCGTCTCCTCGATGCCGCGCGCATAGCTGCGCGCCTCCTCCTGTGTATGAAAAAAGCGGTAGGCGCGTCCGTCCGCCCCATCCCACTCCACGGCGTGTCTCCCCAGTGCCTCGCAGAAGTCCTGCGGCGTCTGCACGTCGATAAGCCGCCCCTTATTGATGATGGCGACGCGTGCGCAGAGCGCCTCTGCCTCCTCGATGTAGTGTGTGGTGAGGAGGACGGTCACGCCGTGCGCTGCGATGCCGTGCACCACATCCCAGATATGGCGGCGAATCTGCGGATCGAGGGCAACGGTCGGCTCGTCGAGAAAGAGGACGTGCGGACGGTGGATGAGCGCACGCGCAATGAGCAGCCGCCGCTTCATCCCGCCCGAGAGCTGCCGCACACCGTCGTTGCGCACCTCCATGAGCGACATCTCCGTCAGGAGCTCCTCGATGCGTGCCGTGCGCTCCGCACGCTCCATGTGGTGCAGGCGCGCGTGCAGCTCCATATTGTCCCAGACGGTGAGTTCCTGATCAAAGTTTACGAGCTGCGGTACGACGCCGATCTGTGCCTTGACGCTGCGCTCTGCCGCATGGATGTCCTCTCCGCCGATGCGGATGCGTCCGCTCGTCGGACGGGTCTGCATGGTGAGCATCCGAATGATTGTCGTCTTTCCTGCGCCGTTCGGGCCGAGGAGGCCGAACACCTCGCCGCACCGTACGGAGAGCGATACATCATTGACGGCGGTCTTCCATGCGCTCTCTTTTTTCTCATTGGTATGCGGAAATTTTTTGACGAGATGTTCCATCTCGATCATCAAGGTTGTGTCCATGTATCAGTCCGCCCGAAACTGGATGCCCGCCATCAGGCGTGCCTTTTCCATGACGGCCATCACTGCGCGCGTCACGGCAAAGCCATCCTCCACGGCGGCGTAGTCCCGCTGCTGATATATGCGCTGCATCTCCTCAAACTCGTGCACCATGCGGTGCTCGTGGCGGTTCAGCGCGAAGGTCTCGGGCTCCGCACCGCGCAGACCGATGGTGAAGGAGCGCAGTTCGTTCGGCGTGCCGTCGGTGCGAATCCACCCGTTCTCGCCCTGGATCATGAGGAAGGAGGGGCTGCTGCTGTCCTTCGCCGCTGCCGATGAGGCGCAAAAGCCGTCGTAGCGCAGGGTCATCACCCCTGATGTGTCGATGCCGTTGAATCCGATATTTGCCAGATAGGACGCGGACAGCGGGCGTCCAAAGAGCGCGATGATGAGCGCCAGGTTGTAGACGTTCAGGTCATAGAGTGCGCCGCCCGAGCAGGCGGGGTCAAACGCGGGAGCAACGTCGCGCGCGAGGTAGCGGTCGTAGCGGCTCGAGTACTGGGAGAAGTTCGCCTGTACGAGGCGGACGAGGCCAAGCAGGGGCAGCCGCTCCACGATGCCGTGAAAGTTCGGCATATAGAGCGGCGTCATTGCCTCAAAGACATAGCTCTGCGCCGCACGGGCGCGCGCGATCAGCTCCTCTGTCTCCGCGAGGGTCGAGGCAAAGGGCTTCTCCACGATGACATTCCAGCCCGCCGAGATCGCCTGACGCGCATAGTCGAAATGCGCGCTGTTTACGATGCCGAGGTAGACGAAGTCGGCCGCATGGGATGTGAGCAGCTCGGCGTAGTCGGTCACGACGTGCGGGATGTCAAACTCCTGCGCCATGCGTTCCGCTTTTTCCCTGCTGTGCGCTCGTGCACAGAGCACAGGAACCTCCACACCTCTCACCATGCGCAGCGCATTAAGCGCCTCGCGTGCGATCATCCCCGTTCCGACAACTGCAATCTTCATTCGCGTACTCCTCTATCTGTTGCCTTACTTTTCGTGCCATTTATTATAACAGGGTATTTCCATAAAGAAAAGAGCCTGTCGCAGAAGCAGATGCTCCTGCGATAGGCTCTGAGCTGATACGCCGTATTACTTCATCATTTTGATGTGGTCTGCATCCGCAGTCTTGCGTCCCTGCAGCGCGTCCCACGCGTCGTTGGCACGCTCCACGAAGGCAGCACGGATCGCCTGGTTCTCACCGAGGCCGTGCAGATAGGTGTTGACCTTGAAGCCCTGGCTCTCAAGGATGCTCTTGTGCGAATCCGAATCCTTGCCCGCCATGTCGTTGTGCGCATGATCGCCCGCCACCATCATGATCGGCATGAGCGTGACCATCTTGATGTGGTTCTCCTTGAGCTTCGGCAGAACCGTCTCCAGGCTCGGCCAGCCCTCCACCGTGTAGACGTAGACGTTCTTATAGCCGAGCTCGTTGAGCTTTGCCTGGATCACGGAATAGTAAGCGTTGGAGACGTGCGGCGTGCCGTGTGCCATGAGGAGGAGTGCCTCATCCTTGCCCAGCTCCGGGAACTGCGTCGAGACCGCCTTGATGAACTCCGTTACGTCGTCCGCCTGATCTTCCTGTCCCTGCCAGTACATGAGGGAGGTGCCGCAGGTCATCGTCTTGAACTGATCCTTGTACTCGTTGTAAACCGCCTTGACGTAGGAGTACTCCATGCCCGGAATGACGTCGAGCGAGACCAACGCGACGCGGGAGTAGCCCTCTGCCTTGAGCTGCGTCAGTGCCTCCTCGGGCGTCGGATAGTGCTTGCCTTCCTTTGCCGCGATGCGGTCGATGATGATATGGGAGGTAAATGCCGTGACGACCTTTACCCCGGGGTTCGCTGTCTGAATGTCACGCACCGTCGCCTCGATCGTCTTCTCACGCGTATCCTTGAACGTCGTGCCGAAGCTCGCAACAACGATGGCATCCTTGTTCGTGTAGTTCGCCATCTGTGGGTTGTTGTACTTCAGAACGCCGATTTCCGACGCCTCCATGAGTGCCGGCGTCGCCGTCTTGACCTCAGGATTGAGCTCGTACGCAGCCTCTGCCGGGCTGTACGAGGACAGACCCAAGACCGCTGAACACGCAAGAGAAGCGACCAGCATTTTCTTCCAGTTTTTCATTCCGATTCCTCCTAAAAATAGATACTCCACCGGCTAGCCATGCGACCTGCCGCCTCTCTCATCAATTCAGTTCTATTATATGTATATAGCTATGTTCCATAGCATACAACGTCAGGAGAGAAATGTCAATCCGTCTTATTTCGTCTCATCCTTTTCGACATGGTTCTTCCACGCACCGGATTCCTTATCGCCGCTGGCGCGCTCCGCGACGTAGACGCCTACTGCATCGTAGTTCGCACGGACGCCGCTCGATGTGTTCTTGTACGTCACGGCGTTCGCCTTGCGCACCCCGATGGCGTCCGCTTCCTCAGCCGCGTCGATGTTCGCGCCGAGGTAGATGAAGTCCCAGCCCGCCTTTTCCTGCTTGTCCGAGATGAGCTCCTTGACCTTGGCCTTGGTGAACTCGGTGCTCGCGTTCTCCATGCCGTCTGTGATGATGACGACGATCACCTTTGTCCCCTGCCTGTCTGCCGCGCCCGACTGCTCCATGTGCAGGATGGTATCACCGACGGCGTCGAGGAGTGCCGTCGTGCCGCCCGTCTCATACGTTCGCTCGGTCAGCGGGCGCACGCTTCGGATCTCTCTGTGCTCGTAGAGACGGTCCATCTTGTCGTTAAAGAGCACCGTCGTCACGCGCACGTCGATGCCCAGCTTCTTTTCCTTCTCGATCATCGCATTAAAGCCGCCGATGGTGTCCGCCTCCAGTCCGTGCATGGATCCACTCTTGTCGAGGATCATCACGAGTTCAATGCGGCTCGGCTTCTCCTGCGGCGCAGTCGCCCTCGGTGCGCTGTCCTCCGCCGCCTGTGCGGACGCCACGGCACAGGCGAGACAGAGCAGTACCGTCAGCAGGATGGATGAAAATTTTTTCCACATGGTCATGCCTCCTATTCTTCAACTGCTTTTTGAATGATAGCAATAAAATATGATATTCACATAAAACAAAAGACCGGCTGCCCGGCCTTTATGTTTTTTATTCCTGTGCGCGCCCCACACGGTTGATGGTCGTCAGTCCGCGATAGACTGTCCCGATGTCGAGCTCGTCCCCGCGCGACTCCATATATTTCTCGAGTTTGCGCTTGACGCGCTGCAGTGCATTGTCGATGGATTTGACCTGACGGTGCAGGTCGACGGCGATCTCCTGATAGGATTTGCCGTCGAGGTAGCTCATGAGGACGCGCCACTCAAGGTCGCTGAGGATTTCCTCCATTTTCTGCTCGATGTCGATGAACTCCTCGTGACTGATGACGAGCTCCTCGGGGTCGCTGATGCGCGCACCGGAGAGCACATCGAGCAGGGTGCGATCAGAGTCCTCATCGTAGATGGGCTTGTTTAATGAGACGTAGGAGTTGAGCGGAATGTGTTTCTGCCGCGTCGCCGTCTTGATCGCCGTGATGATCTGGCGCGTCACGCATAGCTCCGCAAACGCGCGAAACGACGAGAGTTTGTCCGGACGATAGTCACGGATCGCCTTGAAAAAGCCGATCATGCCCTCCTGCACGATGTCCTCGCGGTCTGCACCGATGAGGAAGTAGGAGCGTGCCTTGGAGCGCACGAAGTTACGGTATTTGTTGATGAGATAGTCGAGTGCCTCATCACCGCGCTCGCCGCGGATGTGGGCGAGGAGATCCTCATCCGAGCAGCCGTCGTAGATGCTGTTTTCCGTCGTCTCGTCTGCGTAGGTGTCCCCATCGGCAGCGAGCTCGCCCGTATCCATCTCCTCCGACACGGAACGTTCTTCATCCAACAGGGGCTTTTGCTTTTCGCCGTAAAAAATCATACGATGCACCGTCTTCCCATGCTTCCGGTACATGACAGTCGCCTGTCACGCACAATCGTCCCATGATTATTATAACTCTATTGCAAAAGTCCCGTCAAGAGACAAAAAAGACTGTGCGTGAGGGTTCTCACCTCATGCACAGTCCCTATTTGTGCCCCTTTGGCCTTCCCTGTCAAACGAGGAAGGCCAAAGGGGGGAGACAAAAATCTCCTTTATCGAACTAGATTACTTCAGCTCGACCGTTGCGCCAGCCTCTTCGAGCTTCTTCTTGAGCTCTTCGGCCTCAGCCTTGCCGATGTTCTCCTTGACCGGCTTCGGTGCGCCGTCAACGAGCTCCTTCGCTTCCTTCAGGCCGAGACCCGTTGCCTCACGAACGGCCTTGATGACGTTGATCTTCTTGTCGCCTGCTGCTGCGAGAACGACGGTGAACTCCGTCTTCTCCTCGCCGCCAGCAGCCGGAGCAGCGCCGCCGACAGCAGCAACTGCGACCGGTGCAGCTGCGCTGACACCGAATTTCTCCTCCATTGCCTTCACGAGCTCGGAGAGTTCGAGAACGGTCATGTTCTCAATGGCTTCCAGAATCTGATCCTTGTTCATGCTGTATACCTCCAATAGTATGTAAATTCTCTCTCAATCGTATGTTTATGCGGACGCCTTCTGCGCACGCACAGCCTCAAGCACATAGACGGCATTGCGGATAACGCCCTGCAGTACATTGACCGTGTTCGAGATCGGCGCATTCATGCTGCCCATGAGCTTTGCGATAAGCTCTTCGCGCGACGGGAGCGATGCGAGCGCCTGAACCTCAGCCGTCTCAATGACCTTACCCTCAACGGTACCGACCTTGACGGACAGGATTCCCTTCTCGTCGAGCTTGTTTTTCTTGATGTAGCCACAGATGACCTTCGCCGGAGCGACGGCATCGTCTGCCGAGAACGCAAATGCGGTCGTGCCCTCAAGGTGCGGGTCGAGCCCCTCAAGACCAAGTGCATCTGCTGCACGGCGCAGCATCGTGTTCTTTACAACGTGATAGGAGACGCCCGCAGCGCGCAGCTCGCGGCGCAGCTCCGTATCCTGTGCAACGGTGAGACCGCTGTACGTCGTAAAGACAGCTCCTTTCGCCGAGGAGAGCTGCTCTTTCAGCTTCTCGACGATGACTTCTTTTTTGTGATCTGCCATGTAATCATTTCCCTCCTTTCTTGTCGCCGTTCATCTTGGCACGTCCTTCCGTTCTCGCCGCGTCGGAACATCCTCCACGCAGGACTAAACTGCGCGTCCGGTGTTCCTCCTTGCTCAAACAAAAATCCGCACCAATCTGGACGGCTCTGATTCTTTCCAATGAAAAATCTCCGGCTGCTATCCTGCCGGAGATGAATGTTCAAATTCACGTCCGGCCTCGGCAGGCGACTATGTCGTTAGATGCTTGCGCAAACCTGCTGTCTACAGCCCGGGGAAATTCCGTGCACCGCTAAAATTAGCTAAGCGCAACGGGGACGGCGGGTCCCATCGTCGCCACAACGGTGATGGAGCGGATGTACTGCCCCTTTGCCGCTGCCGGCTTCACGCGAATCAGCGTGTCGATGATCGCCTGATAGTTTTCGCGGAGTTTCTCCGCATCAAAGGAGGCCTTCCCAATGGGAACGTGGACATTGCCCGCCTTGTCCGTACGGTACTCCACCTGACCTGCCTTGATTTCGCCGATGGCTTTCTTCAGATCCATCGTGACCGTGCCGAGCTTCGGGTTCGGCATGAGTCCGCGCGGACCGAGAACCTTACCGAGGCGGCCGACCGTGCCCATCATGTCGGGCGTAGCGACAGCGACATCGAAGTCGAGCCAGCCGCCCTGGATCTTCTGCACGATCTCATCCGAGCCGACGAAGTCAGCTCCTGCTGCCTCAGCCTCAGCGACCTTCTCGCCCTTTGCAAAGACGAGCACGCGCTGGGTCTTGCCCGTGCCATGCGGCAGGACAAGGGCGCCGCGCACCTGCTGATCCGCATACTTCGGATCGACGCCGAGGCGCACGTGCAGCTCGATGGTCTCGTCGAATTTGGCGGTTGCCGTCTTCTTGACGAGTTCCATCGCTTCCTGCGAAGCGTAGAGCTTGCCGCTCTCGATCAGCTTCGCAGCGTCTTGGTATTTCTTACCAAACTTTGCCATGAATAACTCCCTTCGTGGTCATAACGGGCGTACGCCCTTCCACTTTGTCACAGAGGATTAGTCTGTGATCTCAATGCCCATGCTGCGGGCCGTGCCCTCGATCATGGACGTCGCCGCCTCGATCGATGCGGCGTTCAGATCCGGCATCTTGGACTCTGCGATCTCGCGCGCCTTCGCGCGCGGGAGCTTTGCGACCTTCGTCTTGTTCGGCTCGCCCGACGCCTTTTCAATGCCCGCCGCCTTCTTCAGCAAAACTGCTGCCGGAGGGGTCTTCGTGATAAAGGTAAAGGAACGATCCTCAAAGACTGTGATCTCAACCGGAATGATGAGCCCCGCCTGCTTCGCCGTGCGCTCGTTGAAGTCCTTGACGAATGCCATGATATTGACGCCCGCCTGACCAAGCG
>ERZ772979.475-NODE-475-length-28124-cov-9.808864_pt1 | contig 28124 bp, 27 predicted proteins | sample MGYA00511130_ERZ772979 | MGnify/ENA primary metagenome ERZ772979 (study PRJEB29015, sample SAMEA2738103) | human oral metagenome | biome: human oral; feature: human-associated habitat; material: saliva | place: China | collected 2186 ... | reverse complement strand
GGCACGCTTATTGTTGACGGACAAGATGTTGTCGCTGATGTTCACCAGACTTTGAACAAGATGTATGCCTTCTGTGACCGAGTTCGCTCGGGAGAGTGGAAGGGTGTTTCTGGCAAGCCTATCAAGACTGTTGTAAGCATTGGTATTGGTGGCTCTGACCTTGGTCCTGTTATGGTCTACGAGGCTCTAAAGCCTTTTGCAGACGCTGGTATTACTGCTCGCTTTGTCTCCAATATTGACCCTGTTGATCTTGGCGAGAAAACCAAGGATCTTGATCCAGAAACAACCCTTTTCATTGTTGTTTCCAAGACCTTTACCACACTTGAAACACTTACCAATGCACGTTGTGCTCGCACATGGCTTTTGGAAAAGCTGGCTGAACAGGGCGTTATTGATGGTTCAGACGCTCAGAATGCAGAAGCTATTCGTAAGCATTTTGTTGCTGTCTCCACTGCACTTGATCTGGTAGAAGACTTTGGTATTGACCCACAGAACGCCTTTGGTTTCTGGAATTGGGTTGGCGGCCGTTATTCGGTTGATTCTGCGGTTGGTCTGGTACTGGCAATTGTTTTTGGCCCGCAGCGTTTTGCAGAATTCCTCAGTGGCTTTAATGTAGTTGATGAATACTTCAAGAACACTCCATTGAGACAAAATGTTGTTGCTCTCATGGGTCTTTTAAACGTTTGGTACGTTAATTTCTTTGGTGCAGCATCTCATGCCGTACTTCCATACAGCCAGTACCTGCATAGATTCCCTGCGTATCTACAGCAGCTCACCATGGAATCCAACGGTAAGTCTACTCGTTGGGATGGTACGGCGGTTACTTCAAAGACAGGCGAAATCTTCTGGGGAGAGGCTGGAACTAATGGTCAACATGCGTTCTACCAGCTTATCCATCAGGGGACCCAGATTATTCCCGCTGACTTTATTGCGTTTGTAAATACTGCCTTTGCCACCAAAGATGCAGACCTAGACGTCCATGAACTCTTCCTCTCCAATTTCTTTGCGCAGACAAAAGCGCTTGCTTTTGGCAAGACCGCTGATGAAGTCCGTGCTGAGGGAACGCCAGAGTGGATGGTTTCTGCACGCGTCTTTGAAGGAAATAGGCCAACTACTTCTATCTTTGGAAAAGAGCTTAATCCTCGTGCTATCGGTACGCTTATTGCACTCTACGAGCACATTACCTTTGTTGAAGGTGTTGTGTGGGGCATTGATTCCTTTGATCAGTGGGGCGTAGAGCTTGGTAAACAGCTTGCAAAGCAGATTTTCCCTGCAATTCATAACGACGAAGAACTAGCAAAACAAGACGCTTCCACTCAGTCTCTTGTTGATTTCTATCGCAGAAACAGAACATAACACGTTACATAACATAAAATTATTTTTTTATTTCATGTTAAGAAGGTCATCTTGTATGGCCTTCTTTCTTACTTTTAGAAATGTATTTCGAGGAGTGCTGAGCGGACATTTCTTTATCTAATATATGCAATATTGCTACTTTTATGTTCATATATGCAAAAAATTTCTGCATATTTATTTATGCTGTTAGAACACCTGTTCAGCTAAAAGAAACTGAATCAATTGAATTATTTAAATAAAATTTAAAAAAATAATACATCAAGAATATTAAAAATTTGCGAATGCCAATAGCGCATGTATGCCTTTGTGTTATAACGGCTAGGCAAGTGACACCTGGCTTGGAATGTAAGTTTTGATGCATAAGCAATTTACATAACAGGCTAGAAATTTTGTATTGGCTGTACTCCGGCTGTAATACAGGCGAAGTACAGCCACAGTGGTGATGTCTGGAATGGAGCAGTAATGAAGTACCTTTTGCTCGTAAGTCATGGAACGTTTGCACCAGGTCTGCATAGCGTAATGGACATGCTGATGGGACCCAGAGAAAACATCTTGAGCTACAGCATGGAAGATGGCGTGGGCGCAGCTGAATATAGAGAGAATTTGTCAAAAATTCTTGAGCCTCTTACTGCTGACGACGAGGTTGTCGTTCTTGGAGACATCATCGGTGGTTCTCCACTTACTAACGCACTTGATCTTCTCGCCAAAAAAGGTTTGCTTTCCCATACCGTTGCTTTTAGTGGCGCCAATCTTCCCATGGCAATTGGTGCTTTGATGGCAATCGATGATGGTCTAAGTGGTGAAGCTCTTGTGTCATCAATCCTGAATGAAGGAAAAAATGGCGTTAATCAGATCGTCCTAGCTCTTGAAGACGATGACGAGGAAGACCTTTAGTAATTACTGCAAGTGATCGTAGTTGCTTGCGTAAGAAATATGTTAGGAGAAAACATGATTTCATTTGTTCGTGTTGATGACCGCATGATTCATGGTCAGACAGTCACTCGTTGGGCCCTTGAGGTTCCTTGTGACGGAATCATTGCAGTAAATGATGCGGCTGCATCAAATCCTGTCCTCAAGTCTGCTTACAAGTCAGCAGCACCTGACAAGAAAGTATTTGTTTGGACATTTGATCACTTCAAAGAGAGCGCTCAGAAGGTTCTAGACAGCGATTCTCGTTATTTTCTTATTACTAAAAACCCAGTTGACATGAAGAAAATTCTTGTTGACTTTGGTTTTAAGCCAGGAATTAACACGGTCATTATCGGTCCTGGTAATGACCGTCCTGGTGCGGTAAAGCTGGGCAACAACCAGTCCTTTACTCAAGAAGAGGGACAGGCATTTGAGGATATAACCAAAGCTGGTTATACCGTTCAATTTGCTCTTCTTAAAGAAAAGGCAATTGGTGAGTGGCCTAAATTCCGCGAGAAGTTTGACGTAAAGTAGTATTCGGAAGGCGATTTTTATGGCAATTAATGCGTTTCAAGCTGCCCTTTTGGGTTTGTTTGCATGCCTTGCGTCACTACCTGGCATGGCTGGTACTACCGTAGGTAACTATACCCTCGGTCGTCCACTTGTTGCAGGTCTTGTCGTTGGTGTCATTCTTGGCGACGTCCAGACTGGCATTATTGTTGGTGCAGCAATCCAGTTGGTCTACATTGCACTCGTAACACCTGGCGGAACTGTTTCCGCTGACGTTCGTGCAGTTTCCTACATTGGTATTCCTCTAGCAATTCTTGCAATCAAGGCTTATGGTCTTGATCCAAGCTCTGTTGAGGCTGCATCTCAGGCAGCAGCTATTGGCGCAGCTGTTGGTACTCTTGGTACCGTCTTGTTCTACGGCACTGCTACCATGAACCTTGTATGGCAGGGTATTGGCTGGCGTGCAATGGAGAGCAAAGAGTGGGGTCGTATTAAGAAGACCATTCCAATGGTTGACTTTGTATTCCCTTGGGTTTCTCACATTCTTTTCTCGTTCATTCCAACATTCTTCATTTGCATGGCTGGCGAGAGCATGGTTGGCATCATGAAGGAATACCTTCCTATGAACGGTATCCCAATGATGACCCTCTTCACCGTTGGTACCCTTCTTCCTACCGTTGGTGTTGCAATTTTGTGCAAGCAGGTTATTACTAAGCCTCTTGATTGGGTAACTTTTGCCTTTGGCTTTATCCTTGCTGGCGCACTTGGCCTGAACCTCATTGTCTCTGCAGTCGTAGCAGTCTTCTTTGCTGTTCTTAACTATCAGCTTCAGCAGGCAAAGAATGTTCGTTTGGCTGCTGCAACATCAGGCAATGTAAGCGCAGACGATGAAGAAGAGGAGGATATTTAATCATGGCTGAAAAGAAAACCATTTCTCAGAAAGCACGCAATAAGTCTTTCTTGAGCTGGATTTACGGCAATCTTACCTGCTTCTCTCAGGAGCACATGCAGACATTTGGTTACCTTGCATCCATGCTTCCAATCGTTGACGAGCTTTACGATACTGATGACCAAAAGGTTGAGGCACTTTCTACCTATACAACCTTCTTTAATACCGAGCCACAGATTGGTTCTATGGTTGTTGGCTTGACCGCTTCTCTTGAAGAGGCTCGTGCAAACGGCGAAGCAATCGACGACGAGACCATCAACGGTCTTCGCGCTGGTCTTATGGGCCCTCTTGCTGGTCTTGGTGACTCCATTATCGTTGGTACCTTTATTCCAATTCTTCTTGGAATTGCACTTGGCCTTTCTAAGGGCGGTTCCGTTCTTGGTCCACTGTTCTATGTTGTGGTCTGGAACCTCATTATGTACTTCGGCATGAAGTTTGCTTACGATCAGGGCTATAGTCTGGGCTCTTCTGCTGTTGAAGCACTTGTTGGTCCTGAGTCCGAGGCTCTCCGTAGCTCCATTGTTATGATTGGTACTATGGTCATTGGCTCTGTTGCTGCTACATGGATTAACGTCACAACTTCTCTGAATATTGCTGGTGTTGACATTCAGACAACACTTAATGGCATCTTCCCTAAGGTATTGAACCTTCTGTTTGTATACCTTTGCTGGTGGTTGATGACTAAGAAGAAGCTCAGCCCAACAGTTGTTATGCTTATTCTTGTTGTTGTAGCACTTGTTGGCGTTGTTATTGGCGTCTTCAACCCAGGTCTGTCTTACTAATTTTTTGCGCAAAATCCTGTCTGGCGCAGAAAAGACAAACGTAATAAAGTGGCATCGTCATACGGCGATGCCACTTTTGATTGAGAGTTTTTATGAGCAAGAAAAACTATGTAGGAGCAGCTTCTCATTCACACGAGGATAACCCTTTGGTTGTCGAGGCTCGTATGCAGACAAAAGCCCTTGGAACACTAAGCGTTTATAGAAGAGCTGCTTATTCTGGCATCGCAATTGGAGCATGGCTTATATATCTCAGCGTGTACGGGAGTCTCTCTACAAGTTCTATGGCAATGGCTGTGCTCATGGGCGGCATAGTTCTTCTCGTCATATCTGTACCTATAGCTGGAATTTTGCATGTAGGTATCTCAAGAGGAAAAAAGAACGTCGAGAAGATCATCAAAGCAATTGAAAAAAATTCGTCAAAAAATGCATAGAAGCGATACGATCTGTGCAAAGATTTCTCTAATAGGGTAGAGTATCTACAGCGCATTGAGCGGGTGCGGATGACGTGACACCTCGAACCTGGTCAGGGTCGGGAGACAGCAGCCATAAGGGGTCACTCGCGGGCATCCGTTCCCACTCAATGCGCTTTTCTTAGGCGTATAGTGTGTTTGCCGCGACATTTGTCACGACGATTGGACTTCGATGGGTTTTGTAAACTACATCATTGAGCTGCTTAGAGATCCTCGTGCATTTATTGCTTCAATGATTGCCACAGGCCCTCTTGCTGCGTACGGCTTTGTTTTTCTGATTGTTTTTATTGAGACTGGCGTAGTCTTTTTCCCATTTTTACCAGGTGATTCTCTGCTTTTTGCAGCAGGATTTTTTGCCCACAATGGCGGTTTTAATATTGTTTTGCTGCTTGTTATTACGTGGGCTGCCGCAATTCTCGGCGATCAGATGAACTTTATGATTGGCCATTTCTTTGGTCAAAAAATTATTGCTTCTGGAAAGGTCAAAGCACTTACCCCAGAGCATCTTGAGAAGACTCAGAAGTTTTTGGACAAGCATGGTCATCTGGCAATTTTCTTAGGGCGCTTCTTCCCCTTTATCCGCACGTTCGTGCCTTTTATTGCGGGTATGGGCGGTATGCACTGGCGCAACTTTGGTATCTATAACATTCTGGGCGGCCTAACCTGGTCCACGATGTTTGTACTGCTCGGCTATTTCTTTGGCGGTATCCCTGTAGTTCAGGAGCACTTTGAGCTGCTGATTGTAGGAATTGTTGCGGTCTCGATCATCCCTACAATTGTGGGAATTGTTCGTGGACGCATGCATAAGGGCGAGAAGAACGACGAAGAAGCCACAGATAAGGAAGAAGATAAGGTGCAGTAACAAGCCTTTGTACTTCTCGTAATTTGATGATAGAAATCCCGTCAGGAAAGACTCGGCCTGACGGGATTATTTTTACTCTTTGGAGAGTTGGTAGGTATCAGTAAAGGTGACGGTCTGACCGTTTTCCGTGTGGGTGGAAATAAGCTGAGCTACCACGCTGTTATCAGCAATATCAAAAGTGACTTTCAACTGTGGTTTTTGAGCTGTGCTGAGGGACGTGCTAGAAGCAGAATGAGCGTCCAGGCTTGCATTGGTTACATCAACCGTTCCAGAAACCTGGATTTGATCTCCGATGGTTCCAGAAGTAGTCAGAGAGACAGATGCGTTCTTGAACTCAGTGTCTCCCGGGTACCAACGGTACGAGGTGTTAAGCGCTCCATGGTTGTGGACAACACCCTCTGCAGTACCTGTAAGTACCAGCTGATCACGAGAAAAACCTGCAGACGTTACGGTTAACGTTAAAGGATTAGTCCTGCCAGCATAACAAGGACTGCCGCTGCTGGCTTCACAGCTAACAAAAGTGCCCTTCCACGTTCCCACCAGTCCGCTGTAGTCGTACTTAAGTCCTGCCGAGGGGCTGACTGTGTCAAGCGACCAGGTGCCCGTAGAGGCATCAAACGTAAATGAAGCCGTAATATCGCAGGTGAGCGAGCCATAGAAGGTCGGTGAAACACCTGACATTCTTACCCAGCAAGTCTGCTGTTCACGATCAAAACCTGCATCAAGAACAGTAAACGTTGCGCCAGAGAACTGCGAGCTATAAGAAATAGCTTCGTTTGGATTTTTTTCATCAAGCTTGGCTAGTACATCGCCGATGGCATCAAGGACTTTTGTTGTGGAAACACCCGAAGTTGCCTGGTAGGTGACAGATTGGGTCTCTTCATCACCAATAGCGTTCCAGCCCTGGGTATTTGCGTATCCTAACTTGGAAATCTTTGTGGCAGCAATTGCGTTACCCGTGTAGGTAAGGCGTACGACAGAGTTGGCGTAGCCGGTGGCACCAAACTGAGCGGCATCGCTGGAGATTGCCGTGGTACTTCTGGTGCGAGAAACAACTTCAATGCCCGTAAGGAGTAAGGACTCATCAGCGTCATACTCACCCGGAGTCCAAGCTGGAGCTTCGGCTCGTGTACGAGCATCAGCGATAACAGTATCTGTTGAAGGAACATTGCTCACGCGAATAAAGAAGACGATAACCGCAGATAAAAGGGCAAGACTTAAGAGTGCAAGAATGCCAGAAAGCAAGCTGTAGCGGCGTACAAACCTAAAAAGCGCACGACGCTTACTGCGAAGATAGCTTGAGAACGTATCAGCAACATCTTTTATAGAGGTTGCATCATCGTCAGAGGTTGCATTACTCGCGTCAGCAGCATTTTTGACAGAAGCTTCAGTAGCTTCAGCCTCTGCATGTTCGTGAGCGCTCTCTTCAAGCTCTTTGAGGCGAGCTTCTACAGCAGAAAGATCTTGCGTTAGAGCTGCATCGTTTACGATTTTCTCCAGGTCAGTTGTGTTATCTGAGTCGTTTTCAGGAGAGCTTTCATCTGAAGTAGGGTTAGCCTCATTCTCTTCATCATCTTCATCTAGACCAGGAAAGATGGGGCTGACAACTTCCATGATGTAGTCTTCATCAGCAGCGGCCATATCGGCAGCAATAGGGTCGGTGACTTCTTCAAGCTCGTCGGTCTTCTCGCCAGCGGTGTCAACTGCCTCAGCAGCCTGGGCATCAAGAGTCTTCTGATCAGAAGAGGTGTCCTCTGCAGCAGGCGTGTTATCTGGTTGTGAAGTTTTGTTCTTAGAAGTCATAGCGCCTCATTACCGTATGAACCTGCTGTAATTTTCTCACAATTATGTAACTTGTGTACCCTCATCCTGTGCAGATAGGGAGGTATCGGTTTAAAAACCGCCTAGTGGTGGTACACTTCTTTAGTTGAAATCTCACTTCGCAAGCAGCTTGTGTGCAATTTTTGCCAGTTGGCAGAAGCGCCAAGCGCGCACGAGGCACTTATCTTAGGAGCAGGAATGCGTGACAAGCTAGAAAAAATCGTTGAGGCCTATGCTGAGCTTGAGCAAAAGCTTGCAGACCCAGCCGTTGTCTCTGATCCAAAAGAGTATGCTCGCGTAGCAAAAGAGCACTCTAATCAGGCGGACTTGGTTGCTCACGCCAATAAGTACATCACTGCCCTCGATGACATTGAGGCTGCAAAAGAGCTTCTCAACGCCACTTCTGATCCAGAAGAAAAAGAGATGTTGCAGGAAGATATTGCTGCTAATGAAGAGATGCTTCCTCAGCTTGAGGATGAGATCAAGGTCATGCTGATCCCAGGCGATCCAAATGACGAGAAGGACACTATCGTTGAGATTCGCGCTGGTGTTGGCGGCGACGAGGCAGCAATCTTTGCAGGCGACCTCTTCAAGATGTATGAGCGCTTTGCCGAGGCTCGTGGTTGGAAGACAGAGGTTCTGTCCAGCTCACCTTCTGAGGCAGGCGGCTTTAAGACTATTGAGTTCAAGGTCACAGGCGATAAAGTCTATTCAGTTATGAAGTATGAATCCGGTGTTCACCGTGTTCAGCGCGTTCCTAAGACTGAGTCTCAGGGCCGTATCCAGACCTCAACCGCAACCGTTGCAGTTCTCCCAGAGGCTGACGAGATTGATATTCAGATCAACCAGGAGGACCTGCGTATTGATACCTACTGCGCATCCGGACCTGGCGGTCAGTGTGTTAACACCACGTATTCCGCAGTTCGTATTACTCACCTGCCAACAAATACCGTTGTTCAGTCTCAGGACCAGCGTTCTCAGATTCAGAACCGCGAGGTCTGCATGCAGATGCTTCGTGCCCGTCTTTACGAGATGGAGCTTGAGCGTCAGCAGGCTGAGCAGGGTGCAGAGCGTCTTTCCCAGATTGGTCATGGCGCACGTTCCGAGAAGATCCGCACGTACAACCAGCCACAGGACCGCGTAACCGACCACCGTGTTGGCTTCAACGGCACCTACAACGGCGTTCTTCTTGGCGATACGCTGCCATCCGTCATTGAGGCTCTTGCTGCAGCAGAGCGTGCCGAGAAACTCGCTCAGGCTGTCTAAGGTGCAAACTTCATGACAGATGAAGTTTGGACAATCCAGAAAATTTTGACGTGGACTACTCAGCACCTGGAAAAGAAGGGTGATGAGCATCCACGTCTTTCTGCAGAATGGCTTCTGTCCGCAGTGACAGGCCTTTCTCGCGTTCAGCTCTACACCAACTTTGACAAGCCGCTTTCTGCGGATGAGCGCGCTCGCATGCGTGAGGCTATTAAGCGCCGTGCAGATGGCGAGCCGCTTCAGTACGTGACGGGCGAGATGCCCTTTAGGCACCTGGTGCTTACGTGTGAGCCAGGCGTGCTTATCCCACGACCAGAGACAGAAGTGCTGGTAGACGTTGCGCTCGAAGGCGTTGATGCAGCAACTCCAAACGTCGACGGAGAAGTGTGCGTACTTGAGGTTGGCGTTGGAACGGGCTGCATATCGCTCTCCATTGCCACTGAGCGCCCACAGACGCGCGTCTACGCCACAGACCTTTCTCCTAAGGCGATTGCGCTGGCAACTCGTAACAGAGATGCCCTGGACCTCCAGGAGCGCGTGGAGCTCATTGAATGCGACCTGGTAGAAGGTGTACCCGCTGAGCTTGCACAGTCCTTCTCGGTATTGGTGTCTAATCCGCCTTACATTCCTACAAGCGTGCTTGAGCAGGAAGTTCCTGCCGAGGTCAAAGGCTTTGAGCCTGAGCTGGCGCTTGACGGGGGAGAGGACGGCTTGGACGTCTACAGGAGGTTGCTTGAGGCGGCTCCTCGTATGCTTCTACCTGGAGGAATGCTCTGTGTTGAGCTTTACGAGGGACACCTGGATAAGGCGGCGCATCTTGCTGAACAGCAGGGAGTGTGGGAGTCCGTTGAGGTCAAAGAGGATTTGACGCACAGACCGCGCATTCTTGTGGCGCGTCTAGCAAAGTAGCACTTCAGAAGCTTGGCGAGAAAACCTGTGCAACGCGTATCACTGCGCATCAGACAACATCGCGCAGCACACAACATCGCGCAGCACACAACAAAGAGTTGAGGGTTTATGGGAGAGTACATCAAAGTTGATCAGATGAATCCGGATGCATCTGTAGTTTCTTTAGCTGTTGAGGTGGCGCGTCGTGGAGGCGTGCTTATTATGCCCACCGATTCTGTCTATGGAATTGGCGCTGCTGCAACTCCTCAAAACCCAGGTCATAAGCGTATCTTTGAGATTAAACAGCGTCCTTCAACGCAGACGCTTCCCTGGCTTGTGGGCAGTAAATTTGACCTGCAGAAGTATGCGTACATTACACACGACTGGGCAAATAAGCTGGTAGAAGCCTATTGGCCAGGAGCTCTTACGCTGGTGGTTACCGCATCAGAGAACGTTCCCGATGAATACGTCTTACCAGATAACAGGACCATTGCGCTTCGCATGCCCAACTCGCCGCTCGTGTGCCAGATTGCTGAGCAGCTTGGATCTCCTCTGGCAACTACCAGTGCAAATACGCATGGAGCTCCTTCTGCAGTTGATGGATGTGGCCTTGAGGCGGGCCTTGTCGAGCAAGCGGATCTGACGCTTGATGGAGGTCCAGCACCTCTTGCTATTGCGTCTACCATTGTCGACTGTACAGGTGATGAGCCGCGCATTTTGCGCGAAGGCGCCATCGCAACCGAGGATATTCTCGCCACTGCGGGATTTGCAAAATAGATAAAAAATCCTATCCCTTTTATGTGTTTTGGCTGCAGCTTTTGCCTGCATGCGGTACTCTCTATAGGAGTGAATTTTCTGAGGAGGATACGTATGCGTATTGCAGTTGGTTCCGATCACGCTGGCTTTATCCAGAAAGATCCTATCGTTGAGCACATCAAGTCGCTTGGTCATGAGGTTTTGGACTTTGGACCAGCAAATGACGACCGTGTTGATTACCCTGATTTTGCAGATAAGGTTGCTCGTGCAGTTGCAGCAGGCAAAGCAGATCGCGGCGTTTTGATTTGCGGTACCGGCATTGGTATTGCTATGACTGCTGATAAAGTCCCTGGTATTCGCGCTACTCCTGTTCAGACTGTTCAGTTTGCAGAGCTTGCTCGTGAGCACAATAACGCAAATGTCATTGGCCTTTCTGGTCGATTCACTGATCTTGCTGTTAACGAGGCTATTGTGGATACCTTCCTAAGCACCGAGTTTGCAGGTGGCCGTCATACAGGACGTGTCGAGAAGATCATGCGTGAAGATGACCCTAACTTTAAGGGTGTTGACGCTGAGTAAGTAAACAGCACATAAACGGTGCATCTAAGCAATACATACACAAACCTGCACGGAATGTACTGTCTAGGATAAAGTTGCAGACATTCAAATAAAACGCAGGTCAAGCTCTTGGAGGGAGCATTATGGCAGATTACGATGAGTCCAGACTTACGGTTGTTGACCACCCACTAGTTCAGCACAAGCTTCACATTCTTCGTGACAAGACAACCACCACTAAGCAGTTCCGTGAGCTTGTCAACGAGCTTGCAATTCTTGAGAGCTATGAGGCCATGCGCGACTTCCCACTTGAGGACGTCGAGGTAGAGACTCCTCTTGAGACCATGACTGCTAAGCGTATTGCTGGTAAGAAGGTTGCTATTATTCCAATTCTTCGTGCTGGCCTTGGTATGGTTGACGGCATTCTTGAGCTGGTTCCATCTGCTCGCGTTGGCCATGTTGGTATGTACCGTGATCCAGAGACCCATCTTCCTCACCAGTATTACTGCAAGTTCCCTGCAGACATTGAGAACCGTACCTGCCTGGTTGTTGACCCAATGCTAGCAACCGGCGGCTCTCTAACTGCTGCTATTCAGTTCCTGCGTGAGGCTGGCGTCAAGGATATTCGTTGCTTGACCATTGTTTCTTGCCCTGAGGGCGTCAAGGCAACTCTGGACTTTGACCCAGAGGTACGCCTCTATACGTGCACCGTTGACCGTCAGCTGAGCCCAAATGCTTACATTCTCCCAGGCCTTGGCGACGCGGGCGACCGTATTTACGGCACTAAGTAATCGATTCGATTTAATTTGTTGGACAGAACTCACGTTTACCTATCGGTAAGCGTGAGTTCTTTTATTGAGAAGATTCTGTAATTTTTATATTTATACAGGTAGATTAGATATATCTGACTGTGGCTAAAACACTTTAGTCAATCACCGATTTTTAATTGTGTAATTCTAGTAACAATTAGATAATATATAAAAATTAAATAAAATTTTAAATTCGATAGCTTGTTTCTCGTGCTAATGGAGATACATCAAATCCTTTGGGGAGGGTGACAATATGACTCCTAATGTGCCGCGCATAGTCCAACCATCTCAGTGGCTTGAGATGGTTGGTATGGGGACCCTTCAGGATTATCAAGATTGCTTTTCTCGTGAGATGGATATTCCAATCCACCTACTCGATAGAAATGGAAAATCACTTTTAATACCGTCAAAGAAATTATTTTTTTGCGACTTTGTTGAGATGAGTAGTCATCATAAATGTAGTGGTGTAAACAGAATAGATGTCAAGGAAGTTGCCAGCTGGTTTGATAAAACTCACAGCTTTGAACCATTAGTAAAGTGCTGTGATTATGGTATTGCAAGCTTTCTAGCCCCGATTTATTTCAATGGCGAATTGATCGCGTTTTGGCATTGTTCTGGATTTACATTTGATGATTCTCCGCATTCTAAACAACTAAATCTAAAATTTGATTTACCTATTCTGAGTCATGAAGATTTTTCAAGAGCTATTAATAGCCTGACAATCGTCTGCCGACTACTGGACATCCATTTTGAATGCGGTGTGATTTCAGAAGAGCCTATGGGACCCAAGTGTAATCCAATATCAGATTTATTAACTCAACGAGAAAATGAAGTTGCAACACTAGTGTGCTCGGGAATGTCAAATGCACAAATTGCAAACAGGCTGTTTGTAAGTGAAAAGACAGTAAAAACCCATCTAAGTAATATCTTTTCGAAGTTGGGTTTGAAAAATCGAGTTCAACTTATTTGCGAATTCGCTCCTGCAGCACTAGATTCATAGTAAAAATAGGGGTTCTGTAATGTATAGACCACGAGTTCTGTTTGTGTGTACGGACGAAGAAATCAGAGAAAGCTTTAAACAAGAGCTTATTTCATTCGGTTACGAAACTATTCTTTGTTATCGAGGAGAAGAAGCGCTAAGAATTATTGACGATCAAGTTGTGGACGTATTGATTTTTTCTGTCGAACTTCAGGATATGAATGGATTTGAGGCTTGTCGTTTAGTTCGTCAGAAATTTGATTTCCTTGCTTGTCCTGTTGTTATTCATGGACCACAAGATTCTGATCAATTAAGACTTGCAGCATTTAGAGCTGGCGCGAATATTTTTATGTTTGCACCAATAAAGTTCGATAGGCTTCATTACGTTCTTTCGCTTCTCGTTAATGGCCGCCGCAGGTACAAGAGGAGTCTCCCTGCGGAGGAATTTTTAAGAATAGTCGATAGAGAATACTGTGCAGGAAAAGAAATAGAAGATTGCATTACTACTGATACTGGCAGCATCAGCAAATCGGATATTTTACGTTGGACAAATGTTCTTGCAAAGGAAAGCGGTCTTTCTAAAGAACAGCAATCAATTGCGCATGAAATGATTAATTACACACTTGATTTACTTACAACATACGGTTCTATAAAAAATGTCCTTACATACCTTAATGAGTTATGGGCTGGGACTAGTATTTGGTTTGAATTTAAAAAATTGTTTGAATTTAGCACTGGAAACTTACGTCTTGATACTGTGGACGTTCATACAACGGACGGCATAACGGGCCTCGTCCTACTATTGTGCGTTAATTTGTTATCAGGAAAAACTCCAGCAGAAGCAATTTCTTCACTCTATGAGATTGAAGAAATTAATGTCGATGAAGTTGAGGTCCTCAATCGAGTTATATCTGCAGATTCGTTTATGAATCAAATTTTTAATCAGCTTGAGTAACTAAAATGGGGTATCGCTTCCGACATAACATTTGATTTTTTTATCAGTTAGGACTTTTTTGAACTTTGCTAGAGTATGCGAAGATGTGGGCTGAGTGTTCTTGAACTTATAATCTAGGCCTAGCTCTTCCCACTTGGAAACACCTAGGCGATGGAACGGTAAGATATTGAACTCATCTAGACCAATGTCGTTCATGAAGTCAGCAACTTTGGCAAAATTTTCTTCAGAATCATTAAAACTTGGAATAATAGGAGCTCTTAAGATAAGTCGCGTTTTGCTTCCTGAATTCGCAAAAGCACGAATGTTATTAAGAATACGCTCGTTCCCAATCCCTGTGTATGCTTTATGGAGCTCAGAATCCATACACTTTAAATCATTAAAAGCAAAATCCATGTAACGCATTATCCTCAAATACACAGCAGTGTCAGCAAGAGCTTCTGTTTCGATAGCTTTATGGATATACAATTCCTCACAACATTTAAGAACAGATTCAAGAAATTCAGGTTGAAACATAGGGTCACCTCCAGAAAAAGTTACGCCTCCTTTTCCTGACCAGTAGTGACGGTCTCTTTCGAGAATATACATAATCTCGCTAACGGTGTACTCTTTCGAAATATTAACGAGTGCATCGTTTAAGCAAGCATTAACACATTCTAGTGATTGGCAGTTGTGGCACAGTTGCCAATCAAAAATCATCGGATGATTTTTATCTTGAGAATTGTTGCGCACCGCTCCATAAGGACAAGCTTGGATGCATCGGACGCAGGCTTTATCTTTGGAATTGATACATTTCGATCCGAAAAAAAGCTTTCCTTGTTGATTGAGAAAACTTTCAGGATTACAGCACCATGCACAGCGTAAAGGGCATCCGGACATAAAAATGAGAGTCCTACATCCTGGACCGTCATGGACGCTAAATGATTGAATATCAAAAATGCGACCCTTTAGTTCGCTGCAGCCCTGATTTAAGGGGGCAGAAAGACTTCTTCTCATTAGAACCTCCCCGGAAACCCTTTTGACTATCAGTAGAATTATCGAAATAAATTTATATAAATATGTACAGCTAGAGTCCTATTTAGATGCTTATTTTGAAGTTAGGAGCTAAGACTTTTGTACTAGGAAGTTCTGTAGTCTGATTTTTGTAAAGAAAGATACAACTTTTTATTAGGAATTTCGCCTGATGTAAATCAAGACCTCTTCTTTAAAAATCATTTTAACGGCAGGCTAAAGGGGCTTGCCAAGAATGTTTTAAGGGAGGCTTGGAGATGGCAACACTTCAACCGATGAAGCTGAGCGAGGTTCTTGCTGAGCGCGGTCTTTCCCTTGAGAGCCACGCAAACGGAGAAGCACCAGCTGAAATCACCGATCGAGAGATCAAGAGGGAGCCAACCCCACGAGCTAACTACCTCCGCGATATCTACTTCGACACACTCTCTTCGCTGGACATCCAGGAGTCCTATTGGTACTCCCGTGCAGCTATGGAGCATGAGGGCGAAGTTCCTATCATGCGTCGTGGTTATGCTCTAAAAAGCGTATTTGAACATTTGGATACGCCAATTTGGCCACACGAGCAGCTTGTTGGAGCAAAGGCAGGATTTTACCGCGGTTCTGCTCCACTGCCATGGCTGACAGAGAGCTTCTTTATGGATAAGGATTCTGACCTGTATAAGGCTGCCCTAGATACAGGCGCAGAGTCCAGCGCAGAGGTCTCTCATTTTGGCGCGGGTGGAGGAAATGTAACAAAGAGCTTTGGAAATGTTGTTTCTGTCGGCGGAAAGTACGGAGTTCGTCTTGAAAACGTACCAGCGATGCATCGTCTCGCATATGCATGGGCAGGCAAGTCTGTAGAGGACGTCGCCCGCAAATATGAGCAGATGGTACCTGAGTACAAAATTAAAGAAAACATCATGAAGTCTGTCGTCAGTAATTTTGACTCCGGCTTTACCATTCCTCAGGGACGCGAAGTTATGAATTACTACTTCGTCCTGGAGCATGGCTTTGATGAACTAATTGAGATTTGCAAAAAACGTGCAGGTGAAGTAGCTGGCGAGCCTGGCGGCGACGGAATCTCTGGCATGGATAGGCTGTATTACTACACCTCCATGGGTCTTTTGGTTCAAGGTCTTTCAAAGTGGTTCGAAAATTATGGCCGCGAAGCTGATCGATTAATTTCTATCACAAATGATGAGAATGAAATCGTGGAACTTGCGGAGATTTCTGAGCGTCTTCATCGCTTGGCTCACGAGAAGCCTAAGACATTTAAGGATGCTTTCCAGACTATTTATCTCCTGCATCTAGCTGAACTCAACGAAGATGCAATGTCAGGTCTTTCACCAGGACGCATTGGTCAAGTTCTCTATCCTTATTTCGAGCAGGATATTGAGAATGGAACCATTACTGAGAAAGAAGTTGAGGAGTGGCAAGAGCTTTATCGTGTCAAGATGACCTGCATTGATGCATTTGCATGCACAGGTGTTGTTGGTGGCGTTCTATCTGGCAATACATTTAATAATGTTTGTATTGGTGGCGTAGATCGCGATGGTAAATCTGCCGCTAATCGTCTTGAAATGATTATGCTTGATGCTGGCATTAATTGCCAGACCACTCAGCCAACGCTCTCTTTGCTCTATGATGAGTCTGCTCCAGAAGAATTCATTATGAAATGCATGGAGTGCGTAAAGACAGGTGCTGGTTATCCTGCAATCATGAACAACCGTATTGCAATGGAGTTTTTAATTAATCAGTACGGTCATGAAGGCATGACGGTTCAGGAAGCACGTGCTTGGTCAGTTGGTGGTTGCCTTGAAACTTCTCCTGGCACATGGATGCCTCTGCATCTCAATGGAAAACTACACTGGATTCCTGGCGGATCTGCTCAGCCTACGTCTGTTGGTATTCACTTCATTAACAATCCTAAGATTCTTGAGCTTGTTTTGAATAATGGCTTTGATAAGCGTACGGGACTGCAGGTCTTCCCACCGCACGACAAGTCTTTTGAAACATTTGAGGAACTTGATGGACAGTTTAAGGCCTATTACCAGAAGGCTTGCGAAGTATTGAACAAGTGCATGAATATTCAGCATGATGTATGGCGCAAGTTCACCCCATCTATGGTTAACTCACTTCTCAAACCAAATTGTCTTGAAAAGGGTCTTGGTATTGCTCAAAAGGGCTATCGTTACAACTCCACATTTAATATTGAGTGCTGTGGAACCTGTAACCAAATTAACTCTATGGCAGCAATTAAAAAGCTGGTATACGAAGACAAGAAATATACGCTTGACCAGCTTAAGGACGCTCTTGACAATAACTTTGGATATAAGACTTCAAAGGAAGTCGGTTCTGAATCTCTGAAGGATCAAGAGAAGCGTGCTGACGATGACGGACGTTATGATGAGATCCACGCAGATTGCCTAAGGGCGCCAAAATATGGAAATGATGATCCATATGTTGACCAAATGCTCTATGACTGGGAGCAGTGGTTCTGCAATGACTTGCCAGCAACAATAGAGAATCTATATGGTGAGCCATATTATGTCTGCCAGATGTCTGTTTCCACGCATGGTCCAGAGGGTGCTGTTACTGCTGCAACAGCAGATGGTCGACTCCAAGGAACTACGTTCGCAGACGCTTCAATGTCCGCCTATCCAGGCACTGATACTCATGGACAGTATGCGCTCTTTGAGTCTGCAACTGGTTGGGATCACTCAATGTCTCAGAACAGTCAGATGAATCTTAAACTTCACCCAAGTGCTGCAAGAGGTATTGAGGGATCTAGAAAGCTGATGGACCTCACCAGGGCATATATGCGTAAAGGTGGCTTCCACATCCAATACAACATTATTGACTCCCGAGTTCTTAAAAAGGCACAAGCCAATCCAGAGAACTATCGCACGCTTCTTATTCGTGTGGCAGGCTTTACGCAGTATTGGGTGGAAATTGGTAAGCCAATCCAGGATGAGGTTATTGCTCGTACAGAGTATGAATCCATCTAACTTCGAGTGCTTGAAAGGAGACTCTAATGTGCAAGTATCGTGACTGCGATTTTTATATTCCCATCGATGTTGTTAAGGGCATCGACCATGCTCATGGTGACGTTGTTGTAATGGGCGATGATGAGATTGATGATGCCGAATTTGTACCAGCCCACAAGTGCAAGTTTTGCTCACACTATCAGGCATCTGAAAAAAATATGGGAATTTGTAGCGGTTTTGAAACTGAGTATTGGGCGTTTGCCGAGAATGGAGCTTGCAATTGCGAGGCATTCGAAATGGCAGCAGAGGCCATTAAGGCTTAAACCATACTAACCATCCTTCTCAGGAAGGCGCCTCGGATTCTCGGGGATACCGAGGCGCCTTATTAATTGCAAATGATTGGGGGCATCTTATGAAAGATGCTAAGTCGACCTCTCGAAAGGTAGTATTAGCAGCCTTCCTTGCTTGCTTCTGTTTATTTGGTTTCCGCTCGACCTTTTCAATTCTTCAGGTCCCTATGGGAAAAGACCTAGGATGGACTGGATCTCAGTTGTCTATGGGATACTCTCTTATGATGATGGTTTATGCGGTAACTGCCTTTTTTGCAGGCAAGATTGTTGATAAAAGTGGCTGCCGTCCTGTTTATTTTGCCGGAGCCGTGTTTTGTTGCCTTGGAATGGTGGCCACTTCGTTTATTAATGACATTTATATTTATTTCTTTACTTATGGCGTGTTTGCTGGAATTGGTACAGGCATGTTGTGGGTATCTTCGACAACATCATGTCGTAAATGGTTTATAGGTGATCGATACTCAACCGCATGGGGAATTGCCTTCGCCGGCGCTCCTATCTCGCAAGTATTACTAACCTTATTCATGAAGCCATTCCTTGCTCAAAACGCATCAGCTTGGCGTACTGTTATGTTGATTATGGGCTTTGTATTTTTGGCGCTGCTTTCAGTTTCCGCGCTTGTAGCTCAGCGTAATCCAGGTGACCTTGGATTGGAGCCATTTGGTCAGCTCCCACAAAAGAAGGAAGGAAAAGCCCATGACTTCACAGTTGCAGAGGCATTTCGTACCAGAGCGATGTGGTGTGATATTTTAGCCTTCCTTTTTGCCATGCTTGGAGAATTCCTGATTTGGTCCCAAATTGTTAAGTACTGGACCGTAAATCTGAGCATGGATTTAGGAACTGCCTCCAATATGTATATCATTATTGGAGTATGTGGAATATTTACCATGCCTCTACTAGGTAAGGTTGCCGATCGACTTGTTAAGTCAAAAGGAAATGAGCCGGAGGCAAGACGACTTGTTCTTATTGCCGGGCCAATTGTAGGCGCAATTGGTTGTGTTCTTCTCTTGATGATGAAGGCGGATCAATTATGGCTGGGCGCAATTTGCTGTGTTCTATTTGCTTGTTACTGGGCAGTTGAGCCAGGTGGTTGTGCTGGCTATGCTGGCGCAGTTTTTGGAAATAAATATTTCGGCAAAGTTTGGGGATTTGCAACGCTAATTGTTATGTTTGTAGGTCCAGCAACTGGATCTTTTATGGGTGGTTTTTTGGCCGATATGACAGGCAACTACACCGCGTCAGTAATCTTTGCTCTTTGCGGATTTATCCTTTCTGCAGTCATGGCCCTACTACTTCCGAAGGAAGTTAAAGCTCCCGTTGTAAGCGAAGAGGCTCAACTTGAGTTTTATAAAGCATCGATAGCGATTTAGGGTTAAGTTAGACCCCTTCCCGCACGCGCAAGAGATAAATAATTTCTTGCGCGTGTTTGTTTATTGATTGGGGCTGAATATAAATAACTAAAAGAAACTACTTAAGTAAGCATATCAAGACACATTTCTCTTGCTGTATAAATACTTACTGAGAAAAGCGACGTAACAGCAGTTTATTAGTGTTATAGTTGAATGAATCAATAACGGCAGCTAACACGAAATGTGTCAGTAATGTGAGAGTTTGAGCATAAGTCAATTATTTGATTTTGTAATCGTGACTATGCATTCATTTAGTGCTAGTATCGCCGTTCGTCGCAAATATGCACGCCGAGTGGTAGATAATATACTCCAAGTGGCATATTCTTGGCATCTTACGTTGCGTTTCAAGTATGCTGAGCAGTGACGGGCAATCTGAAATGGTTGCAGATTGTATGGGGAGGTTGAGACAGAGTGGATGTTCTTGCGCAGTTGCCAGCAGAGATGGCCGAGCTGCTCGAAAGTTTTTTGCCACACGCATTGGTTGGTAACACCACCTTTGGTTTCACGAACTACATTTTCTATTTCTTAATCGCTGCTGTGATTTTTCTGATTGTCTGCTTTAGGTTTAAGAAGAAGCAGGCAGAGAGCATTGCTCCTCAGGGACGCTTTGTTAATGGTGTTGAGTATCTGATTGAGTACATCAGAGATGACGTCTGCAAAGCTTCTCTTGGAGAAACGTGGCGCACACACTTCCCATTCTTGATTACCATGTTTATGTTTATTCTGATCAACAACATTATTGGCCTTATTCCTGGCGCACACCCAGGTACTGGCACCATTGGTGTCACCGCCGCTCTTGGTCTTTGCTCCCTTGGATACTTTATGTATGTAGGTGCAAAAAAGATGGGTGTTATTGGTTACATCTTGAGTCTTGCACCAAAGGGCGTTAATCCTGTTATCGCAGCAGTTATCTGGGTTATTGAGGTCTTCTCAACATTCCTTCGTCTGGTTACTCTGGCTGTCCGTCTGTTCTGCAACATGTATGCAGGTCACATCGTTATGGGTACGTTTGCAATTCTTGCATCTATGTACTTTATGCCAGCGATTGAGAACTTCTCCGCATCAACAGCCGCCCAGGCAGGATTTTCGATTTTCTGGATCTTGCTGTTGATTATCATTTACTTGGTAGAAACTATTGTTGCTTTCATTCAGGCATACGTTTTTACCCTACTCTCTACTGTCTACATCCAGCTGGTAGAGTCTGAACACTAAGCAAAACGCTTAGTTGGTGGCATTGCCACACTGTGGTGCCAAACGGCACAAAAGATGAAGTCATCTGAGCCCACGCTCAGTTGATGATAGGTATGTATATTGGTCGCCTTGAGAGGGGCGAGCGAAAAAGGAGGAATCGTGGGTATTTTCGGATATGCTCTTTGCGTTATGGGAGCAGCAATTTGTATTAGCGTCGTAGCAACGAGTGCCGCTAACAACATGGCTCGTCAGCCAGAGGTTCAGGGTCGTCTCTTCACAGTCTTTATTCTTGGCTGCGCATTCATCGAGGCACTTACCCTGATTGGCTTCGTTGTTACCTTGATGGTTAAGTAAATTACTGTTTGTAACAGCGAAAACGCTACGTTGGAGGAATGCATGAATACGATTTGTAAGGGAGTTAAAAAAGCCAGCACAGTAGGCGCAACTGCTGCTCTACTTGTGGCAATGGCTCCCTCAGTCGCACTTGCTGAAGAGGGTGCAAGTGGTGCCGATATTCTTCTTCCAAAGCCCGCTGAGTTTGTTCCTGCTCTGATTGCGTTTCTGATCATCTTTGCTGTTGTAGCAAAGTTTGTATGGCCTTCCGTTCTACGTATGCTTGACAAGCGTCAAGAGAAGATCCAAGGCGATCTGGACGCTGCAGCAAAGGCTCGCGAGGAAGCCAACAAGGATCGTGAAATCGCAGCAGCTGGTATCGACGCAGCTAAGCAGCAAGCAGACGAGATTGTTTCTGCTGCTAAGCGTGAGGGCGAAGAAGAGCGTGCTCGTATTATCGAGCAGGCAAAGGCAGAAGCTGTCGAGATTATTACTAAGGGTAAGGGCGTTGTAGAGTCTGAGCGTCGTCACGCCATGGCTGAGCTTTCTGATTCCGTTGTTGATCTTGCCGTCGATATTGCCGGAAAGATTATTGGCAACGAGCTTTCAGTAGAGCAGCAGCGTGCTCTTGCCGAAAAGTACCTTGCGGAAGTAGGTACTCCAGATGAGCACTAATAAAGACGATCAAGACAGAAAAGTAGAGGGCTATACCAGGGCACTCCTGGAGGCTGGCCGCGCAGAGGGTCGTGCAACTGCAGACCTTGTACAGGTGCAGCACGCAAAGAAGTTCTCTCCAGAAGTTCTTGAGACTCTTGGTGCTATGCAGGCGAGTGAGGATGTCAACCTTATCAATGATGTTGCCGCTACGTTCCAGGAGCTTCTTGAAGAAGAAGACAAGACACTTACAGTAACGGTAACTACTACAATGCCTCTTGATGATGAGTTACGTGCAAAGGTCACCGAGAAGCTCGAGAAGAACTTCAACACTCAGGTGTATCTCATTGAGCGTGTTAATCCCAAGATTTTGGGTGGCATTGTTGTTGAGGCACGTGATCATCGTTATGATGCATCGGTAAAGACACAGCTCACTCACATTAAGAGTAGGCTCTCTTCAGATCACGTTGAAAGTGAATTGTAATGACTGATAAGACCACCATACAGGAAGGAACACTAAGCTCAGATGCCGTCATGGCACAGCTTAGAGAGCGCCTTTCTAAGGTCAATTCAACCGTATCCCAGCAAGAGGTATCTGCTGTTACTGAGGTAGCAGACGGTATTGCTCGTGTTGCTGGCCTACGTAGCGCTATGGCAGGCGAGCTGCTGGAGTTCACCAGCTCCGTTACCGGCCACAGCGTATTCGGTCTTGCTCAGAACCTTGATGAAACTTCAGTCGGCGCTGTTTTGTTCGGCGAAGTTTCTGAGATTAAGGAAGGCGATGAGTGCCGTACAACCGGCCGCGTCATGGATATTCCAGCCGGTTTTGACATGCTTGGTCGTGTTGTTAACCCACTGGGCCAGCCTATTGATGGACTTGGCGCTATCCACGCTACACATCGTCGCCCTATTGAGTTCAAGGCTCCTGGCATCATGCAGCGTCAGCCTGTTTGCGAGCCAGTTCAGACTGGTCTTCTCGCAATTGATGCTATGGTTCCTGTCGGCCGTGGTCAGCGTGAGTTGATCATTGGTGACCGTAAGACCGGTAAGACCGCTATCGCAATTGACGCAATCGTAAACCAGAAGAACACCGACATGATTTGTATCTATGTCGCCATCGGTCAGAAGGCGTCTACAGTTGCAAACATCCGCGAGTCTCTTTCCCGCCATGGTGTTCTTGACAAGACCGTCATTGTTGCAGCTACCGCAGCTGATTCTGCTCCAATGCAGTACATTGCTCCTATGGCAGGTGCTGCTATTGGTGAGTTCTTTATGTATAACGATAAGGACGGAAAGCCTGCTGACAAAGATCATCCAGGCGGACACGTTCTTGTTGTTTACGACGACCTTTCCAAGCAGGCAGTTGCATACCGTCAGATGTCACTGACGCTTCACCGTCCACCAGGACGTGAGGCATATCCTGGTGATATTTTCTACCTGCACTCACGCTTGCTGGAGCGTGCATGTAAGCTCTCCGATGAAAACGGAGCAGGTTCACTTACAGCACTTCCAATTATTGAGACGCAGGAAGGCGACGTTTCTGCATACATTCCTACAAACGTCATTTCCATTACAGACGGCCAGATTTATCTGCAGTCTAATCTCTTCTTCCAGGGCCAGCGCCCAGCAGTCGACGTAGGTATTTCTGTATCCCGCGTTGGTGGCGACGCTCAGGTCAAGGCAATGAAGCAGGTTGCAGGTACCCTTCGTCTGGACCTTGCAAGTTATCGTGAGAAGCAGGCATTCTCGCAGTTCGGATCCGACTTGGATGCAACTACGCAGTACCAGCTCAACCACGGTGCTCATATGATGGAGCTTCTCAAGCAGCCACGTTATTCAGCTCTGGACGTAGTAGACCAGATTTGCGCAATTTACGCTGCAAAAGAGAACTTCATTGATGACGTTGATCTTGAGAACGTTGCTCTCTTCCGTGATGGCCTTGCTCAGTACATGAGTGAGTATCACCCACAGCTCCGCAACTCTCTGCGCAACGGAAAGATTTCTGATGAGCAGGCAGAGCGCTTGAGTGATCACATTAAGCACTTCAAGGCTAAGTTCTTGGAAGAGCATCCAAACAAGGTTGTGGATGAGGCAGAAGCTAATTCAGACACACCAGGCTCTTTTGACGCAGTAACCCAGGGTTCATTGCAGGAGTAATTATCAATGGCGAACCTTCACGAAATATCGAGGCGTATGAGCTCCATCAGGAGCACCATGCAGATTACGCGCACGATGTCGATGATTTCGACAGCGCGTGTCCGCAAGGCACTTGATAGGGCCGAGGCTGCTTCGCCATATAAGGAAGCTATTACCCTTATGCTTGCAAATGTAGCAGGCGCTGGCTTTAATCCTAAGAAACAGCCTCTTCTTGCTACACATAAAGTCGAGAAGAACGTGCTGTTCTTAGTCATCGCATCTGACCGTGGCCTTGCAGGCGGATTTAACATCCTGCCTCAACGCGAGGTTGAGCATGAGATGGCACGTCTTAAGGCTAAGGGTGTGTCGTCCGAGATAATTACTTGCGGACGCAAGCCAACTGAGTACTTTACGTATAGAAATATCAAGCCCACCATGTCCTATGTAGGCATTTCCTCTGAGCCTACAGCAGACCAGGCTGATCGTATTGCCTCCTATATCATGGATGGCTATATCAAGGGTAAGATTGATCGTGTCGTAATCAAGTACTGGCATGCAAAGAACCGTGTTGACCAAGAGCAGGTTACAGAGCAACTTCTTCCTATTTCGCGCGATAAACTCACGATTCCTAATAAACCACGTACCGAAGAAGCCCTCTCACAGGTGAAGACGTATAACAAGAGTGAATATCAATTCTCGCCATCTGCTTCTCAGGTACTTGATTCGTTGATGCCCGCTTATATCAAGACGGTCATCTTCCACGCACTTCTTGATTCTGCTGCAGCCGAGCATGGTGCACGCCGTCGTGCAATGCAGTCTGCAACTGATAATGCTGAGAACGTCTTAGGCGCTCTTAGCCGTACGTACAATCGCGAACGCCAGGGCGCAATTACCACTGAGCTCAATGAGATTATCGGTGGTGCTGCAGCATTGGAGGATATGTAATGTCAGATATGCAAGTAGAGACTTCTTCCTTTGAGGAAGCTATTCTCAACAAGCGCAATCAGCACGTTGACGATGGCGTAATCGTTCGCGTAGTTGGACCAGTTGTCGACGTTAAGTTCGACGGACCTGTTCCAAGCATCTATACCGCACTGACGGTAGAGGATGACACGCCTGTTGGTCACGTCAGCACCGTTCTTGAGGTTGAGTCTCAGCTTCCCGGTGGTGTTGTTCGTACCGTCGCTATGTCGTCAACCGATGGTCTTCAGCGTAACCTTCGCGTTAAGGACACCGGCAAGCCAATGATGATGCCAGTAGGCGAGTCTACGCTGGGCCGCGTCTGGAACGTCATGGGTCAGCCAGTCGACGGTGGAGATATTCCTGAAGACGTTGAGTTTTATCCAATTCACCACCCAGCACCTCTCTTCGAAGAGCTCACTACTGAGACAGAGATTTTCGAGACGGGCATCAAGGCAATCGATCTTCTCGAGCCTTATGTTCGAGGCGGAAAGACTGGCCTCTTTGGTGGCGCTGGCGTTGGTAAGACCGTTCTGATTCAGGAGCTTATTAACAACCTGGCTCAGCAGCATGGTGGTACTTCCGTATTCACCGGCGTTGGAGAGCGTACTCGTGAGGGTACCGACCTCTTCCTCGAGATGACTGAGTCCGGCGTTATTAACAAGACCTGCCTAGTCTACGGTCAGATGAACGAGCCACCAGGAGCTCGTATGCGTGTTGCTCTTGCAGGCCTTACTACTGCAGAGTACTTCCGTGATCAGGGCCAGGATGTTCTGTTGTTCATCGACAACATCTTCCGCTTCTCTCAGGCAGGTTCTGAGGTTTCCGCACTTCTTGGTCGTATGCCTTCCGCAGTTGGTTACCAGCCAACCCTGGCTACAGAGATGGGCGAGCTTCAGGAGCGTATTACTTCCACCAAGGAAGGTTCTATTACTTCCGTACAGGCAGTTTACGTCCCTGCAGACGACCTTACTGACCCTGCTCCTGCTACAACCTTTACGCACTTGGATGCAACTACCGTTCTTTCTCGTGCTATTACCGAGCTTGGTATTTACCCAGCAGTTGACCCTCTGGCCAGCTCCAGTTCTGCTCTTGATCCATCCATTGTTGGTTCAGAGCACTACCGCGTTGCTATGGCAGTTCAGGAGACCCTGCAGGAGTACTCCGACCTTCAGGACATCATTGCAATTCTGGGTATGGACGAGCTTTCTGAGGAGCAGCAGCGCACCGTTGCTCGCGCCCGTAAGATTCAGCAGTTCCTCTCTCAGTCATTCCACGTTGCCGAGAAGTTCACTGGTAACCCTGGTGTGTACTGCACCGTTGAGGAGACTGTCCGCTCGTTTGCAGAGATTATTGACGGTAAGTGCGATGACCTTCCTGAGCAGGCATTCCGTTTTGCAGGCACCATCGAAGATGTTCGCGAGCGCGCTGCAAAGATGTCCGCTTCGGATAGCTCACAGAACTAGGATTTCTCATGGCTGAGTTGACTTGTCAGTTTGTCAGACCAGATAAGCTCCTTTACGAAGGAACCGTTGAAAGTCTGATTCTTGCTTCAGCAGATGGAGAGTATGGTGTGTGGCCAGGCCACGCACCAGAAATCATTGCGCTTGGCGATGGTGTTGTAAGACTGCACATGCCTCATCCAGAGAATGAAGAATCTATGACCAAGATAGTGATTTCTGGTGGATACGCAGAAATCGATCCAACAGGAGTCATTATCTTGGCAGATCATGCTCGTCGCGTTGATGACATTGATGCAGATGTTGTGCGCGAGACAAGAGATGACGTCATTGACCAGATGCTTTCTCTTCCAGAAGACGATAATCGTCGTGCCTACTACGAAAAAAAGATAGACTGGTGTAATCTACTTCTGAAGCAAGTGGTTGAGGAGTAAAATTCTCTCACTGTCGTTTTCGGAGGTTTATGGACGTCATAAAAGTAGTAGGTGGCCGTTCTGTCACAGGAGAGGTCACTGTAGAGGGTGCAAAAAACTCTGCCCTTAAATTGATGGCTGCAACCATCATGGCTCCTGGTGTTACTACACTCACTAACGTTCCTAATATTGCAGACGTTCACGTCATGGGCAAGGTGCTCAAGACGTTAGGCGCTCGCATTGAAGTCGTTGGTCTTCACGAGCTCAAAATTGATACCACAGATATTACAAGCTGGGAGACTCCTTACAGTCTTGTTGCACAGATGCGCGCATCAACTGCTGTTTTGGGTCCCCTTATTTCTCGTTTTGGCAAAGCTGTTGTGGCGATGCCGGGCGGTTGTAATATCGGTGCTCGCAAAATTGACATGCACATCCTGGGCCTCGAGGCTTTGGGTGTTGAATTTAAGGTTGAGCACGGCAATATTCACGCAAGCGCTCCTCACGGCATAACCGGCGAGACCGTTTCTCTGGCCTTTGCTTCTGTTGGTGCAACAGAAAACCTGATGATGGCATCAGTTTTTGCCAAGGGTGTAACGGTCATTGATAACGCAGCTCGTGAGCCAGAAATTGTTGACCTTGCTACTATGCTCAACAAAATGGGCGCTAACATTCAGGGTGCTGGATCTCCTGTTATTGAGATTCACGGCGTCACAGAGCTGCATCCTGTTGAGCATGAAGTTGTTGGCGACCGCATTGAGGCTGGTACCTTCTTGGCTATTGGTGCGCTTACTGGTGAGCCTATTACTGTTCACGGTTTTGAGCCAAATCACCTTGGTCTGGTACTTAAAAAGTACGAGCAGATGGGCATTACCATCGAGACTGGAGATAGGTGGGCAAGGTCTTCTCGCCAGCAAGATCTTAAAGCTATCGATATCCAGACGCTGCCATTCCCCGGTTTCCCAACAGACATGCAGGCACAGACCATGACGCTGCTTGCTCTGGCTAAGGGCACCTGCATTATCACGGAAAACGTCTTTGAGAACCGCTTTATGTTGGCGTCTGAGCTTTCTCGCATGGGAGCAGATATTACCATCGAGGGTCATCACGCTATTGTTCGCGGTGTCTCCGGCTTTGAAGGTGCGCAGGTCAAGTCCCCAGATCTTCGAGGCGGAGCTGCGCTTGTTATGGCTGGTCTTGTGGCCGAGGGAGAAACAATCGTTTCTGCCATCCATCACATTGACCGCGGTTACGAGGGATTTGTCGAGAAACTCGTCGCGCTGGGAGCAGATGCTCAACGCACTACCATTCCAGACGACGACTTTATCGAAGGATAGTTTGTGTCAACTAAACCAAAGCATGCAAAACTGCTCGACAACGGGG